>Ga0207693_10001292_pt1 | contig 22225 bp, 17 predicted proteins | sample LARL81metaG_FD_184347 | JGI IMG/M metagenome (GOLD analysis project Ga0207693, IMG submission 184347) | Corn, switchgrass and miscanthus rhizosphere microbial communities from Kellogg Biological Station, Michigan, USA - LAR L8-1 metaG... | ecosystem: Host-associated > Plants > Roots >... | reverse complement strand
GAACGGCTGACGCGCGAGTTCAGGCTGGACCTGCGCCTGCGCGGCGTCCTCACGTCGAAGAAGATGCTGCTCGCCGACCGTTCCGTCCCGATGGCGCACTGGCGCGAGGCGCTCGACTCCGGGGGTTCGCCGGACCTGCCGCGGTTCGTCCGCCACGTCGACGCCGTCCATCTCCCGCATGCGGTGATCGTGGACTGCACGGCCAGCGCGGCGATCGCGCGCCACTATCCCGAGTGGCTCGCGGCGGGCATCCACGTCGTGACGCCGAACAAGCAGGCGGGCAGCGCGGACATGGCGTTCTATCGGACGCTGGCCGAGGCGCGGCGTGCCGGAGGATCCCACTACCTGTACGAGGCCACGGTGGGCGCGGGCCTCCCGATCATCCAGACGGTCCGCGATCTCCGGGAGACCGGCGATCGCATTCAGGCGATCGAGGGGGTTCTGTCAGGAACGCTGTCGTATCTCTTCAACGTCTGGGACGGCGAGCAGCCATTTTCCGCGCTGGTGCGTGAGGCCAACGCCAAGCTTGTGGAGGAGCACGGGTTCAAGCTCGCCATGGAACCGAAGGTCGCGCTGCCGGAGGACCAGAACGAGATCGACGCCTTCTTCGAGCGCGAGATGCCGGGGCCGGAGACGCGGCCGCTCTTCGACGAGGCGCGGGCTCTCGGCGTCGGGCTCTGTCTCGGCTATGCCGAGCTCAGTGTGGACGGCGGGGGAGCCACGCAGCGCTTCAACACGTCCATTCTCGTGGACCAGGGTGGGCGCATCGTCGGCAAGTACCGGAAGATCCACCTGCCGGGGCACGCGGAGCATGAGCCGTGGCGGGCGTTCCAGCATCTCGAGAAGCGCTACTTCGAAGTAGGCGATCTCGGCTGGGGAGTCTGGCCGGCCTTCGGTGGGCTCATGGGCATGTGCATCTGCAATGACCGCCGCTGGCCCGAGACGTATCGCGTCATGGGACTGCAGGGGGTGGAGATGGTGCTGCTCGGCTACAACACGCCCGTGCACAATCCGCCGGCGCCCGAGCACGATCTCCTCGCCAACTTCCACAATCAGCTCTCCATGCAGGCGGGTGCCTATCAGAACGGCACGTGGGTGGTTGGGGTCGCCAAGTGCGGGCGGGAGGAAGGCTGCGACATGATCGGCCAGAGCCAGATCATCGCGCCTTCGGGCGAGACGGTGGCCATGTGCACCACCCTCGGCGACGAGCTGTGTGTGGCCCGCTGCGACCTCGATCTGACGCGGTCTTACAAGGAGACGGTCTTCAATTTCGCCCGGCACCGCCGCCCTGAGCACTACCGGATGATCGTGGACCGCACGGGGGCAATCCCGCCCGCATAGATCTCGGTGCTACACTGTGGGTCATGAGCGACTTCAAGGCGGCCTACGGGGCGCAGACCGGCATCAGGGCAGGGCTCGACGAGTTCCCCTTCCGCGTCGAATTCAGCCTGGAGCCGCTCATACGCTACTGGGAGACCGATCTTGCCGTTGACGACTGTCTGCTCGGCTCGGCGGCCCGGGTCGTGCTGGACCGTGTGGCCAAGGTCCCGGCGCTTCGGGGGCAGGCCACACTGGACATCGTGCGCGAGAACCAGGACCTGATCGATGCCCTGATGATCGCCGTCTTCTCTCCCGCCTTCCAGGAAGAAGGCTATGCGGCGGCCCTGCTGCCCTTCAGACTGCAGACCTTCTTCGCCACGGACAACTTCGAGCGCTTCCTGACGAACCACGAAGGATTCCTCAAGGGACGCATAAACGCCGACGCCTCCCTCCTCGCGAAGGTGCGCCTCATTCACGCGTACTCGCTCATCCTGCAGCGGGTTTATGGCGTCGAGGGTGGCATCGAGTTCCCGTGGATTTCCATCGTGGACGACCCGGAGACCGGACTGGAGCGCCACTTCAAGCTCCTCCTCGAGACGCGCTTCCTTCACGTGGACGTGCTCGGGGAGGCGCCCGTACTCACCGACGAGACGCGCCGGCGGATCCGCGCGCTCACCCTCGATCCGGCCGCCCTCATGGAGATCCTGCCCCCGGAGAAGTTCGTGATCCGCGGCTTCTCGGTCATTCGCGCCATCGAGATCACGGAGCAGGAGGTCCTCTCCTCCATCGAGCGCGACCTCATCGAGAAGGAGTCCATCGTCTCCACCGAGCGGTTCCAGACGCTCCAGCAGAAGCTCCGCGCCCTTCTTCGCCGGCCGGAGATCGAGCTGGGGATCGCCGCCATCGAGGGGGACCGGGTGCTGATCCTCAACTTCGGCTCCCGCTTCGAGCACTCGTGCATCTTCGCCGACTCGATGCACGCGCGGCTGGGCGACTTTGCCGGGTCACTCTACGAGCGCGCGGCTCTCGAGCGGCAGCCCGTCTTCGTCGAGGACCTCGAGGCCTACCCGAACCGCTCGCGCGTGGAAGAAGGCATGCTGGCCGCCGGCTACCGGAGCGCGGTGGTGGCCCCTCTCGTCTACCAGAATCAGATCATCGGCAGCCTGAAGCTTGTGTCGCCCAAGCCTAGCTCGCTCAACGTGGAGTTCATGCCGCACCTGCTCCAGATCCTGCCCCTGTTTGCCATGGCCGTCCGGCGCAGCATGGACGAGCTGAGCAACCGCATCCAGGCGGTGATCAAGGAGAAGTGCACGGCCATTCATCCCGTGGTGGAATGGCGCTTCCGCAAGGCCGTGCTCAACAGCATCGAGAAGCCCGAGCGCACGGGCGAGCCGGTGACGGGAGAGATGGAGCCCATCGTCTTCCGGGACGTCCACCCGCTCTATGCGCTGGCCGACATCCGCGGCTCGTCTACCCACCGGGCGTGGTCGATCCAGGTCGATCTTCTGAGCCAGCTCGGCCTGGCCCGCGGCATTCTGCAAGCGGCCTACCGGGTGCGCCCCATGGCCATTCTCGACCAGCTCCGCCACAAGGTGGAGACGCAGGCCTCGGCCATCGAGGTGAGCCTGCGCACGGGAGACGAAGCGGGTCTGGTCGCCTTCTTGAGGAAGGAAATCGAGTCGCTCTTCCCTCATCTCGAGACGTACGGGCCCGAGGTGCGGGCGCGGATCGAGGCCTACCGCGCGGCCATCGATCCGCAGCTGGGATCGGTGGGGACCAAGCGCCGCGGCTTCGAGCAGAGCGTGGCCATGCTCAACGAGGCCCTCTCGGTGTATCTCGACGCCGAGGAGCGCGCGGCCCAGGACACCTGCCCGCACTACTTCGAGAGGCAGCGCACCGACGGCGTGGACTACAGCATGTACGCGGGCCCCTCGCTCCTCGAAGATGGCGGCTTCACGCCGCTTCACCTCAAGAACCTCCGGCTCTGGCAGATCATGATCGGCTGCGGCATGGCTGTGCAGGCTGAGCGGATCAAGCCTCGCCTTCCCGAGCCGCTCGAGATCACCAGCCTCATCCTCGTCCAGCACGCTCCACTCGCCATCAGCTTCCGCTTCGACGAGAAGCGCTTCGACGTGGACGGCGCCTACAACGCGCGCTACGAGATTCTGAAGAAGCGTATCGACAAGGCCGTGGTCAAGGGCTCCACGGAGCGGGTGACCCAGCCGGGGAAGATCGCCATCGTGTATTCGCAGGCCAGCGAGGCCGCCGAGTATCGCGACTACATCGCCTATCTCCAGGCCGAAGGGTATCTGCTCGACGAGGTCGAGACCCTCGACCTGGAGGATCTCCAGGGCGTCTCCGGACTCCGCGCCCTCCGTGTGACCGTGAACTTTGCCAACGCCCGCACGGAGCCCCCCGCACCCCAGATCCAGGCCGCGGCCCGCGCCGACCTCTCCGCCGCCCGCTAGCCTTTCCACGCGGGTCGCGTTCTTCAGCGACCCCTCCCGGCCGCCGGCGGACTCTTCACGCCCCCTCACCCTGCCCTCTCCCCCTCAGGGGGCGAGGGATCGAACTCCCTCTCCCTCATAGAGGGAGAGGGCCGGGGTGAGGGGGCCGCCGCATTCGCGAGTAACTTTCGAGTACTATTGGGCCTCGACGCCAAACCTTCACCTCTTCCCAGGAGGACGTCCGCGATGGCGAAGTTGAAATTCGGTGCCTGGATCCCCACCTATGCGTGGAGCGGCGGCAAGAGCGACCCGAAGAACGTGAAGCGCATCCGGGAGTCCATCGAGAAGTGCGAGGACCACGGTATCGATGTCTGGGTCATCGACCATCTCCTCTCCGCCCCGGGACTCTACGGCAACGCGTGGCTCGAGCCCCTCAACTCGCTGGCCTTCGCGGCCGCCCTGACCAAGAAGGTCAAGATCGCCACCGGCATCCTGGTGCTGCCCGTGCGCCATCCCGTGGTGCTGGCCAAGGAGATCTCCACGCTCTGCCACCTCTCCGAGAACCGCTACATGTTCGGCGTCGGCCCGGGCTGGTACGCCCGGGAGTACGAGGTGACGGGGTCGCGCATCGAGGAGCGGGGGAGACGCACGGACGAGATCATCGAGGCGGTGACCCTCCTCCTGACCAAGCCCAACGCGTCGTACCAGGGCAAGTACTACCAGTTCAACGACGTGACCATCGAGCCCCGCCCGCCGAAGATGCCCGCCCTCTGGGTGTCGGGGGGATCGCGCGTGCCGGACGAGACCGACCACGACGTCCCCCTGATCGCCACCACGGTCATGGACCGCATCGTCAAGGCGGGGAACTGGCTCTCGCGCTGCTCGGGCAAGCAGGAGTGGGTCAAGCGCGACTGGGTGCAGCTCCAGCGTCACGCCAAGGACATGGGGAAGGACCCGAAGAAGATCACCTTCGGGCACTGCAACTTCACCCACCTCGTGGACACGGCCAGCCACGACAAGGCGGTGGCGCAGTCGAAGGCCCCCTTTCTCCGCGCCATGGGCACCCATCGGAGCTACGAGCACCTGCAGGAGTGCTACATGGTGGGCGGCATCGACCGCATCAACACGCGGATCGACGACCTGCGGAAGTCGGGGCTCGAGTATCTCGTGCTCGGGCCGGTCACCGACGATCCGAAGCAGATCGACCTCATGGCCAAGAAGGTCGTGAAGCACTTCAAGTAGCCGCGTCGTGGGCTCGAAATACGTCGGCGCCATCGTCCGCCGCCAAGAGGACCGGCGCTACCTCACGGGGCGCGGCCGATTCGTCGACGACATGTCGCCCGCGGGATGCCTCCAAGCCGCGCTGCTCCGGAGCTCCCACGCCCACGCCCGCCTCGCGGCCATCCGCACCGAGGCGGCCCGCGCCTGTCCGGGCGTGGCCGCCGTCTTCACTTTCCACAGTCTGACCGGCCTCAAGCCCATCCCGGAGGCGGGGGTGGCTCCGCTTCCGCTCAAGGCTCGCGTGGACTTCCAGCTCCGGTCGGCGCCGCAGTACTCGCTGGCCCGCGACACGGTGCGCTACGTGGGCGAGCCGGTGGCGCTCGTCGTCGCGGAGAGCCGCTATGCCGCCGAGGACGTGCTGGAGCGGATCGAAGTCGACTACGATCCGCTGCCCGTGATCGTGGACGTCGAGGCCGGTGTCCGGACCGACGCGCCCCGCATTCACGATGACTGGCCCGACAACCTCGCCGTGAGCTTCACGGCCGAGGTCGGCGACACGGAGGCCGCGTTCCGGAACGCGCCCGTGGTCATCGCGGAACGCATCGCCGTGCAGCGCTACGCGGGCATGCCCCTCGAGCCCCGCGCCGTTCTCGCCGTCCCCGACGGGCGCGACGGCAGTGTCACCGTGTGGGCCTCGACCCAGCTCCCTCATCTCGTGCAGAAGGCTCTGGTCGACCAGCTCGGCCTGGCCGCCCATCGGGTGCGGGTGGTCACGCCCGATGTGGGCGGCGGATTCGGCACCAAGTGCTCCATCTATCCCGAGGACATCCTGGCCCCAATGGTCGCCACGCGCCTGGGCCCATCCGTCAAGTGGGTGGAGACGCGTCGCGAGCATCTCCAGAGCGCGACCCATTCGCGGGAGCAGCTCCATGACATCAGGCTCGCCGCGACGCGTGATGGGATCATCCTTTCCCTGGACGACCGCTTCCTCCTCGACCAGGGCGTGTACAACCCCTGGGGCATCGTGCAGCCCTACAACACGGTGGGCCACATGCTCGGACCCTTCCGTATTCCACATGCCCGCTTCGAGGGAAAGAGCGTGGTCACCAACAAGACGCCGCACGCGCCCTATCGAGGGGCGGGACGGTCGGAGGCCGTCTTCGTGATGGATCGCATGGTCGATCGGCTTGCGAGAACGGTCGGGATCGATCCCGCCGCGGTGCGCCGGCGCAACTTCATCCGCGCCGAAGAGATGCCGTACGACGTCGGAATGCTCTACCGAGACGGCAATCCACTTGTCTATGATGGCGGGGACTTCCATGCCACCCTTGAGGCAGCGCTTGAAGCTTCCGGTTACCGGTCGATCCGCGGCGAGCAGGCGGCGCTTCGGGGTCGCGGAGTGTATCGAGGGGTCGGGATCTCCTCGTACGTGGAGGGGACCGGCATCGGGCCCTTCGAGGGCACCGTGGTCCGGCTCGACCCTTCGGGGAAGGTGCTGGTATCCACGGGCGCCTGCTCGCAGGGCCAGGGACACGAGACGGCCTACGCGCAGATCGTGGCCGATGCGCTCGGCGTGACGCCCGGCGACGTCACCATCGTGGGTGGCGACACGGCGGCGATTCCCTTCGGCATCGGGACCTTCGCCAGCCGCAGCACGGTGATGGCGGGCAATACCATCGCGGAGGCTTCGCAGATGGTGCGGGGCAAGCTGGTGACCGCGGCGGCCGCCCTCCTCGAGGCGAGCGCGCAGGACCTGGATGTGGACGGCGGCCGCGTCTTCGTCCGCGGCAGCGCCGATCGCGGGCTGACCTTTCCCGCCATCATGCAGGCGGGGCTGCCCACCTTCGCGGGGCCCGCACGCGGCGAGCCCGTCTTCGAGGCATCCAGCTACGCCTCGGAGCCCACCGTCACCTTCGCCCACGCGGTGCACGTGGCCGTCGTAGACGTCGATCCGGAGACGGGCGCGGTGAAGCTCATCCCCTACGTGGTCGCCCACGACTGCGGGCGCGTGGTCAATCCCATGCTCGTGGACGGCCAGATCCACGGCGGGGTCGCCCAGGGTATCGGGGGCGGCCTCTACGAGGCGTTGCGCTACGACGAGGCGGGGCAGCTCCTGACGGGTACGCTGACGGAATACCACATGCCCGCAGCCGACGAGGTGCCCTTCATCGAGACCATCCACAGGGAGTCGCATTCCTCGCGCAATCCGCTGGGCGTGAAGGGCGTGGGGGAGGGCGGCGCCATCTCACCTCCGGCGGCCATCGCCAATGCGGTGGAGGATGCGCTCCTGCCCTTCGGCATCAAGATCACCACGGCGCCCGTGACACCCTCGCTGATCCGCTCTCTCATATCGAGCGCCTAGCCTGGGTCGTGCGATCCGTTCATGCCGGCTCACTGGTCGACCCGGCGGCGGTTTCCCCGAGAGGCCGGATGATTCTTGCCCCGCAGGCGCAGGTCATCCACACGCGCCCGCTATCGGCGCCGCTCGTGAGCTCGCCGCAACGGCGATGCTCTTGAAAGAAGGCGTTCAGATCGCGAAGCAGGCGCGACATGGGCGGGAGTGTAGCAGCGCGGGCGGGCGAGCGCGATGGGTCGTCACGCCGAAGACGGGGTTTTGCGCTATCACGTGCGCCCCCTCGCCGACCGAGGAGGTTAGAAGCGCTCGAAGGTCTGAGAAGCGGTGGCCATCTTCAGGCGGAGTCCCGCCATGAAGACGAGGTAGGCGTGGGCGCCGAGGGCGATCAGCCGATCGCGGTCGAGGGCACGGAGGGCGGCGATACGATCAGAGTCGAGCCCCGCTTCCGCGAGGGTGGCCTCAGGATCGGCGAGGTAGCGCTCGCGGAAGGCGTCGTCGGACTTGAGGCGATAGAGGCAGCGGTTGAGCGGATAGCCGGCGGCGGGTGGGAACGTGTAGTGGAGGCTCACGCGATGGGCCAGGTCACCACGGCATTGCCGTGATGCCACGAGGGCTCGTAGCACACCACGCGGGCCTTGGCTTCGCCGACGGCACCGAGCAGAGTGATCCACGTCCGGAACTCCACGTTGCCCGCCTTGTCGAGCTCCTCTCCGGTGAGGGTGGCCGTCTCGCGCCCGCGCCCCGCGACGAGGCGATCGAGCATCTGGCGATCCCAGTCATAGTCGGGGGAGCCGTAGCGATCGCTGCCGGGGAAATGCGAGAGGCCGCCCGAGGCGAGCAGGGCCACCCGCTCCGGCCGCGCGTCGAGCATAGCGCGGAGAGCCTGGCCCCACGCGTAGCACCGAGCGGGCGTGGGCTGCGGCGGCAGGTACACGTTCACGTAGAGGGGCACGATTGGCACGCTCCGCGAAGGCATGGCGAAGTGGAGCGGCACGTAGAAAGCGTAGTCGAGGGCGAGGTCCTGCGAGTAGGTGAGATCGAATCCCCGCTCAATGCCCTGCTCGAGCACGGCGCGGGCCAGCGGCTCGTGCACGTCGAAGGTGTAGCGGTAGCGGTCGAATTTTCCGGAGACGGTGGCTCCAACATAGACGGCGAGAGCGGGCACTGAGGTCAGGAAGAAACCCTCGACGTGGTCGCCGCCGATGATGCAGATGACGTCGGGCCGCGCCGCGGCCAGGCTCTGCTTGATCCCGCCATACGCCGCGTGAACGCGAAGGACCAGATCGCGATCCTCGGTCTCGGGACGGACGAGAAGCTGGGGCGTGTGGGGCAAGGCAGCCACGGCCACGATCGGCATGAGGCGATGCTAGGCCATCCCAGGCCGGGCACGCAAGCCCGGCCGCCTGCTGCTTCGTCCATGAGCTTGCCTGCGGTGTTTGTTCATTTCGTGGGCAGGGGACAGCGACTCGCTTGGCGCAACGTCCCGAAATCACAGGCAACCACTCCGGGCAAGGCTCTTGCTATGCCATGCCCGGTCGGCATATAACTAGGGCCTCTCGTCGTCTTGAGCCGCGGCGGTTTTCCACCAGCAGCGAAGGAGGATGGCGCTTCATGAAGATATCCAGGGTCATCACATTGGCAGTCCTCGCGGCCTTCGCCGGGGTCCTCGCCACCGGCGCCCCCCAGGCGCAGACGAAGGAGCCCATCAAGGTCGGCCTGATCCAGCCCCTGTCGGGGCCCATCGCTGCCGCCGGCTCCTACATCACCAACGGCGCCAAGATCGCCGTGGAGCGGATCAATGCCAAGGGCGGTGTGCTCGGCCGTCCTCTCGAGCTGATCATCGAGGACAACAAGTCCGATCCCGCTGAGACGCGCAACGCGGCTGAGAAGCTCATCGTGCGCGACAAGGTGCCAGTCATCATTGGGGCCTGGGGCTCGTCCATGACCCTGGCCATGATGCCCCTGGCCGCGCAGCACGGCATTCCGCTCGTGGTGGAGACGTCGAGCTCGAGCAAGATCACCGATCCGAAGACGCCGGGCCAGAAGGTAGTGAGCCGTATCAGCCCGACCAGCGAGCTCGAAGCGGTGGGGGCGGGCGCCCTCATTCCCAGCCTGGGCATGAAGAAGATCGGCTACCTGGCCGTGAACACGGACTGGGGGCGCGGAGCGGTGGCCGCCTTCGGCGAGGCGTTCAAGAAGAATGGTGCCACTGTGGAGGCGGTCGAGTACGTGGGCCAGGCCGACACCGATTTCTACGCTCAGCTTACCAAGTTCAAGGCGGCAGGCGTCGACAGCGTGGTCATCACGGACGACGCGCCCAAGGCGGCCAAGATGCTCCAGCAGATGAAGGAGCTCGGTCTCAACGTCAAGGTGCTGGTCACGGGCGGCTCGGCGTGGCCGGACTCCATCGTCCAGCTCGCGGGCGCCAAGGCGGCCGAAGGGGCGATGTTCATCAACTTCTACAACCCTTACGACCCGGCCATGGCCGGTGACGCCGAGGCGAGCAAGGCCTACGTGGAGGATTGGAAGAAGAAGGGTCTGCCGTGGATCGGTGTGGTCGAGGGCATGCGCGGCTTCGACGCGGTGTACGTGGTGGCGAAGGCCATCGAGATGGCCAAGGAGCCGACGGCGCCCAAGATCATGACGGCGCTCAAGACCTTGGAGTCACGTGGCCTCTACGGACTCAACAAGTTCGATCAGAACGGGCAGAGCTACTGCAACATCATCGTCACCCAGGTCAAGGACGGCAAGTACTCCGTGGTGGCCATCACCCCCAGCTCCAAGCTCTGGGAGATGTCCGCCGCCAAGTAGCAGTGGCCCTGCTTCCTGTGTCACCCGCGGCGGGCGCCCACCCGGGCGCCCGCCGTCTTTACGCCCATGCTCGCTGAGCTCATCCAGCACATCGTCAACGGCCTGATCGTGGGTGGCGGCTATGCCCTCATGGGGATCGGCCTCACCCTCATCTTCGGCATCATGCGAGTGGTCAACTTCGCCCACGGCGAGTTCTTCATGATGGGGGCGTTCTTTCTCTTCACCCTGTTCAGTCTCTGGGGCTTGAACTTCTTCGTGGCCAGCGTGCTCTCCGTGCTCGGCGTCGGCCTCGTAGGGGCGGTGGTGGAGCGGCTGATCCTGCGACGACTGAGGCAGGCGCCGATCGAGATTCCCATGCTGGCCACCGTGGCGCTTTCGGTGATCATCCAGAACGCGGCCATTCTTATCTGGGATCCGTCACCCAAGACCATCAAGCACGTCTTCTCGCCGTTGCCGCTCACGCTCGGACCCATTCACGTGGTCTCGATCCGGATCTTTGCGGGGCTGGTGGCGGTGGCCCTCATCATGGGCTCGCACCTCCTGATCCAGAAGACGCGGATTGGCCGGGCCATGCGCGCGACCTTCCAGGACACTGACATGGCGCGGCTCGCCGGGGTGGACGTGGACAAGGTCTACATGTTCACCTTCGCCTTTGGCGCCGCGCTGGCAGGCGCCTCCGGCGCTCTCCTCGGCGCCGTGTTCTGGGTGTACCCGGCCATGGGAGATCTGGCCGCCCTCAAGTCCTTCGCCGTCGTCATCATGGGTGGGCTCGGCAATTTTCTTGGGGCCATCGTGGGAGGGCTGCTCCTGGGCGTATCGGAGAGCCTCGGCGCCGGCTATATCTCCTCCGGGTACAAGGATGCCATCGGTTTCGTCCTCATCATCCTGCTGTTGCTCTGGCGGCCACAGGGTCTCTTCGGCAAGAAGGTGTTACCTCGATGAGAAGAACCTGGGTGGTGGTGATCGGGGCGGTGGTCCTCGTCCTGCCCTTTCTGGGAGTGGACGACTACTATCTTCATCTCCTGATCATGGCGGGTCTCTTCTACCTTCTCGCTGCGGGCATGAACCTTCTCCTCGCGGCAGGCCAGCTCAATCTCGGCCACACCGCTTTCTTCGGCATCGGGGCCTACACGTCAGGCCTCCTCGCTGTGCACTACGGCATCTCGCCCCTTTGGACCTTGCCCACGGCCGCCGTCTTCACCGGCTTCATCGGCTATCTGCTGGGGCGCTTGACCCTCAAGCTGCGCGGGGCCTATTTCGTCCTCGTCACGGTGGGCTTCGCCGAGGTGATCCGTCTCGTGGCCACGAACTGGATGGACCTGACGCAAGGGCCCATGGGCCTGGCCGGCATTCCGCCCTTCAACCTGGGCACGGAGCGCTGGACCCTCGTCTCCAAGCGTGACTACTACTACCTGATGGTGGTGCTGGCGGGGGGAACGCTCTTTCTCACCGCGCGACTGCTCGGCTCGCGGGTGGGGCGCGCCCTCGCGGCGATACAGAGCAACGAGAGCCTGGCCGAGTCGTCGGGCATCAGCGCGTACTCGCACACCATGCTCGCCATGATCGTCTCGTGCGTGCTCGCCGGGGTGGCGGGCGGCTTCTATGCCCACTACATCACCTTCCTGTCCCCGGAGCTCTTCGGCTTCCAGAACACGGTGACCATGGCCGTGATGGTGGTGGCGGGAGGGCAGGGCATGGTGCTCGGCCCCGCGGTGGGCTCGCTCGTCTTCACCTTCGTGCCCGAGCTCCTGCGCATGGCCGCCTTCTATCGCATGCTGCTGTACGGCATCATTCTGCTTCTCGTGGTCATGTACATGCCGCGCGGGCTCGTCTACTACCTGCGGGCCATGCTGCGTGGCCGGACGCCGGCGCCCCCCGCCCGCACCACGGCGGACCGGAGCTTCGTGTCAGAGGCCGCGCTCGGCCGCGGCGGCGCGGCGGCGCTCGGCATGCGTGGGGTGACGGTGCGCTTCGGCGGCCTGGCCGCGGTGGACGACCTCAGCCTCGATCTCGGACGAGGGGAGATCCTCGCCCTCATCGGCCCCAATGGGGCGGGAAAGTCCACGGCCTTCAATGTGATCACGGGCTTTCAGCCCGCGGACGCGGGCCGGGTCGAGTTCGACGGCGCGGATATCACGGGGCTGCCGCCATATCGCATCGCCGAGCGCGGGCTGGTCCGGATGTTCCAGCGCACGAGCGTTTTTCCCGAAGCGCCTGCCCACGACAATGTCCTGACCGCCTGTCACCGTCTCGCGCGTACCAGCCTCTGGGAGCTCGTGCTCATGACCGGGGCCTATCGTGAGGAAGAGCGGCGGCATCGTGAGCGAGCCCAGGGCCTACTGGACTTCGTGGGGCTCGGCGGGAAAGCGGGGGAGCCCGCCAAGAATCTCTCGTGCGGAGAGCAGCGTCTTCTCGGGCTGGCCATCGCGCTGGCCCCCGACCCCTCCGTGCTCCTTCTCGACGAGCCGGCGGCGGGGCTCAACGCCGTCGAGACGGAGCAGCTCATGCGCCTCATCGAGGAGATTCGCGGACGCGGGCTGTCCGTGCTCCTCGTCGAGCACGACATGAAGCTGGTCATGGGCATGTGCGATCGCGTGGTGGTGCTGAACTACGGTGTGAAGATCGCGGAAGGGACGCCCGCGGAGATCCAGCGGCACCCCGAGGTGATTCGCGCCTACCTCGGCTCGGGAGAGATCCTTGCTGACGCTTGAGGGCGTGACGGTGGCGTACGGAGCGGTCGAGGTCCTCCACGGTGTCTCCCTGCGCGTGGACGAAGGCGAGATGGTGTGCCTGCTCGGCGCCAACGGCGCGGGCAAGAGCACCACCGTGCGGACCATCTCCGGCTTGCTTCGCCCCACCGCCGGCCGCATCACGTTTCTCGGAGAGCGCCTTGACGGCCGGCCCGCTCACGCCGTGCTCACGCGAGGCATCGCCCAGTGCCCGGAGGGGCGGCGCATCTTCCCGGAGATGACGGTGCGCGAGAACCTCGAGATGGGCGCCTATATGCGGGGCGGCGCGGGAGCGCGCCCGGATGACCTCGCGCGGGCCTTTCACCATTTCCCGCGGCTCGAGGAGCGGGCGGGCCAGCTCGGAGGCACGCTGTCCGGAGGCGAGCAGCAGATGCTTGCCATCGCGCGGGCGCTCATGTCCGGGCCCCGGCTTCTCTTGCTCGACGAGCCGTCGCTGGGGCTCGCCCCGACCATGGTGGCCACGGTTTTTCGCGTCATCCGCGAGATCCGGCGCCAGGGCGTCACCGTCTTGATGGTCGAGCAGAATGCCGCGCTCGCCCTTCAGATGGCGGACCGGGCGTACGTGATGGAAAGCGGGCGCATCGCCCTCGGTGGCCCCGCCAAGGATCTGCTGCACAATGCGGACATTCGCCGCGCCTATCTCGGAGGGTGAGGAGCCATGATACGAACCGGCGCACAGTACATTGCCAGCCTCAAGGACGATCGCACCGTCTTCGTCAATGGCGAGCGGGTGGCCGACGTCACCGAGCATCCCGCGTTCAGCGCGGCCGTGCGGAGCATCGCGCATCTCTACGACCTCGCGGCCTCTCCTGAGCACCGCGAGATCATGACCTTTCCCTCGCCGGCCACGGGGGAGCCCGTCAACAAGTGCTTCCTCATTCCGAGGACACCGGAGGACCTGGCCGCGCGCCGCCACGCCCATCGTCTGTGGGCCGACGCCACCTTCGGATTCATGGGCCGCTCGCCGGATCACGTGCCGGGCTTCATCACCGGCTTCGCCATGCGGCCGGATCTCTTCGCGCAGCACGGGCAGCGCTTCGCCGAGAACATCGTGCGTTACCACGGCTGGCTGCGGGACGAGGATCTCTACGCCGCCTATGTCATCATCCCGCCCCAGATCGACCGCTCCCGGCCCGCGCATCAGCAGGAGGACCCGCATCTCTACGCGGGCGTGGTCGAGGAGCGCGGCGACGGCATCGTGGTCAGCGGCGCCCAGATGCTCGGGACAGGCGGAGCCATAGCCAACGAGATGTTCATGAGCTGCATCGGCCCTCTCGTTCCGGGTGACGAGAACTACGCGATCTCCATCGCCGTCCCCGTCGCCGCCCCAGGCCTCCGGCTCATCGTGCGGCGGCCGTATGCGGAGGGGGCCACCAGCGTCTTCGACTACCCGCTCTCCTCGCGCTTCGACGAGACGGATGCCCTGGTGATCTTCGACCGGGTCTTCGTGCCCTGGGAGCGCGTGTTCGTCTACAAGGACGTGAGGCTGACCCGGGCGCAATTCTATGAGACCCCCGCGCACGTGCTCGGCAATTTCCAGGCCCAGGTGCGCTTCGCGAGCAAGGCGCAGTTCCTGGCCGGGGTAGCCCTCCGCATTGCCGAGGCCATCGGCGTGGACAAGACCCCGCACACCATGACCATGCTGGGCGAGCTCGCCAGCTACTGCGCGATGTCCGAGGGTCTGGTCCTCGCCTCGGAGGCGGAGTGCGTGCATGACCCGCGCGGCTTCGTCTACCCCAACGCGAAGTACCTCTACGCCAACAACTGGCTCCAGGCCACGTATCATCAGACCATGCTCACGTATCTCCGGGAGCTGGCGGGCGGAGGAGTGCTGCAGGTGCCGTCCTCGTACAAGGACTATCTCAACCCGGAGATCGCCGCCGACCTCGAACGCTATGTCCGCTCGCCCGGGCTCAAGTCGGTGGAGCGGACCAAGCTCTACAAGCTGGCGTGGGACATTGTCGGCTCGGAGTTCGCGGGGCGGCACCAGCAGTACGAGCTCTTCTATGCCGGGGCGCGGGCGCAGACCACGGCGGTGCGCGCCTATCGCGCCTTCGACTTCGGGTCGGCGCGAGCCATGGTGGAGCGCTGCCTGGCGGGCTACGACCTGCCCTCGGCCCCGCCCGCTTCTCCCTGAAAGGCGACCATGCTGAAATCCCGGCTCATCGACGAGTTGAGGAAGCGGCCGGATGATCTCTTCACGCTGTGCTCCGGCCTCGTACAGATCCCGAGCGAGAATCCGCCCGGCGACACGAGCAAGCTCGCGGCATTCATCCGCGACCACCTCGCCGTCCAGGGCCTTGCCGTGGAGTGGCACGAGCCCAAGGCGGGGCGGCCCAATCTGGTTGCCTCCATCGGATCCGGCTCCGGGCCGAACGTGGTGCTCTCCGGCCACCTCGACGAGTTTCCCGCGGGGCAGGGATGGACGCGCCCGCCGTTCTCCGGGGCCATCGAGGGCGGGCGCATCTGGGGGCGCGGCGCCGGGGACATGAAGGCCGGCCTCGCCGTGGCCCTCACCATCGTCTCGCTCGTGCGCGAGCTCGAGATTCCCCTCGCGGGCAGATTGACGCTGGCCTTCGCGTCCGACGAGGAGACGGGCGGCGCCTGGGGCACCCAGTGGCTCCTCGCCAATGTCCCCGCCGTGCATGGTGACGCCTGCCTCATCGGTGAATCCTCGGGCACCTGGTCGGCGGGCATCGGCGAGAAGGGCGTGCTGTGGCTACGGCTGCGCTCGCGCGGCGTGTCGGGTCACGCCGCGTATCAGCAGGGCACGAGCGCGGTGGCCGCGGTGCGGGGAGCGCTGGCGGCCATCGAGCCCATGCACGGCCGGCGCGCGAGGGCGGAGAAGGCGGTGGCCGGGGTCATCCTCGGTCAGCGCGGAGCGGCGGACCGCCGATGGGGTCGGGGCACCGGCCGCCTCGCCGACACCGTCGCGCTGAGCGTGGGGACGCTCGAGGGCGGGGGCCAGGTGAATCTCATTCCGGCCTCCGCCATGGCCGAGGTGGACTTTCGCGTGCCGCCGGGATTGACCACCGCCGCCATCGAGAGCGAGGCGCGCCGGCGCATCAGGCAGGCCTCGCGGGGCAAGGTCGAGGTCGAGGTGTTCAACCAGTGTGATCCGTACGTGACTCCGCCGGAGGCTAGGCTCGTGAAGCACGTCCTCGCCAACGCCAAGCAGCTGAATCGCCGGAAGGTCTTGCCCGTGGTGAGGCTGGGCTATACGGACGGGAGATTCTTCCGCCGGGCCGGCATTCCCACCGTGGTGTACGGCCCCGCCGTCCACAACATGGGCGGGCCGGACGAATACATCGAGACGGCGGACCTGCTCGAGGTCGCCGCGGTCCACGCCGGCGCCGTCCTCGACCTGCTTGCTCCGGGAGCCGCGTGATGGCCGGCGAGTGGCGCATCGCGGGCATCGACGTGCCGCCGGGCACGCGCGCCCGGTCCACCATCGAGCTGACCGAGCTGCCCGACGGCTCACGCGTGAAGCTGCCCGTGGCGCTGGTGCACGGAGCGCGGCCAGGGCCGACCTTCTATCTGGGCGCGGCCATCCACGGCGACGAGGCCAATGGGGTGACCATCGCCACTCGCGTGCTGGCCGGGGTGAACGCCGCCGCGCTGTCGGGGCGGCTCGTCTGCGTTCCCGTGCAGAACCCGCTTGCCTTCCAGGTGGATCATCGCGTGCCCGTCGGGCTCTATCTCAAGACGCCGCTCGACCAGGCGCCCATGGACCCGTGGACCACGTTCCCCGGCGATCCCGTGGGCACCATCACGGAGCGGCTTTCCCATGCGCTCTTCTCGCTGATCCGCGGGTGCGATGCGGCGATCGACGTGCACACGCCGACGCGCGGAGGGCGCTACGTGCCCATCACCATCCTGCCGCACCCGTCGCTGCCCGCCTATGACAAGGCCGATGCCCTTGGCCGGGCCTTCGGATCGGGATGGATCATGGCCACGGACCAGGGCATGTACGTGCGCGACGGCATCCTCTGCGTCGAGGCGACGCGGGCCGGCGTGCCCTGCTTCACCTTCGAGATCGGCGAAGGCGGCCGGGTGGAGGAAGAGGCGACGGAGACGGGTACGCGGTGCGTGCTGAACGCCATGCGCCACCTGGGCATGCTTCCCGCCGCGGCCGAGTCGAAGATACCGACGGTGCGGATGAGCGCCTTTCTCGGGCTCCGCGCGTCGCGGGGCGGGCTCCTGACCACTGACGTCGAGCTGGGGGTGCGGGTGGCGAAGGGAGCCACACTGGCGAGGATTCACGACGTGTACGGCGACCTCGTGGAGACGATTAGCGCGCCCTGCGACGGCTACTTCGTCCGCTCCACGACCTTCGCGGCCGTGGCCTCCGGCGAGCGCGTCGCGACGCTGGGTATCGACTAGCTCGCACCCTCACCCCGGCCCTCTCCCTCACTGAGGGAGAGGGAGTTCGATCCCCTCGCCCCCGGAGGGGGAGAGGGCAGGGTGAGGGGAGATCCTATCCGGGCGGAGCCGCTAGAGGAACACGGAGCCGCCGTCGACGATCAGGGTCTGGCCGGTGATGAAGGCGCTGTCCGCGGAGGCGAGGAAGACGGCGGCGCCCACCACGTCGTCGGCAACGGCCGCTCGCCTGAAGGCCCGCGACGCGATGACCTGCGGCGCCTGGAAACCGGTGAGGTCCGCGTTGGCGCGGGCCGTGTCGCTCATGATCAGCCCGGGGGCCAGCGCGTTCACGGCGATGCCGTGCTCACCCAGCTCGCGCGCGAGCACGCGCGTCATGGCGATCACCGCGCCCTTGGAGGCGACGTAGTGCATGAGGAGGGGCGTGCCCTTGGCCACGATGGCCGAGGCGATGTTGATGATGCGCCCGGAGCGCTGCTCTTTCATCACGGGCGCCACGGCGCGGCAGCACAGCCAGACGCCCTTGACGTTGACGGCCATGAGCCGGTCCCACTCCGCCTCCTCGATTTGCTCGAAGGGAGTAGGGGCGAGGCCGGCGAACAGGGCGGCGTTGTTGACGAGGACGTCGATTCTGCCAAAGCGCTTCACCGCCGCGTCCACCATGGCCTCGACGGAGAGGGCAGACGCCACGTCTGTGCGCACGGCATGGACGTCGCCGGAGCGTTCCAGCTCCTTGGCCGCGGCCGCCGGATCCACGATGTCGGCGATGAGGACGCGCGCACCCTCTTCGAGGAAGCGCCGCGCATAGGCCAGGCCGAGCCCGGCGGCGCCGCCGGTGATGATGGCAACCTGCCCCCCGAGTCTCACGGCGCCACTCTGCCCCGCGCCAGACGCCATGTCCAGCGGGGGCACCCGCGCGGGGGGTGTTCGGTCGGCTTGACCGGGCCGGAGCCGCCGTGTTAGTAGACGGCAACCGGTGCGCCCGGACTTGACCCCCTCTGCACATCCCGAAGGAGATAGACACATGCGCCGATGCATGATCGTCGCCGCCGCCCTCGTGGCAACCGTGGTCGTGGCCTGTCCGTCGTGGGCCACGCCGGCGTGGGCCCAGCAAGCGCCTATCGTGCTGAAGGCGGGCACGGCCGTGGGCGTAACCAGCCCCCTGAACGACGCGATGATCGCCCTCGACAAGACGCTTCAGGAGAAGAGCAAGGGCCGGATCAAGATCGAGCTACACATCAACAACTCGATCGCCAAGGGCGAAGGCGCGCACCTGGAAGGCGCCCAGCTCGGCACCATCGACATCGTAGCCATCGGCAGCGCGCCTATCGGCGGCATGTTCGAGCCCACCTATCAGGCCCTCGACCTTCCCTTTCTCTGGGCCTCGCGCGAGCAGGTGTGGAAGGTCATGGACGGGCCCTTCGGCCAGGATCTCCTGAAGAAGATGGACTCCAAGGGCGTCAAGGCCTTCTGCTTCGGCGGCGGCTGGGGCTTCCGGAACATGATGTCGAACAAGCGGCCGATCACCGTCCCGGAGGACATGAAGGGGCAGACCATCCGGGTGCAGGAGTCTCCGACCTATATCGCGATGATGAAGGGGCTCGGGGCCAATCCGGTGCCCATGCCCTACGTCGAGGTCTATCTCGCGATGAAGCAGGGCACCATCGACGGCATGGAGCTGCCGTCGTTCTCTCTCACCGCGGACAAGTTCCACGAGGTGACCAAGTTCTACTCGATGACCCGCCATTCCTACCCGCCCATCGTGTGGTTCATGAACATGAAGCGCTACCAGGGGCTCCCTCCCGACCTGCAAAAGGCGGTGGACGATTCGATGAAGGAAACCTGCGTGGCCCACCGGAAGATCGAGGTCGAGCGCGAGAAGCTCGACCTCGACATCATGCGGAAGGCGGGCGTGCAGATCAACGAAGTGAAGGACATCAAGCAGTTCCAGGCGCTCATGAAGCCCGCCTATGACAGCGTGGAGAGCAAGGTGGGCAAAGATTTCATGGCCAAGCTGAACGGAGCGATCCAGGCGGCCGGCAAGTAGCCGGTGCTCCTTCGCGCCGCCGCCAACTGCGTCGAGGGCCTCCTCCTCGTCATGATGGTGATCCTCTGCGCGGACGTCTTTCTCGGCGTGTTTTCACGATACGTGCTGCACAGCACCTTCACGTGGTACGACGAGATCGCGCGCCTCCTCTTCGTGTGGATCGTCTTTCTCGGGGCGGCGGTGGGGGTGAGGCGCTCCGGTCACTTCCGCCTCCAGCTTCTCATCGAGCGCTTCTCTCCGGCGTGGCGCCGGGTCGCCGACGTGTTCGGGGTGCTCGCCATCATGCTGTTCGGCGCGGTGCTGATCCAGCAGGGATGGAAGCTCGTCGAGCTCGGGCAGTTCCAGCAGACACCGGTCATGGGTCTCTCCAAGGCCTACGTCTATGCCTCGATGCCGGTGGGGGGCGCCCTCGTCATCCTCTACAGCCTGCGGCACCTCTGGCGTGCGGTCACGGGCGCGCCCACCGCCGTGCACGGGCACTGATGGTCGTCCTGACCGCCGTGGCGTTTCTGATTCTGCTTGCCCTCGGCGTGCCCGTGGCCTTTGTCATTGGCGTGTCGGGCTTCATCGGTCTCTGGTGGTCAGGGCAGTATCCGCTCACCGTCATCGTGAAGCAGACCTTCGAAGGCGTGGACTCGTTCGTGCTGCTCGCCATTCCGCTCTTCATCCTCGCCGGCGCCTTCATGGAGACAGGGGGCATCGCGGTGCGCCTGGTCAGGCTCGCCCAGGTGCTGGTCGGTTGGATCCGCGGCGGCCTCAGCATGGCCGTGGTGGTGGCCGAGTACATCTTCTCCGGCATCTCGGGCTCGACGGTGGCCGACGTCTCGGCCATCGGCTCGACGATGATCCCGCCCATGCTCAAGGCGGGCTACAGCAAGGAGCAGGCGGTGGCCGTGGTCTCCGCGGCCTCGGCCATGGGCATCCTGGTGCCCCCCTGCATTCTCATGATCGTCATCGCCTCTGTCGCCAATGTCTCGGTGGCCGCCCTCTTCGCCGCGGGCTTTCTTCCCGCGGTGGTCATCGCGCTCGCCATCATGATCTACATCTGGCTCGACGCGCGGCGGAGCGGCATCGAGGCGCGCGCCCACGTGACGTGGGCGGCCATCCGCCACGCCTTTCTCGACGCCATCATCCCCCTCGGGCTGCCCGCCATCATCTTCGGCGGCATCCTGGGCGGGGCGGTGACGCCCACCGAGGCCGCGGTGCTTGCCGTGGTGTACGCGTTCATCGTGGGGCTCTTCGTATACCGCGAGATCAAATGGCGCGACCTGCCCGGGCTCCTCATCCAGAGCGCGGTGGTCACGGCGGCGGTGTGCTTTCTGCTCGGGACGGCGGCGGTGGTGGCGTGGGTGCTCGCGATACAGCAGGTCCCGCAACTGCTCCTCAATGCCATGCTGGCGGTGCCCGGCGGCAACGTCGTGTTCCTCGTGCTCACGTCGGTGCTGTTCATCCTCCTCGGGGCCGTCCTCGAAGGTCTCCCCGCCGTGGTCATCCTGCTTCCCACCTTCATGCCGGTGGTGACACGGCTGGGCATCGACCTCGTGCACTACAGCACGGTGGTGGTGGCGGCCACCGGGATCGGCTTGTTCCTGCCCCCCATCGGCGTGGGCTTCTTCATAGCCTGCGGCATCGCCAAGGTGCCCGTCGATCGCGCGAGCGGCGCGATGCTGCCCTATGTCTGGATGATGTGCATCGGCCTGCTCGTGGTGATCCTTTTTCCCTGGTTCACCCTCGTCGTCCCGAGAATCCTGAAGCTCGTCTAGTCCGTGGCTGGCCGCCCAAAAGGTGAGCTTGGTGGAGGTCTGAGGGCTGCACTCACTGCGCTTTCGGCGCGCGAGGGTCGAGGCTGTCGGGGAGGCACTTGTATGTCGTCGAAAAGCTCGCCTTGAGTCTGTCGGTTACCTTGAGGCTGGTCGCTGCGCTCCGAGTCGTGGTCCTCTCGGGCCTCTGCCGAGTGCGCGTGGGGCCCTAACCAAGCCAGCGACGGCGATAGAGTACCAGACCTGCGAGTCCCACTCCGAGCAGCGCGAGCGTGGGGGGCATTGGCACCCGAATGAATACGCCGTTGACCCCTATGGCCTTGTACGTACAGAATGAATCAGGTCCGCCGGGACGGAAGCAGCCCGGGAACTCCTGTGTCTCGCCTTCAAACTGCCAGACACCTTGGGCGTTCGACGTGAATGTTTGTGCTTGAAGAGAGAAAAACCCGTTTCCAGGCTGCGACGCAGGCAGCAGGAAGGAGTCGCCGTTAGACGGCCACTGGATGCCCAGGTCAAACGTGAGGGTGCTATCGGAGTAGAGCGCCTCGAGTAATACATGCGGAGTATCTCCAACGAACACCTGACCTGGGATGTAGGCATCGGTCGTCACTACGTGAAGAGTAGCCTGCCCAGTACATCCGGTATTGAACACCGGGGCTATCCCTTGGCAGTCACCAGTCCAGTTGTAGATGATGTTGGCATGGGCGTTCAGCGGTCCGATGAGCAACACGAATGCAATTGCCGCCAGCAACATCTTGAGCACGATCATGATCTCTCCTCGACTTCCTGACCAATCCCCAATAGGCCAAGGCTGCATGGTCGGTACCGTAGCACTCACCACAGCGGGCACTCCGGCGAGAGCATAGCTGGGTCTGGGACCATCCACAATCACAATTGGGCAACTGACGAGCAAACTAGCGGGGCGAGCTATCCGAACGGGCTAGTTCCAAGGCTCTGCTCGACACCATGCGCTGCTCGGAAGACGATCTCCTCAAGGGCCTTGTCGGTCAGCGGCCCCGCCTGGGCTTGGATGCGGAAGGCATCCAACATGTCACAGAGTATCACTTGGCGAGCCCCACCCTAGGCCGCGACAGCAGAAAGGGAGACCCCATGGCCATCCCGACCTTCCAGAA
>Ga0207693_10001291_pt1 | contig 22225 bp, 19 predicted proteins | sample LARL81metaG_FD_184347 | JGI IMG/M metagenome (GOLD analysis project Ga0207693, IMG submission 184347) | Corn, switchgrass and miscanthus rhizosphere microbial communities from Kellogg Biological Station, Michigan, USA - LAR L8-1 metaG... | ecosystem: Host-associated > Plants > Roots >... | reverse complement strand
TTCGCGCGTCTGGTTGGCGGCATATTCCTGCGCGCCCTGGTCCTTCAGCACGTGGCAGAGCGAGGCGGAAAGATTGAGCGCCCCTTGCTCGCCGTGCAGAATCGAGGAGAACGACCAGAGCTGCATCTCATTGGCGAATTTCACCTTCTGGCCGGTCTTCTCCAGGTGATCGCGGACATAGGGAATCTGGAGCTGGAAGATCTGATCGTCCGGCATCATTTGCACATGTTCGATGTCGAACGGCTCGTCGAAGTCGATGTACTTCTTGTCGAGTGGATCCCAGAAATGATCGTGCGTCGCGCTGATGATCTTGTCGAACGCGGTGGAGCGTTTCTCGTAGCGATCGAGTTCGATCATCGACTCGAAATCGTCGGGCGCAACCGCCTCGTAAATGATGTCCTTTGTGATGTTCCCGTCAGCCATTCATTCCTCCAGCCTATGTTCGCTAATGCTCGACGAGCGATTGCAGGAGTTCGCCCGTGCGTTCGATGAATGCCTCGCGTTCGTTGTCGGCGAGCGGCTCGTCGCGGATCAGCCGTTCGACCAGCAAGCCGATGAAGATGGAGGCGACAATGCGCGCTCGTGCCGGCGCTTGTTCGCCGCCGATCCAGGCGCGGATCGGTCCGAGGAAACGGTTCTGCACCGCTTCGTTCAGGAGCGGCGCAGTCGTTGGAGACGTGGCGGCACGCAGCAGAAACTGAAACGCATGCATGCGCTCATTGTCATGATGCGCGTGGTTCGCCATCATCTTGGCGATGTCATGGCCGAAGGTTCGGCGATCCCATTGCGAGATCGCATCGGGACGAATCGAATCCTTGAGTGCCGCAGCAAACAGCCCGTCCTTGCCACCGAAATAGCGATTGATGAGCGCCGCGTCGGCGCCTGCGTCGGCAGCGATGTCGCGCAGGAACGCGCCGTCATAGCCAGAGCGGGCAAAATGGATCTTGGCGGCGGCAAGGATGGCGGCGCGCGTCGCATCCGCGTCGCGCTTGCGCGCCACGGGCCGATCGGGAGCGAGGGCCTGAACGTTTGTCATCCGCAAATGACAAAATGACATCGTCCCTGATTCATGTCAACTGTGAATGACATGGCGGCTCGCGATGAGAAAGTCCCCAATTCAGCTGGCGCCGAGAAGCTTTTCCATCGCTTCACGCATCTTGAACTTCTGCGGCTTGCCGGTGACGGTCATCGGCACCTCGTCGACGAAGCGCACATAGCGCGGGACCTTGAAATGCGCGATGCGGTCTTTGCAGAAGGCACGCACTTCTTCTTCGCTCAAACTGTGGCCAGCGCGCAGGCGGATCCAGGCGCAGACCTGCTCCCCATATTTCTTGTCGGCGACGCCAAACACGTGGACATCGAGCACCGCGGGATGGGCGAATAAGAATTCCTCGATTTCGCGCGGATAAACGTTCTCGCCGCCGCGGATGATCATGTCCTTGAGTCGCCCGACGATACGCACATAGCCCTCGTCGTCCATCGTGCCAAGATCGCCGGAATGGAGCCAACCACCGCGATCGATGGTCTCGGCGGTGCGCTGCGGTTCGTCCCAGTAGCCCAGCATCACCGAGTAGCCGCGACAGCAGATTTCGCCGGGCTGACCAATCGGAACGAGATTGCCGTCTTCGCCCACGAGCTTGATCTCGAGATGCGGGCCGGGTCGCCCGACGGTCTCCACCTGTTTTTGCAGCGGGTCGTCCTTCGTCGTCATGTGATTGACCGGACTCGTCTCGGTCTGGCCATAGGCAATGAGCACTTCCTTCATGTGCATGTCGGCCTGCACGCGCTTCATCACTTCGACCGGACACGGCGCGCCAGCCATGATGCCGGTGCGCAGCGACGATAGATCGAACTCGCGAAAGCGCGGATGTTCGAGTTCGGCGATGAACATCGTCGGTACGCCATGCAGCGCCGTACAGCGCTCGGCGGCCACGGCTTCCAGCGTTTTGATGGGATCGAATCCGTCGTTGGGGAAAATCGCCGCCGCGCCATGGCTGATACAGGCGAGATTGCTCATGACCATGCCGAAGCAGTGATAGAGCGGAACGGGAATGCAGAGCCGGTCCTTCTCGCTGAAGCGCATGCCTTCGCCGACGATGCGGCCATTGTTGAGAATATTGAAGTGACTGAGCGTGGCGCCCTTCGGCATGCCGGTCGTGCCGCTGGTGAACTGGATGTTGATCGCATCGTCCGGCGACAGCGTCTTGCCGATGTCGAACAGCTGTGCCGTGCGATTCTCGCCTTCCGCGCAGATATCGGCGAACCGCCACATGCCGGGCGGCGGTACAACTCCAAGCGCAACGACATGGCGCAAATGCGGCAGCTTGGCGGCGTGGAGCGCGCCGGGCTTCGCTGTCGCCAATTCCGGCGCGAGCTCGCGCTGCATTCCGGCATAATCGCTGCTCAGATATTTCTGCGCCGTGACGAGCGCGACACAACCGGACTTGTTGAGGGCAAATTCGAGCTCGTAGACGCGATAGGCGGGATTGATGCAGACCAGGATTGCACCGATTTTCGCGGTGGCAAACTGCGTCAGGCACCATTCAAAGCAATTCGGGGCCCAGATTCCGACGCGATCGCCCTTGCCGATGCCCAACGAAAGTAGTCCGGCGGCCAAACGGTCGATCTCAGTTTTGTACTGCCGATAGCTCCAGCGAATGTTCTGGTGGCGCACGATGAGAGCGTCGTGTTCGGGGAATGCATGGGCGATGCGATCGAAGCAGGCGCCGATGGTTTCGTACATCAACGGCCTGTCACTCGTGGCGCTGAAATAGCTTTGACGCAACACGTGAAGCCTCGTCTTGCCGTATTCAATACACCACGACACTGCGAATACTCTTGCCCTCTTCCATCAACCGGAAGGCATCGTTGATGCGCTCGAGCGGCATGGTATGCGTGATCATCGGATCGATCTGTATCAGGCCTTTCATGTACCAGTCGACGATCCGCGGTGTATCGGTGCGCCCCCGCGCGCCACCAAATGCCGTGCCGCGCCACACGCGGCCGGTGACAAGCTGGAACGGTCGCGTGGCGATTTCCGCGCCCGACGGCGCAACGCCGATGATGACGCTCTCGCCCCAGCCGCGATGGCACGCTTCCAGCGCCTGGCGCATCACGGTCACATTGCCGGTGCAGTCGAACGTATAGTCCGCGCCGCCACCCGTCAGCTCGACGAGATGCGCCACAAGATCGCCGCTGACTCTTTTCGGATTGACGAAGTGCGTCATTCCGAATCTCTCGCCCCAGCTCCGCTTGTCGTCGTTGAGGTCGACGCCGACGATCATCTGTGCGCCGACCAGCTTCAATCCCTGGATGACGTTGAGACCGATGCCGCCGAGCCCGAACACGATCGCATTGGCGCCCGGCTTGACTTTGGCCGTGTTGATCACCGCGCCGACACCGGTGGTCACGCCGCAGCCGCAATAGCAGGCCTTGTCGAACGGCGCATCGTCGCGGATCTTCGCAACAGCTATCTCGGGAAGCACCGTGAAGTTGGAAAACGTCGAGCAGCCCATATAGTGATGGATCGTCTTGCCGCGATAGGAAAAACGCGACGTGCCGTCCGGCATCACGCCTTTGCCTTGGGTGGCGCGGATCGCGGTGCAGAGATTGGTCTTGCCCGAGAGGCATGATTTGCACTGGCGACACTCCGGCGTGTAGAGCGGAATGACGTGATCGCCGGGCTTTACTGTCGTCACACCGGCGCCGATCTCGCGTACGACTCCGGCACCCTCATGGCCGAGGATCGAAGGAAACAGTCCCTCGGAGTCCAATCCCGATAACGTGTAAGCGTCCGTATGACAGATGCCGGTCGCCTTGATTTCGACAAGGACTTCGCCGGGCTTCGGCCCCTCGAGGTCGAGTTCGACGATTTCCAACGGTTTTTTGGCCTCGAAAGCGACGGCGGCACGCGTCTTCACGGATACCTCGCAGGATGCAATGTGCCGTCCACTATGCGGCAATCGTCGACGACTCTCCACCCTGACATATGAGTACTAAATCTGCCGGCTGACCGGTCGAGGACAAACTAGCTCGCGGAAAACTCTCGATGGTAAAGTTGCGACCAAACGTGGCGTAGCGCGTTTTCATGTGCTTGAGGAGGACCGTTCCATGCATGTCGACGTCGTAACCATCCAGCCGATTATCGCCCTTGTCTTTGGTATTCTGATTTTATTGTTGCCCCGCATCCTCAATTACCTAGTCGCGATCTATCTGATCCTGGTGGGGGTCACCGGGGTATTCCCGCATCTGATCCACTATACCGGGTGACGAACGCTATTCGGCGGCTTTCGCTGGCGCGAGTTTCCCGCGCGCGATGCGTTCTTCGGCCATGCGGTCGGCGATGACGTTGGTGGGCTCGCCGTCCCTGGCCGCGCGCACGAAGATCACGCTTAGCGTGTCGGCGATGCCGCGCACCCGACGCTCCACCTCCGCGTCGCTCCAGTTCTCGATCTGCGCTGCGACGCGGATGATGCCACCGCCGTTGATGACATAGTCGGGCGCATAGAGTATTTCGCGGTCGCGCAGCATGGCACCGTGGTGGTCGCGCGCAAGCTGGTTGTTGGCGGCGCCGGCAATAACCCGCGCGGAGAGCCTCGGTATGCTCTGGTCATTGAGGATTGCACCGAGCGCGTTCGGCGAAAGAACGTCACACTCCACGGTCACGATCTGATCCGGCGTCGCTGCAACTGCACCGAGCGTTTCCACCGCTTGCTTCACATGGAGCATGTTGGTGTCGGCGACGATCAATTTGGCGCCTTCAGCGTGGAGCCGCTTCGCAACGCCCATGCCGACCTTGCCCAGTCCTTGGATCGCGACCCGTAGTCCTTTCGTCGTTTCGACGCCGAGCCGGTGCTTGACTGCAGCCTTCAGGCCACCGAACACGCCGAGTGCCGTTGCCGGGCCGGAATCGCCACCGGCTTTGCCGGGTTGATCGAAGCCCGCGACGAATCGCGTTCCGCGCGCGATGACGTGCATGTCAGGCGGCAGCATGCCGACATCCATCGCGGTGACATAGCGTCCGCCGAGCCCGTTGATCGCCTCGGCATAGGCGGCAAACTTTGCATCCGTCTTGTCGCTCGAAGGATTGCCGACAATCACGGCCTTACCTCCGCCGAGTGGCAGATCGGCGATCGCATTCTTGTAGCTCATGCCCTTCGACAGTCGTAGCGCATCGGTGAGCGCCGCATCGTTCGTCGGATAGGGATACATGCGCGTGCCGCCGCAGGCCGGGCCGAGTGTGGTCGAGTGAATCGCAATGATCGCCTTCAGGCCGGATGCCTTGTCGTCAAAGAATGCGACCTCTTCGTGATGATCGAAGTCGGGAGAATCGAACACGTTCATTCGGCGGCCTCAGTGATCGGCGTGGCGGTCGTTGCGTCGCTCATGTGCAAGCGGCGCAGCAACACCGCCTCCTTCGCTTTCGCCTTCTTGTAGTTTTCGTCCTTAATGTAGCCATAGCCCTTCACGTCGAGCGGCAGTTCGGCAAGCGCCACGGCCGTCGCGTGATTCGCCGGGTTGAGAGCGCCCACGATTTCGTCGAGCAGTTTTTCGTATGCTGCGATCATGGAAACTTCCAGTCTTCGCTCCGGGCTGCGGGCAAAGATGTCGAGCCATGTGCCGCGTAAGCCCTTGAGCGCAGCAAGCACGCGAAACGCTCTCATCATGTAGGGGCCAAACTCCATTTTCCGGGGCTTGCCGGTGTTGGGGTCCTTGGCGCCGAAGATCGGCGGCGCCAAATGGAAGGTGACGGAGAAGTCGCCTTCGAACTCCTGGTTCAGCTTTTTGTGGAAGTCGCCATTGGTGTAGAGCCGCGCCACCTCGTACTCGTCCTTATAGGCCATGAGCTTGAAGAGGGCGCGCGCCGAGGCTTCCGCAAGCCCATGCTTGCCGGACGCCTTGATCGCTTCGGCGGCACGAATCCGGTCGAGCGTGGCGCGATAGCGCCCCGCATACGCCTGGTTCTGATACGCCGTGAGAAAGGTGACGCGTTTGGCGACGATCTCGTCGAAAGTTTCGGCGAACTTCGCACGATCAGGCTTGTCGAGGCCGGCGAGCTTCAGGATTGCGGCGCGATCATGCGCCGCCAGACGGCCGAGGCGGAAGGCGCGTTGGTTGGCCTTGACCGCTGCCCCGTTGAGTTCGATGGCCTTGAGGATCGCCTCCTCACTAATCGGAATCTCTCCCAGCTGATAGGCATAACCGGTCTGCAGCATGTTGGCGTAAATCGTGTCGCCCAGCAGACGCAAGGCGAGCTCTTCGGAGTCGATGCTTTCGAGCCGACGCGAGGCGCGAGCGATGCGCGCCCGCATCGCCGCCATGTCGTAGTTGATCGCATTGTCGGTGATGAAGGCTGCAGTCGGCGTCAGATCGTCGTTGACGATCGACACCGTGCGACCGCCATCGAGATAGCCGTAGGTATCGGGTTTGGCCGACATGACGATATCGCAGCCGATGAGAACATCCGCCTGGCCGGTCGGCACGCGCGGTCCGTGGATGCGCGCTTTCTCGGCAGCGACGCGCACGAAACTCGTCACTGCGCCGCCCTTCTGGGCGAGACCCATCATGTCGAGCGTGGCGGCGGATTTTCCTTCGATATGAGCTGCGGTGCCGAGGATCGCACCTATCGAGGTGACACCTGTTCCGCCGATGCCGCCGATCACGATGTTGAACGGTTCCTTGGTGACTTCCGGCAGAATGGGTCGCGGAAGATCGAATGCAACATTCGCCGCCCCGTTGGTCGCGCGGGTCTTGAGCGCGCCGCCATGCACGGTGACGAAGCTCGGACAGAAGCCCTCGATGCAAGAGAAGTCCTTGTTGCAGGAGGACTGGTTGATCTTGCGCTTGCGGCCGAATTCGGTTTCCAGAGGTTCGACGCTGACGCAATTGGACGTGCGCGAGCAATCACCGCAACCTTCGCAAACCAGCTCGTTGATGAAGGCGCGCTTGGGCGGATCCTCGATCAAGCCGCGCTTGCGGCGGCGGCGCAATTCGGCGGCGCAGGTCTGGTCGTAGATGATCACCGTGACGCCGCCGACTTCGCGCAGCTGCTTCTGAATCGTGTCGAGCTCGCGGCGATGTTCGATGCGCGTTCCGGCAGGAAAACTGATGGCTGAGTGTTTTTCCGGCTCGTCGCTGACGATGACGAGCTTTTTAACGCCTTCCGCGGCGACCTGCGCGGCCATCTCGGGCACTGTTAGTTCGCCGTCGACATGCTGGCCGCCGGTCATCGCGACCGCGTCGTTGTAGAGCAGCTTGTAGGTGATGTTCACGCCCGCGGCGATCGCGGCGCGAATGGCGAGAATTCCGGAATGGAAGTAGGTCCCGTCGCCCATGTTCGCGAAAATGTGCGGCTGGGTCGTGAAGGGCGCGGCGCCGATCCAGGGCGTTCCCTCGCCGCCCATCTGGGTGAAGAGCGCCGTGTTGCGCGTGGGTTGCCAGGTCACCATGTAATGGCAGCCGATGCCGGCCATCCCGATGGAGCCGTCCGGCACCTGCGTCGAGGTGTTGTGCGGACAGCCTGAGCAATAAAAGGGTGCGCGCTCATAGAGCGTCGCCATGCTCTCCTGCTCGTGGTGCTTTGCTTCGAGGCGCGAGATGAGCGAGCGGATGCGCGGCGTCCACTTGTCCTCGCCGATGATCTTGGCGATTGCGAGCGCCACCAGTCCGGCATCAAGGTCGAGGATGGAGCGAATGAACGGCTTGCCGTCCCTCCCGAGCTTGCCGAACACGCGCGGGCGCTTTTCCGAATTCATGTTGAAGAGGATCGACTTGATCTGACCCTCGATCAGGTCGCGCTTCTCCTCGATGACGAAAACTTCATCGAGGCCATAGGCAAAGCGAGCGATCTGCGTCGGCTCGATCGGCCAGGTCATGCCCATTTTGAGCACGCGAAGGCCGAGCGCGGCTGCTTCGCGGTCGCCAATGCCAAGATCATCGAGCGCCTGGCGCAGGTCGAGATAGGATTTGCCAGCCGTGACGATGCCGATACGCGCATTTTCGCTATCCATCACGACGCGATTCAGCACGTTGGTATGGGCGAAGGCGATAACGGCCGGGATCTTATGGTCGCGCAGGCGTTTTTCTTGCGCCTGCGGATTGTCGCCGAGGCGGATGGAAAGCCCGTCTTTCGGTAGAGGAAAGCCGAGTGGTCGCACGATGGGCACACGATGCGGATGCACTTCGACGGTCGCTGATGCGTCCATCGTCTCGGCCAACGCAATCATCGACACCCACGTGCCGGCATAGCGTGATAGCGCCCAGCCGTAGATTCCGAAGTCGAGGACTTCCTGGATGCCGGCCGGATTGAGCACCGGAATTTCCGCATCCACCATCGCATATTCGCTCTGGCTCGGCAGTGTCGAAGATTTGCAGGCGTGATCGTCGCCCAGAATGGCGAGCACCCCGCCCTTGCCCCACGTGCCCGCGGCATTGGCGTGGCGGAACGCATCGCCCGAGCGGTCGACGCCCGGCGCCTTGCCGTACCACATGCCGAACACGCCATCGTATTTCGCGCCCGGATAGAGATTGGCTTGTTGCGATCCCCATACCGCGGTCACCGCCAGGTCTTCGTTCAGGCCTGGTTTGAAGACGATGCTGTGCTTGTCAAGAAACTTCTGGGCCCGCCAAAGCTGCTGGTCGAGGCCGCCAACGGGCGAACCGCGATAGCCGGAAATGAATCCCGCCGTGTTGAGCTTGGCGCGGCGGTCGAGCTCATGCTGCATCATCGGCAGGCGCACGAGCGCTTGAATACCGGTGAGGAAGACGCGGCCGCTCTCGACTTCGTATTTGTCGTCGAGCGAGATGGGCATCAGTGTCATGTCTGTGTCCTGCCACCCAATATGGGGTTGCCCGACTCTGTAGGAAAGTTCGCCGACCATACCTTTTGCACATCGCAATTGGCTTGCCTTTTGCGCCCCGCCGCCGCAACTGTGCTGCGAATGCGGCGCATGGCCCGCAATAAACTCATCGCGTGCGACGCCACTTTACAGCCGGCCCTGCCCGGTTCTCTATTTCGCCATGCCCAGTCTCGACTCGCTGCGCGCCAAGCACCCGGAGATCCGCTCCGACTTCACGATCGACCAGCATTGGGAGCGTTACAGCCCAGCGCAGCACGGCGTTTGGCGCACGCTGTTCGAGCATCAGGCCAAGGTTCTACCGGGCCGCGCCTGTGACGAGTTCCTGTCGGGACTGCGCACGCTTGCGCTCGTCTCCGACCGTATTCCGGATTTTGAACGACTGTCGGACGATCTTGAAAAGTTGACCGGTTGGCGTGTCGTGGCCGTGCCGTCGCTCGTGCCGGACGACGTCTTTTTCGAGCATCTGGCCAACCGCCGATTTCCCGCCGGCCAGTTCATCCGACGGCCCGATCAACTCGACTATATCGAGGAACCCGACGTATTCCATGACGTCTTCGGCCATGTGCCGATGCTCGCGCACCCCGTTTTCGCCGACTACATGCAGGCCTATGGCAAGGGCGGACAACGCGCGCTCAGTGAATTCGGGGCGCTCAAGAATCTCGCGCGGCTCTACTGGTACACCGTCGAATTCGGACTCATAGAGTCAGGCAAGGGCGTGCGCATCTACGGCTCGGGCATCGTCTCCTCGCGCGCGGAGTCGATTTATGCGGTGGAGAGCCCTTCACCCAACCGCATCGCCTTCGACTTGGAGCGCGTCATGCGCACCGACTATCGCATCGACGATTTCCAGGAGAGCTATTTCGTCATTCGTTCGTTCGACGAACTGTTCGCTGAGACCTACAAGGATTTTGCCGCGCTCTATCGCAAACTCGAGACAGGTCCAACTTACAAGCCGGGCGAAATTCTCTCCGGCGACCAGGTCCACCATCGCGGCACGCACGCCTATGTCGGCGGCAGTCACGCGGCATAGTGACGGAGCTAGTGTGGATTTCGCATTGCGGCGATGTCGGCCGCCGACGTCTTCGTTCGGATCTCGAGCAAGTGACCACTGAGTTCGCGGAAGTACACTACGCGTCCGCCATTGGACTCGCTGACCCGCATGTCTTCGTTCGAATAGGGACCGCTGCCGTACTTCAGCCCTTTGGCTTGAACGCGACCGAATATGTCATCGAATTCTCGCGGGCTGAGGTGAAACGCATAGTGATGCACTTCGACCGGTTTGCGTCGGTCGTCGAAATCAAAGGTGAGCTGCTCGTTGATCGCGACCGGAACGAACGGACCGACTGGATCGCCACACTGGAGCCCGAAGATTTCAGCGAAAAATTTGGCGGACGCGAGCTTGTCGTGGGCGGGAACGATGGTGTGGTCGAGGACGATGGTCACTGGCGATCTCCCAAGTGCAATCCTTTATAAAGTAGCGACGCGCAGCAGAAATGCAAAATCACGCCGCCAGAAATTTTTCCACATGCTCCATGAACACGTCGAGCTTGTCGTGATGCGACCAGTGACCGGCACCCTCGATGTTGGCCAGCGTTGCGTTCTTGAAATGCCTGATGCGGCCGTCCGCGACGGGATCTGAGGCCCATGATTCCGTGCCGCGGACGAGCAGCACCGGACATTCGATGCGACGCCAAAGCTGCTGCTGTTCCTCCGGGCTGAGACCGCCCGGTCCACCACCCAGCCGCACAAGATTGTCGAATTTCCACGAAAACGTATCGTCCTCATTCTGCACTGCGCCGTGGATGGTCAGATGGCGCGCCTGGGCGTCGTTGAGGTGGGTGTTCTCGTCCTTCATCCGGGTGATGGCATCTTCGATTGTGGCGTATTTGCGCGGCAGGCGGCCAGAGCTCTCGCGCCGCGTCGTTATCCAGTCACGCAGTCGCTGCTCGATCGTGACGCCGCGCATGCGTTCGCGCATCTGCGGCGAAGGGCCCAATCCTTCGATCGCCACGATCTTCTTCACCGTCTCCGGAAACACACCGGCATAGAGAAGGCCGATCGAACCACCCAGCGAGTGCGCGATGATGGTGACCGGTGCCATCTTCTTTTGATGCACAAGTTGGGCAATGTCGTAGATGTAGTTGACTTCGTTGTAACTCGCACCCGTCGCCCAGTCGCTGTCGCCGTGGCCGCGCAGATCCGGTGCAATGATGTGATAGCGGTCCGCCAGGCGCTCGACGACCCAATCCCAATTGCGGCAATGATCGCGTCCGCCATGGATCATCAGCATCGGCGGCGCCTCTTCGTTGCCCCAATCGACGTAATGCAAGCGCAGGCGTTGCGAGAAGTAGAGATGGGACGTCGGACCCGGCATGGCACTCTCCAACAGACGTTGGGCGGCGCGAGCCGTCCATCTCACAATTTACCATATCGGGTTACCGATGACGCCATGAGACCGAATTGGCTCTCTGGCCACATGAGAAATAACCGCCATGAGGCAGGTGCGTTTTTCGTCGGTCTGACATAAGCTGGGACATCGGGGTACGGGGGAAATCATGAAACTGAATATTGTCGCGGCGATCGCCGCGCTCGGCGTAGCCTTGTCCGGCTGCGCGAGCATCGTTGAAGGCACGACACAGTCGATCGCGGTGACGTCTCCGCCGACGGATGGTGCGAAGTGCGTGCTCAAGAGTTCGGAAGGCACCTACTATGTGACGACACCGGGCAACGCCACGGTTCACAAGACCAAAAACGATCTCGATGTGAATTGCGTCAAGGTCGGATTCAAGGATGCGCATACCACCATTCCGTCGCACTTCAACGGCGCCACAGCGGGCAACATCCTGGCAGGTGGAGTAATCGGTCTGGGCATCGATGCGGCGACAGGTGCGAACTACAACTATCCGACAGAATTCGCCGTAACGATGGTGCCGGATGAACCGCCGTCTGCTGCGGCCGAACCGTCTGCGGCACCATCCACCCCTGCCGTCAGTTCTGCGCCAGCGACAAAACCGGCGAGCTGACCGTCCAAGCGTCGTGTCAGGATTTGAGCGCGGCAATCACCGCGCCCTCGGTCAAAATCTGCGGCAGAACCTTCGGTTCGGGCGCGCCGGGAGCATAGTAGAGATAGAGCGGAACGCCGGTTCGGCCATGGTCGGCCAGCAATCTGGTGATTTCCGGGTCGCGTCTTGTCCAGTCGGCGATGAGGTAGACGATGTGTCGCTCGGCGAACGCCTGGCGCACTTCTGCCCGTGAAAGCGCGGCCTCGTCGTTGACGAGACATGTGATGCACCACGCCGCCGTGGCATTCACGAAAACTGCGCGATTGGCCGAGCGCAAGGCTTCCAATCGCGCTGCGGAATAAGGCTCGGAGGGAATGCCCGAGACGTTTATGCCGCCGCCATGCGCCTGCGCTGCCATGGTTTTCAGCACCGCCAGACAGCTCAGCGCCGCGACGAGCGCAATCAGCGTGACGAGTGCGCCGATGCCGCGACCGCGTGGCGACGCAGAACGGCTGATGCCCCACACCCAGGCGCCAAACCCGACCGCCACCATGGCCGCAAGCACGGCGGCAACGGCGTTGGCGCCGGCCTGTTGCGCCAAAACCCAGACGAGCCAGGCCGCAGTGCCATACATCGCGAAGGCAAGTGCCTGTTTGAAACGCAACATCCATGCCCCGGGCTTCGGCAGCACGCGCATCAGCGCCGGCGAAACACCGATCAACACAAAGGGCGCCGCAAATCCCAATCCCAGCGCGAGAAAGACGCCGAACGAAATCGCCCACGGCTGCGTCAGGCCATAGCCAAGCGCCGCCGCCATGAAGGGCGCTGTGCAAGGCGCGGCGACTGCGACGGCAAGCACGCCGGTGAAGAACGATCCAACCGTGCCGCCGGCGCGCGTAAGCTGCTCTCCGCCACCGAAGGCCGCCAATTCGAAAACACCGGAAAGATTGAGTCCGACGCCGAACATGAGGAGCGCGAAGCCGGCGACGACGATCGGCTCCTGCAATTGAAAGCCCCAACCAACCGTCTCGCCGCCGGCGCGCAAGGCAATGAGAAGCGCGCCAAGCCCCGCGAAACTGAGTATTGCTCCAAGCCCGTATGCGAGACTTTCGCGCACGGTTTCAGCGCGATCCCGGCCGGCTTGCGAGGAAAGCGCGAAGGCCTTCATTGCGAGCACCGGAAGCACGCATGGCATCAAGTTGAGGATGAGCCCACCGATTACGGCGAATAGGAGGGCCGCCAGCAATCCGAGCTCGCTTGTTCCTGCGGTCTTGAACTCGGCGTTCGGCACCGGACCGGGAACCGCCTTCACCACGATGGCTTGGGTCGATCCGTCCCGCGAGGTGAGCACCAGCACACCTTCGAGCGCTCCGCCGTGTCGCATAATCGCCTTGCCGGGCGCCATGCGCAGCACAAGTCCGCTTTGCACGAAGCCTCTTATTTGCGGCGCTGGCGCCTTCACGATGCCAGGCTCGAACGGAAAGAATTGCGCGTCAGTCGGCTGCGCCAGCGCCAATGACTTTGCAGCAACAAAGAGATCAAGAGACGGACCCAGAGCATAACGCATCGCCCATGGCGACGGGACGGGAAGGCGCGCGCGCGCCGCCGCGAATGCACCGGCGAGCAAAGGATCGTTCTTCGGCGGACCGATTTTGACCGGCAACGAAAGCGTCGCATCCTCCGGTATGCAGATTTCCTTGCACACCAACCAGTTCGCCGTCGCCTTCAAAGTTACGCTGTCGCCCGGCTTCGCATCTGGCGGTGCGCTGAGATGCGTGAGGATCCAAACCCTGCCTTCATAGCCATAGTCCATGAACGGACCGACCGGCAGCCTGATGGGAAACGGCCACTCCAATGCGCCCGCCGTCCATCCGTGCGGGAGCGACCAATTCAGCGTCGTCGGTTGGCCGACATCGCCGGGGTTGATCCAGTAGGTGTGCCAGCCGGGCCTGATCACCTGCTCGAAGGCGAGCGCGATTGAGCCGCCCGGCGCGACCGTTGTGCTTTCTGCGATCAGTTGGGCGTGGACCTTGGGACCATCATCGACCTGCGCGGCGGCTCTCGACGTCGCGGCAACGAGAAAAATGAGGGCGGTCAGCCATTTCATGTCACGCCTATAGCGTTGCGGGACGCTTCCCGCTAGCGCCCCTCGCGCATCCGTGACCGCAGCGATAGGCTCGGCGACAAACATCGTGGAGAAGAGCATGCGCAACAGCAATCGGCAGTGGATCTTGAGGAAACGTCCGGTCGGCGAGATCATGCCGGGCGATCTGGAATTGATCGAGCAACCGTTGCCAACTCCCGGACCGGGACAGATTCTGATCCGAACATTGTATTTATCGCTCGATCCAACCAACCGGATCTGGATGAGCGACATGGAGCAATACATGCCGCCGGTGCAAATCGGCGATGTGATGCGCGGCGGCACGCTCGGCGTGGTCGAACAATCGAACAATCCCGACTACAAAGTCGGCGATATCGTGAACGGTATTGCGGGGTGGCAGGAATACAGCGTCGCGGACGGCGCACAGAAGATGGCGAAAGGACCCGTCCCACTTCCCGCCTATATGAGCGTTCTCGGCATGACAGGCGCAACGGCGTACTTCGGTCTACTCGATCTCGGAAAACCAAAGGCCGGCGAAACCGTCGTCGTCTCGGCTGCGGCAGGTGCCGTTGGTTCGATCGTCGGCCAGATCGCCAAGTTGAAAGGCTGCCGCGTCGTCGGCCTAGCCGGTTCGGACGAGAAGTGCCGCCACCTCGTCAAGGATTTCGGCTTCGACGCCTGCATCAACTACAAGAAGGAAAACATCCGTACTGCGTTGAAGCGTGAGTGTCCGAACGGCATCGATGTGGATTTCGAAAATGCCGGGGGCGAAATCCTTGACGCCATCATTGAACAGATCAATCTCAAAGCGCGTATCGTGCTTTGCGGCATGATATCAGGCTACAACGACAAGGAGCCGCGACCCGGACCCAGCCTCGTCAATATTTTGATGAAACGCGCGCGTATCGAAGGCTTCATCATCATCGACTATTTCCCGCGGCTGGGCGAATTCTTCGCCGACATGAACAAGTGGGTCGCCGAGGGCAAAATCAAGTACGACACGACGATCGTCAAAGGCATCGAGAACTCTTTGAGCGCTCTCAACATGCTTTTCACCGGTGGCAACACGGGCAAGCTCCTGGTCCAGGTTTCCGACGAGACGTGAGGATCACCGGCGGACAATTTCGCGGTCGTGCACTTTCCGAGCCGGCCGACAATCGCGTACGGCCGACGTCCGACAAGGTGCGTCAGGCGATCTTCAACATCCTGACACACCACGCTTTCGAAGAATTCACGCTTGTTGGTGCGAAAGTGATCGATGTGTTCGCCGGCACCGGCGCGCTTGGCATTGAGGCGTTGAGCCGCGGCGCTGAATATGCGCTTTTCATCGATGACAGCGCCGAAAGCCGCGCGATCATCCGAAAGAATGTCGAGGCGTTGAGTCTTACCGGCATTACGAAAATCTGGCGACGTGATGCGGCCGCGCTCGGCCCCCTGGGCGCGGGCGCAGGAGGTCCGTTCAACCTCGCCTTTCTCGACGCGCCCTATCGCAACGGCCTGACGCAGAAGGCGCTCGCCGGTCTCACCGCCGGCGGCTGGCTCGCTCCCCACGCGCTCGTCGTGGCCGAAACCGCCGCGGATGAGCACATCGAAGCACCGGCGGGATTCACGTTGCTCGACGCGCGAAACTACGGCGACACGCGCGTGCAGACCTATGGCGTTTCACCCGGCTGAATATGCAGCTCGCCGCTCGTCAGCGAAGCATCGATCGTTTCGCTGGCATGCCGCGCGTAATAGCGCTGGAGAAGCAGGAAGACGGTCGCCAATCCAGCCAGCGCAATCAGAATGCCGTAGGCGATGGGATATCCGAGCCAGGTCAGCAACGCCGCAAGGCCGAGCCCGCTCGTCACGCCGATGTCCCAGCCGCCTTCCGCCGTGATGTGGAAGCGCAGAACGCACCGCGAGCGTTTGGCCTGATTGTAGACAGAAGTCATCAAGGTCGGCACGTAGAGACAGCTGACGAGCGAGCCCAGTGCATTCGCCGTCACGGCGAGCGCAGGATTGCCCAGCACGCCGGCGCGCATCGTGATCAGGAGCGCCGCCAAACTGACCGAGTACCAAACTGCCCGCGTTCCTTTCCCCGAGTCGATGAGCCGACCGAGCAACAAGCCGCCGACCGCGCCCACCAAAGCGGCAATGGCGAGCGCGCCGCCATACGCCACGTAGTTCTGGCCGAGCGTCAGAAAGAGCGCGATCTGCCAAACGATGAAGTAGCCTGCGGAAACCCAGCCGTCGCCGACGAACAGCATCGCGCCGGAAATGGCCGCGCGAAACGCGCCGGGTGCCCGACGTGCGATCGCAATGTCCGGCGTCCAGAACAAGAGGAAGTGCGGCCAACAATTGGACGGCACCGGTCGCAATGAAAGTCGCGGTCGGACCGGAAGCAACGAGCAGCCAACCGGCCGCGAGCGGACTGACGATGCCAAGGACCGACGCGGCCGCGACCTGGATGCCGAGCTGCTGGCCACGATGCTCGGCATCGCCAAGCGCCGCGAAATAGGCATGGAAGCTCGGCCAATAGACCGTGTCGGCCAAGGCTGAAGTGAGCACGAGCCAGAACAAGCCCCAACCGATGCCGTCGACACCGATCAAGAAGGGAAACGAGATCGCCATCAGGATCGTCCCCACGATGACAGTCCAGCGCAGTCCGATGCGAATGGCGAGTGACAACAGGAATACGCGAAGCGCCAGGCGCAGCGCGAATGTGCCGGCGAGCGTCAGCAGCACGGCGGGCACGCTCAGACCAGCCTTGAGGAGGTACGCGGAATAAAACGCGCCGCCGCCGCCAAGCGCGACAGAGCCGATCACGGAATGCAGGTTGATGAGATTGACGTCGCGATTGTGAAAGAAGGCCATGGTGGTCCCGGAAAAAGTTGCATCGGAAAGGGCACGAATCATCGTCCGGGCGGGCTACGACAGCCTGCACACCGGAAGTGAATCTACCTCAATCGACCGACCAACACCGTGGGACGCGCCCTTGTGGAGAACACACCAACGCTAAGCCTGTTTTCCGCTGCCATCAATCCACTCTTGCGCAGTCCAATGCGCAATTGATCTAGTATGTAGCAATAATGACAACAACGTTCCGGCCGGCCACGCCTGATGATGCCGAATTTCTCGGCTGGGCGATGCTCATGGCCGCGCGTGGGCATCTCAGCCGCGGCTGGTTTGATATCGTGCTGCAGCGGCCCGAGAATTTTTGCATCGAATTCGGCGCCAAGCTCGCCAATGCGCAAGCGAAGTCATGGTGGCACCATTCCTTCTTCACCATCGCCGAACTCGACGGCGAAGTCGCGGCGGCAGCGTGCATTTTTCCCGACGAGGCTCCCTACATGGTCTCCGGCCAGGCCATGGCGGAAGCCGCGCGAGTGACGGGCATCGGCGAGGCCGAACAGGCCCAGCTTTGGCCGCGCGGCGCCTTTATCCTCACCGCCACCAGTGGTGAAGACGATTGTTGGACGATCGAAAACGTCGCAACGCGACCCGCCTTTCGTGGCCGCGGCATTGCCGCATCGCTCATCCGCCATTTGCTTGTCGAAATGAAGACCGCCGGTCCATCACGCGCGCAAATCAGCTTTCTCATCGGCAACACGCCGGCCGAGAAGTGCTATCGCGCCTGCGGATTCGAATTTGCGGAAGACAAGGTGGCCAAGGAGTTCGAGGCAGCGATGGGTGTACCCGGCTTGCGCCGACTGGTGAGAGCACTTTGATCCGATCGTTTGGCTAACGCGCCGCGCGTTCGAGCCAGAGCCGCCTCAGATACTCAAGATTCTTGTCCGCGAGGTCCGCGATCTGCAGGGTTCGCCGAAACGACAAACCCGCATGGCCTCCCTTGTTCCAGACCACATCGGCCTCGTAGACGACGCGGTCGCGAATATTGATCAGAAACACGTTGCGCGCGATCGGCTGTTGACCCGGCACGGTGATGCGGGCGCCACCCGCCGAAAGATCTCGGATCGTGCAGTCGAAGACGTGCGCGCCATCGTCGTACGAAACGCGGCCGCCGAGCAGCGTGCGGCGGCGGCGCTCCGGCCGGCGCTCGGCAGTTGGCGGCAATTCAGGTGGTGAGGCCGACGACATCGCTTCCACTCATCTCGCTCGCAATCGATTCTGATCGCGACGTTTCTTGCTTCTCAGTCCAGCAAGCCCTTGTGAACATTCAATTAATTTGTCGTGTAAAGTGCAAATTCTCCTTCCGGGTTCACTTACAATGCAATGCAACTTTCGCCGCTTCGCAAAGTCGAGCGCTGCTATCGCCGCCCGAACAAACGCTCGATATCGGCGAGTTTGAGTTCCACGTACGTTGGACGCCCATGATTGCATTGGCCGGAGTGCGGCGTCGCCTCCATTTCGCGCAGCAGCGCGTTCATCTCTTCCGCGTTCAAACGCCTGCCGGCGCGAACGGACGTATGGCAGGCCAGAGTTCCGGCAACGCTGTCCAGCCGTTCCTTGAGCGAGAGAGCCTTGCCGGTTTCGCCAATGTCATCGGCAAGATCGCGCACCAGCGCCTTGATATCGGCTTGGCCTAGAAGCGCCGGCATCTCACGCACCATCACCGCATCGGGACCGAAAGCCTCGACGACGAGTCCAAGCTCGGCGAGTTCGCCGGCACGGGTGGCAAGGCGCTCGACTTCGGCAGGATCGAGTTCGACGATTTCGGGAATAAGCAATGGTTGGCGTGCCACGCCTCCCGTCTCCAGCGACGTCTTCATGCGTTCGTAGACGAGCCGTTCATGCGCCGCATGCTGGTCGACGATGACGATGCCGTCTTCGGTTTGCGCCACGACATAGGTCTCGTGAAGCTGGGCCCGCGCAACACCGAGCGGATGCTCGACAGACGGTAGGTCTGACGCCTCGTCGATGCGTGCCGCAGGTGCGCTATCCGAGGCGAGGAGCGGCGCATAGTACGACCGACTTGGTTCGCTCACACCCGGTCCGCGGTTGTAGTTCTGTTGATAGAGGCCGGGTCGAAGCGCCGCCAAAGCCTCGCCGGCGACTGTTGTCGACGCACGATGGCCGGCTTCGGCGAGTGCCGCCCTCAACGACGATACGATCAGGCCACGCACGAGTGCAGCTTCGCGAAAGCGCACCTCGGTCTTGGCAGGGTGCACATTGACGTCGACGAAGGCGGAATCGCATTCGAGAAACAATGCCAGTGCGGGATGACGGTCGCGGGCGAGAAAGTCGGCATAGGCGCCGCGCACTGCGCCGATCAGGAGCTTGTCGCGCACCGGGCGCCCGTTGACGAAAAGAAATTGCAGCTGGGCGTTGGCGCGATTGTAGGTCGGAAGTCCGGCATATCCCGTGATGACAAGACCTTCGCGTGCCACGTCCACCTTCGCGGAATTGTCTGCGAAGTCACGACCCATGATTTGTGCGAGCCGCTTCAGGCGGCCCTGGAAGAGATCGTTCTGTGCTTCCAACACCAACGCGCGACGGCCATCCATCGACAACGTGAAGGCGACGTCGGGCCGCGCCATCGCCAGACGTTTTACGACATCGAGTGTGGCCAGATCCTCAGAACGTGCCGACTTCAGAAATTTCAGGCGCGCCGGCGTCGCGAAGAAGAGTTCGCGGACTTCGACGCGCGTTCCGCTCTGCCCCTTGGCGCGAAATCCGGCCGGCGACAATGCTCCGACAATGCCACCCTCGACACGGATTTCATGCGCCTCGCTGCTCGACGTTCGACTCGCGATCGCGAGCCGCGCCACCGCACCGATCGATGGCAACGCCTCTCCCCGGAAGCCAAGTGTCGCAATCGCCGTCAGATCGTCGTCCTCTCCCTTGCGCGGCAGCTTCGATGTCGCATGACGCTCGACTGCGATGGCAAGATCGTCGCGTGCCATGCCCTCGCCATCGTCTTCGACCAATATGAGATCGGCGCCGCCATTCGTCGTCGCGATCTCAATTCTGTGGGCACCCGCATCGAGCGCGTTCTCAACCAGTTCCTTGACCGCACTCGCTGGTCGTTCAACCACCTCGCCTGCGGCGATGCGGTTGATCGTTCCCTCGGCGAGGCGGCGGATCTTCATTTTTGTTCGGCGAGATATTGGCGGGCGAGCACTTTGCCTTCTTCGACGCCCGGCTGATCGAACGGATCGACGCCCATCAAGCGTCCCATCAATATCGTCTCCAGCATGAAGTGCATCATCAGCGCCCCCATGCTGCGCTCATCGATCCTCGGCACGTGGATTTGACGTACCGGGCGCTTGTTGCGCGAGAGGGTTTCGGCGGTCGCGCGCGCTTCGGCGGCGACGAGATCGCCCATCGCCTTGCCCCCGAGATATTGCAGATTTAACGCGTTTGCGCGTTCAGGCGGCGTGACGAGGCCCTTACCCTTCGTCTCGGTCGACACGATGGTGAACAGAGATTGGCCTGGACCATCGCGGAAAAGCTGGAGCTGGCTGTGCTGATCGACGGGCCCGACGGCACCCACCGGTGTCGAACCCTTTCCACTCTTGCCGAGACTTTCGGCCCAGAGTTGCCGCCACCAGCCGCTCAAGGTCGCGAGCTTGTCGGCATACGCCCAGAGGACCGTTTGGTGCAGTCTTCCTTCCGCTGCGAGCGCGTGATGCAAAGCCGCGCCACAGACGGCCGGAACGTCCTTCGCAGATCGTGAGAGCGCATCATCGAGCACAATCTGGGCGCCCGCGCGCAACGCCTTGACATCGAGGCCCATGATCAGCGCCGGCAACGCACCGACGATGGTGAGCACCGAGTAGCGCCCGCCGACACCCATCGGATGATCGAGCAATGGTGCGCCGATCGATTCCGCGAAAGCGCGAAGCGGACTGGGCTTCGGCTCGGTCACGATGACGAAATGATATTTGAGGTACTTGCCGCCGCCGGCCTTCTCGATGGCATCGGCTGCCGTGAGAGCCTGCATCAACGTTTCCGCCGTGCCGCCGGACTTTGAGATGACGATGAAGCGCGTCGTCTTGAGATCGAAGCCGGCCATCGCCGCCTGCCAGCTCTCAGGGTCCGGATTGTCGTGGAACGTGACACGTGGGCCCTTGCGGCCCGCGGCTTCAAGCGCCTTGAGAGCCTGGCCGCCCAAACTCGAGCCGCCAATTCCAAGCACCGCCACATCGGAAGTGTCCTTGCAGTAAGCATCGACGACGGATTGCGCTGCGACCAGATCGTCGCTGCGCGACGGTATACCCAGCAGTTCGAGCGACCTTGTCGTGTGCTGCTCACGCAACCACGAAAGTTCCGACTCGGCTCGCGCCAATGCGGAGTCGAACGCGGGTCGTGGACAAGCGCCGAGACCGCCCAGCGCAAGGTCGAGCGAAACAGCGAACGGAAGCGATTCCTGTGGCATGAGGCAATCCTAGCAGAATTGAGACACGCCGGGCGGCCGGGGAACCCGCTATCAACAGCGCCTAGTGCGGTCGTACCGCCTCGGCCGGGTTGACACGGGACGCCCTTGCGGGCGCGCCGGCGAAACCCGCGACAACAATGGTGAGCCGCGCTGAATTGAACAACCGCCGCGCCGCACGCCGCGCGTCGTCGAGCGTCACGGCATCGATCAGGCTGTTTCTGCGCGCGACGTAGTCGAGCGGCAAACCCTCGCGCTGGAACGTGTTGAGCTGGGCGGCGATCCCGGCATTGGATGAAAACAACAGTGGGTAAGAGCCGGTCAAGTACGTCTTGGCATCCGCCAATTCCTGTTCAGTAGGCCCTTCTTGTGCATATTTGCGCAGCACGTCGCGAATGACCGCAATGGACTCGTTCATGCTCTCGCGCTTGCTCGCCACCTGTCCGATGACATAGCCGGCAGCCCGAAAGTCCCCAAAGCTTGTGGAGATGCCGTAGGTGAGACCGCGCTTCTCACGGACTTCGTTCGTCAGGCGCGACGAGAAATCGCCGCCGCCGACAATGTGGTTGGCGACGTAGCCTGCGAGATAGTCGGGATCGTTGCGCAACATTCCGGGCAGACCGAAAAAGGCGACGGATTGCGGCACAGCCATCGGAACCGTCGTTAAGCTCGCGCCACCGAGCCTGGCGACGCGCGGCGGCGCCGGCGGTGGTGTTGCGGATAAGGGAGCGAAGGTGGAGTTGAGCAGTGCCGTGAGGGAGGCCGCAGCGATATCGCCCGCAACTGCGACCTTCGCGCCGCCGCGCACCCAGTGCACGCGCGCAAACGACTTCAGATCGGCGGCAGAAATCGCATTCAGCCCTTGTGCGGTTCCACCGACCTCATGGGCATAGGGATGACCGGCAAAAAAAGTGTCATAGAAGCGCCGTGATGCCACCGCCCC
>Ga0207693_10001287_pt1 | contig 22304 bp, 25 predicted proteins | sample LARL81metaG_FD_184347 | JGI IMG/M metagenome (GOLD analysis project Ga0207693, IMG submission 184347) | Corn, switchgrass and miscanthus rhizosphere microbial communities from Kellogg Biological Station, Michigan, USA - LAR L8-1 metaG... | ecosystem: Host-associated > Plants > Roots >... | reverse complement strand
ATGATCGCGGTGTCGACGGCAATGTCGCGCTCGCCGCCGCCGGCAGCGACGATCATGTCGGTATGGTCGAGCAATTCGGCGTTGCCCGCGATCGCTGCATCGGTCAGCGCCAGCCCCGCGGAATAGACGCCGACCCGTTGCCACATCTCCATCTGCCGCTGGTCGCTTTTCTTCGGGATCTGCTTGTCGAAGCTCATCGGCGGCAGCTGATGCACGATGTAGGGCGCAAAGCTCTTGTCGTCGTAAGGCGGCGGATCGCCGCGCTCGAGATGCTCCCAGGCTGTTTCCAGCCCCTCTCCCAGACTGGTGAGGAGGCCGACGCCGGTGATCCACACCTCGCGCCGTTCGGTCACTTCGCGAACTCCTTGGCCGGGAAGTTGATGCGCTCGGCCCAATCCCACAATCCGGCGCGAAGTTCGGGGCTCGGATAGGGAACGATGCGATAGGTCAGGGTAGCGTCGCAAATCGCGGCGCCCTTGCACCACCCTTTGGCCTCGCCGATCGCATAGCCTGATCCCTCGTGGATAACCTTGCCTTCGAATTCAAGTTCGTCGCCGGGAAAGACCGCGTTGCGGATTTTGCCTTCCTTCACGCCGGCAAGCGCCGGCAAACCGGTGAAACCGGTCAGCGCACTCACCAGCCAGCCGGTCGTTTGCGCCATACATTCGATGAGCAGGACGCCAGGCATCAACGGATAGCCCGGAAAATGACCTTCGAACACCGTGCTTTTTAACGGCACGGTACAGATCGCGCGCACCACGCGGCCGCCGACGTCGACGGCGACGAAGCGGTCGATCATTTGGAAATACTCAAGACGCATGGGAGGCGCTCAGGCGCCCTTGGCAGCGATCAACTCGTCGATCCGCTCGCACAGGTTCTTCAAGACGAAATACTGATCGGTCGTGGCCTTGCCGTCGTTGACCTCTTGCGTCCACTGTTCGAGCGGCAGCTTTATGCCGAACGCCTTGTCGATGGCGAAGGCAATGTCTAGAAAATCGAGACTGTCGATCTCCAGATCGTTGATCGCATGACTTTCCGGCTTGATGTTCTCGCGCGGAATATCGCAAGTCTCAGCAATGATTTCGGCCACTTTATCGAATGTGGTGGACATCAGGCGTGCTCTTTAGGTCGATCGAAGAAGAAGCGCCGGCCCAGCCCGGCGCGAGCAAGCCCGGTCGCGTCGGGCCCCTCATTTGTGAACGCCCCGTATAGCGAAGGACGCCGGTAAGTTCAACGGCGGCCGCCTTCTTTGCGGGCGCGCATACACGCCGCAAAAAGCCGTATTTTGTTGCTGTAGCGCAAGAGCTTATCGCATCGGCGGCAAAGGCGGTCCGCGCCCGGCATGCTTGATCGCGCCTGCCATGTTGCCTAAGGGAGCGGCCGAAAGAGGGGGCCAATGCCGAAAGCCTTCGTGCGCAAGCGGTGCTTCGTGCAAATGACCGGCTACGAGCCAGTCGGGCCGGAACACCAGCATCGCCGCTTCATTCGCGAAATGGCGCGGTTCCAAAAGACCTGGAACGTGCAGGGCAAGGTATCGCCGCTGCAGCTTTCCGCGGATGGCGCCGTGGCCAATTGGACAATCGAAACCTCCGGCCCGAATTGGCGCGTGAGCACCGATTTTCACTGGTTTCGCTGGGATGACTTCGTGGCCACCGATGCGGCAATGAGCGATTGGTGGCGTTTTCCGCTGGGCATCGCCGCGCTCATGGAATTTGTGCTGACGGGAACCGTCATCCGCTATTTCGTCATAGCTTGGCGGTACGGCGCGTTTTTTCTCTCACCGCTGATTTACCTCCTCGGCATGATGTGGCTGTCGATTGCCGCCACGCGCTTCGCGGCGATCCACATCGGACTGCCGTTTCGCCTCGTTCTCGCGCCGGCGCTGTGGCTGGCTTTTTTTGCCGGCTTGCGCTGGACCTTCGGCCGCATGGTCCATATCGGCTATGCGCTGGACGATTGGTACTTCGCCCGCGATTTCATTCATCGCGTACGACCGGTGCTCGAAAAACGTCTCGATGTGTTGGCACATGAGCTCGTGCGACTCATCCGCGGCAGCGACGCCGATGAAATCATCATCGATGGCCACAGCCTTGGCGCGCCGCTGTCGCTCGTTGTCCTTGATCGCGCGCTGGCGCTGGATCCACAGCTGCGCGCCGGCGCGAAAACACTGCACGTCGTCTCGACCGGCTCCTCGCTGTTGAAGGTCGCGCTGCATCCGGCCGCCGGCTGGTTGCGCGAGGTCGTTCAACGGCTGGCCAATACGCCGGGCATTTATTGGGTCGAATATCAAGCGCTGGTCGATATCATCAATGTCTACAAGGTCGATCCCGTCGTCGCGCTCGGGCTGCCGCCTACGGGCAAACCGATCGTGAAAATTTTCCGCATCCGCATGATGGTGGAGGAGCATACCTACCGGCGCTTCCATCTCAATTTTCTGCGCATCCATCGCCAAGCGGTGATGGGGAACGAGCGGCGTTATTTTTACGACTACTACATGCTGTGCTGCGGTCCGATTGCGCTCCAGGACCGAGTCGAAAAGCCGGATTGGGCAGTGGCGGCCTTTGCCGTCGACGGGGCGCTCGAATCGAACCCAAACGGCACCACGGCCGAGAGGCAGGCATCGCCCGCCGCCGCAGCAGGACCTTAGGCCATGACACCGACGATAGCGAAGATCATCTGGCTCGCCTGCGGCCTGACGTGGTTCGTTCTGCGCTTTCAGCCGCGCCAACACTCGCGCAAGACACCGGTGCGCCAATCAGGACGTGGGCCGCTTGAATTCGCACTCCTCGCAGGCTCGCTCGCCGGCCTCGGCATCGTGCCTTTCGTCTACGTGGTGGCTCATTTTCCCCGCTTTGCCGATTATCCACTGATTCCCGCGCTGTCCTATCTTGGGATTGCGGTCGAGCTTGGCTGCCTCTGGCTGTTTTACCGAAGCCATCGTGATCTCGGCCATAATTGGTCCGTCAGCCTCGACCTGCGCGAACGCCATACGCTCGTCACAACCGGCGTCTACGCCCTGGTGCGGCACCCGATGTATGCCGGCTTCTGGCTGATGGCAGTCGGACAGGCCCTGCTTCTGCCCAACTGGGTAGCGGGGCCAGCCGGTCTCATCGGCTTTGGTGTGCTGTTTTTCGGGCGGGTGGCGCGCGAAGAAGCAATGATGATCAGCGCATTCGGCGACGAGTACCGGGCCTATATGCGCCGGACGGCCCGCGTGGTTCCGTGGCTTTATTGATGGCTGGCCAGCGTGTTCCCTCACGTTGCATTTTTGCTACAGATACGGGTCGCTGTTCCGGAAGGGGCAGGATTTTGGGGGACTTCGGTGGCAAAATCTGGCAGTGCAATATGAACTGCTTAGAATGCAGGACCGGCCTGGGTTGCACCGCTCGGCGCGGTGCGAGTCGGGTGTTCAGGTGAGGGGCTTATGAGACGTTCGTGGCACTTGACCGCGATTGGCATGCTGGTCGTTGCGATGCTCGCGCTCGGAACCGATCCGGGCGCCGCGGAATCGCGAGCGCACGTTTATCTGCTGCGCGGGCTGATGAACATATTCTCGCTCGGCATGGATACACTGTCGGAGCAGCTGAACCGACGTGGTGTCTATGCGACGGTGCACGGCTACGGCGAGTGGCAGTCGCTCGCCGATCGCGCAGCGGTCGATTTCAAGGCCGGCAAAGAGGGGCCGATCATCCTGATCGGTCATTCGCTCGGCGCTGACGCAGTCATGGAAATGGCCGCCTATCTGGGGCGCAAGGGCATTCCCGTGGCGCTGGTCGTGCCGTTCGACGGCACGCAATCGTTCGCTGCAAGCGACAACGTCGCGCGCGTTCTCAATCTGACACAGCGGGACTACGCCTATATGCGGCGGGGGCCGGGCTTCCACGGCACGCTCGCCAATATCGATGTCAGTTCCGATCCGAGTATCGATCATATCAATATCGATAAATCTCCGCGGCTGCATGCGCGGGTTGTTTCGGAAGTCCTCGCCGTCGTCGGCGGCCATCGCGCGGCGGCGCCGGGCACGGTGAAGCCGACGAGCTTGAATGGAGCTGCGCCGGCCGGTCAGGATGGCGGCACGACTGCGGCGCCCGCGGCCAAGCCCGAGGCGCCGCCCGCGGCCGCGCCGGGAACTCCGGCCAAAAGCGGAAACGGTGCCGATGCCGGTACCGCGACGCCTGTCGCCGATGGCACGCCGATCATTGCGCGTCCCGAGCGGACCGGCGCGCGGCAGAACGCCGACAATCCAGCTCCACCGCAGCTCAAACCGGTGACAGACCCGCCGCCGATTCGCGCCGAGCAAGTGCCACATTGATGCGCTGAGCGGCGCGGCGGCACTATTCCTGCACCGGGATCGGTAGTTCGATTGGCGCGCAATTGCTGCGGCCTTGCATGAGGCAGTCTTGGTTTCTTTGCAAGTCGCTGATTGTGTCGGCGATCCAAACGCCCAGCCCCACCAGCGATATCAGGATCGCAAGCGCGATCAGGTTCATGATCATCCGGTGGCGATAATCGATCGGCTCATCTTGTTCTTGTTCGAACTGCGCGAAATCGTCGAGATCATCTTCGACCGGCTGCGGCGTAGCGGACGCAAGCGAAGATTTACCCGGCCGCCGCGGCTCAAACTTCAATATTTGGCCGAATGGTCCGGCGTCACGCGGATCGGGTCGCTCGATAACCGCCTTTGAGCTACGCATCATGCTCAAGCTACGCCTCTGCGGCAAAATCTCCAGCCGTCGAATCGGTGGTCATCCGGTCGTAAGTTGCCTATACACAATACCGTAAACCCGCCGGTATTTCCCCTCCCTATTCTGGAGCCGGACTTGCAAGTCGGGAATTATATTCCAAATCCCGAATATGGGCTTCGAGGATAAAGCCGCGGAGATCATGCATGACGAAATTCGTTCCCCAGACGCTCCAAAACGGCGCTACCAGTGCGCTGGCGATGACGGCGCTGCTGGCGGGAGCGGCGGCTTTGTCCGCGGCCTTGTACGGAGACTTGGCCTCGCCCGCGGCAGCTGCTGGCGACTATGACGTGGGCTCAATCCATATCTCGCAACCATGGTCGCGTGCCACGCCGAAGGGCGCGGCATCGGGAGCGGGGTATATGACGCTCACCAATAAAGGCGCCGCGCCCGACAGGGTCAGCTGCGTTTCCGACGACGCCAGCGCGCAATGTCAGATTCACACCATGACGATGGAAAATGGGGTGATGAAAATGCGCCCCGTGGAGGGCGGCTTGGAAATCAAGCCGGGCGAATCCGTCATGCTTAAGCCTGGCGGCAATCACATCATGTTCCTGTCGCTGAAACATCCGCTTGATCAAGGCGGAACGGTCAAGGCGACGCTGAAATTTGATCACGCCGGCACGATCGACGTGGAATATCCGGTGCTCGCCATCGGTGCGCCCGCGCCTGACGCTTCGGCCGGCGGCTCGATGCACGACTCAGGCGGCGCCATGCACATGCAAGGCCAAGGTGGCATGCAGGGTAGCGGCATGCAGGGCGGCGGCATGATGCAGATGGATAAGCGCTGAGTCGCGATTTACCCGCAGATCCGATTGCCACCTATGAAGGCTCACGGAATCCGGGCTTGATTCCTTCCGGCAAAGGCATGCGGAAGGTGTTGAGGATCATCGAGACCAGCGCGTAATAGCCGAGAATGCCGACCAGCTCGACGGTACCGGCGTCGCCGAGAATTTTACGCACCCGGTTAAAAGTCGCGGTGCTCACGCGGCGCTTGGCGTAAAGCTCTTTGGCGAAAGCGTAGATCGCCATTTCGTCGCGCGGTGCCGATTTTGGCGCGCGGCCCGCTTGAATGTCGCGGATGGTCTGCGGCTTGACGCCTTGTTTCTCGGCCATCGGCACATGCATGGCCCACTCGTATTGCGCCTTCCAGTGTTGCGCCGTGACGAGGATCGCGAATTCCGAGAGCCGGCTTGGCACACTGGTCTTAAACCGCAAATGGCCGCCGAGCTTCTGCGCCAGTTCGCCGAACGGCGGGGCATGCAGATAGACCGCAAACGGCCCGGACAGCTTGAACTGTCCGCGCGGGCCGGAACGAATCGACTCCGCCAGCGCGCGCTGCTCGGGTGTAAAGGTCTCCTCCGATAGCGCGGGCAGACGCGACGATTGCAAGTTGCGCATGATTTTCCTCCCATTTTTAGCGATTGAGCGTGCCTTTGTTGTGATTGGCAGCGGCGAGGCGAATCCGATACTGAGGTTTTATTGCAGTGTCGAGCCACCGGCTGCGGGGCTCTCCCGATGAGCAATACTCGCCTGAGAGCCCGGTTTTTAACCGTTCGTTAACCATCTCTGGAGAGATTATTAACCAATTAGAATCATCGAAAATCGGAGAGGGGTGGTGTCAAACCTCATCGTCCAGCGGCAATCGCTCAAATTTCGGGCACGCACCTACACGGCCTTCGTCTTTGCGCCGCGCGCGCCGATCGCGGACTGGCTGATGGACCTCGACGCCACGCTCGAGCGCTCCAAGAGCTTCTTTACCGGCCATGCCGTCGCACTGGACCTGTCGGCCGTGCAGTTAAGCTCACACGGCATCGCCCATCTCGTCGCCAGCCTCGAGGAGCGCAATATACGGGTGCTGGGGATTGAAGGCGTCGAGCCGAGCGAGGTGGCGGGTCTTCCTCCCATTCTACGTGGCGGCCGCGGAACACAAGACCCCGATTTGCGCGAGTCGGAGCCGGCCCCTGCCGCCGAGGCCGCCCCGCGCGGGCGTGAACAGCCGGCGTCGCTATTGATCGAGGAGCCAGTTCGTTCCGGGCAGTCGGTCGCCTTCGTGGAGGGCGATGTCACCGTTCTCGGCTCCGTGGGTTCCGGCGCTGAAATCATCGCCGGCGGATCGATTCACATTTACGGCACGCTGCGCGGTCAGGCGATGGCGGGCGTCACTGGCAGTCGCCGCGCCCGGATTTTTTGCCATCGGTTCGAAGCCGAGCTCTTGGCCATCGGCTCCTTTTACAAGACGGCGGACGAAATCGACGACAGCGTGCGTCGCGGACCGATCCAGGCCTGGCTGGACGGGAACACCCTGAAAATTTCGGCGATGAACTAGGAACAACGAAAGGTCGTGAACATGAAGGACAAGAAATCGGCCCGCGTCGTGGTTGTGACGTCAGGCAAAGGCGGCGTCGGCAAGACTACGTCGACCGCTTCCCTGGGCGCCGCGCTTGCCCATCTTGGCGAAAAGGTCGTCGTCATCGACTTCGACGTCGGACTCCGCAATCTCGATCTGGTGATGGGCGCCGAGCGGCGCGTGGTCTTTGATTTGATCAATGTGATCCACGGCGTGGCCAAACTGCCGCAAGCGCTCATCCGCGACAAGCGGCTTGAAAATCTGAACCTGCTGCCGGCCTCGCAAACCCGCGACAAGGACGCGCTCACGGAAGAGGGTGTCGCCAAGGTCATCGCCGAACTGCGTTCGAAATTTGACTGGATAATTTGCGATAGCCCGGCCGGCATCGAGCGCGGCGCGACCTTAGCCATGCGCTATGCCGATACTGCAGTCATCGTCACCAATCCCGAAGTGTCGTCGGTTCGCGATTCGGACCGCATCATCGGGCTCCTCGATTCGAAAACCGAAAAGGCCGAGCGCGGCGAATACGTCGATAAACACCTGCTCGTTACCCGCTACCATCCCTGGCGCGCCGCCCGCGGCGAGATGCTGGCGATCGACGATGTACTCGAAATTCTATCCGTCCCGCTGCTCGGCATCATTCCCGAAAGCGAAGAAGTGCTGCGCGCCTCGAATGTGGGATCGCCAGTGACTCTGAACAGCCCGGCAAGCCCGCCCGCGCGCGCCTACTTCGAAGCGGCGCGCCGGCTCAAAGGCGAAACGATTCCGATGCACGTTCCCAGTGAAAGCCGCGGAATTTTCAACAAGCTGTTCGGACGGAAAGCAGCATGAACCTCTTTAGCTGGTTTAGCCGCAGCTCGGCGCCGATTGCGCGGGAACGGCTGCAAATCCTGCTCGCGCACGAGCGCAACGAGCGCCACCAACCCGATCTGCTTGGAGTTTTGCGCGAGGAAATTCTCACGCTGATCAGTCGCCACGTCTCCTTCGACCCCGACAAGGTGCAGATCAAGATGGATCGCGGCAAGTCGGTATCGACTCTTGCAGTCGATATCGAGATCCCGAACACATTCGGCGCTCCGGCGCAGGCTTCGCAACACCGCCGGCCAAGGTCAAAGCGCTTGCGCAATGACGGCGCGCGCACAATGGATCAAAGGGTGGCTTAATGCGCACCATTGCATTTCTCACGCAAAAGGGCGGCGCGGGAAAAACAACCCTCGCAGCGTCGCTAGCCGAGGTGGCGGCGAGCACAGGCGAAAAGGTCATCGCGCTCGATCTTGATCCGCAGCAATCGCTGGTGCGCTGGGCCAAGCGCCGCGAGGCCGCAAACGCCCGCAATAAGATTATTGTCGAGCCGCTTGAACGCGAGCGGCTGCCGCGCCTTCGCGCCATACTCGAGGGCCTTGCCAATGCCGGCTTCACGCTCGCGATTTTCGACACGACCGGCGCCGACGCCGGAGCCGTTCGGCCGGTATCCGAGGTCGCTGACTTAAGCCTTCTGCCGGCGCGCCCGACGCGCTTGGATGTGGAGGCCACAGCCGCAACTTTTCGTGCGGTGTTTCTGGCCAAGCGAAAAGCCGCGTTCGTGCTGAACCAGTGTCCCTCAAGCTACCGCAGCACGCGGGCCAGCGAAGCGGCCAAGCAACTCAATTGCCTTGGCGTATTGGCCGAACCAATGCTGTCCGCGCGTATGGATTTTCAGGATGCAATCGCCGCTGGCCTCGGCGTCACCGAATATGCCGGGAGCGGCAAGGCGGCCGAAGAAATCGCGACGCTGTGGAACTGGAGCCGCAGGCAGCTTGGCGGAAGCAAAAACGAAGCTGGTGTAGATCGACGTCGGCAGGCCGCCGCGTAGACCGGCCGCGCTTTAAGAGCGTGGCCAGCGTCATTCACCACTTTGAATTTCGACACAAGCCGCTTTGGCATTGAGCGCCACCATGCGCTACGAATAGTCCATGGCGCTGGCGGTGAAGGCCCTGTTTTTCGACGTGTTCGGGACGCTCGTCGATTGGCGAGCCTCGATCGCCCGCGAAGCCGAGGCGCTGCTCAAGCCCAAGGCGGTCACGCTGGATTACTTGGCCTTCGCCGACGCCTGGCGCGGCGAATATCAGGGCGCCATGGAAGAAGTGCGCGCCGGCCGCATCGGTTTCTGCAAGCTCGATATTCTGCATCGGCGCAATCTCGAACGCACACTTGATCGGTTTGGCGTCAGCAATCTCAACGAGGAGGAAAAGCGCACGCTTAATTTGGCGTGGCACCGGCTCGACGCGTGGCCCGACGTGCCGACGGGTCTCGCTAGGCTCAAACGCGGATACGTCATTGCGCCGGTATCGAATGGCAATATTTCCCTGATGGTGCATTTAGCGCGCCGCAACGGCTTTCCCTGGGATGCAATTCTCGGCGCCGAGATCGCCGGCGATTACAAGCCAAAGCCGCGCGTCTATCTCGCGGCCGCTGACGCCGTCGATCTGAAGCCCGAAGCCTGCATGATGGTAGCGGCACATTCCAGCGATCTTGCCGCTGCCGCGAAGCTCGGCCTGCGAACCGCGCACGTGGCGCGGCCGAACGAACATGGCCTCGGCCGAGGCGAGGCGGCGCCGGCGATTGCAGTTGATCTAGCTGTGAAGAGCGTAGAGGAGCTGGCGGCTAAGCTCGGAGTTTGAAATTTTTCTGCATGTTGCCGCAGGCTGGACACCAAAAACCAAAGCGCGTTTTGAAAACCGCAAGTCCAGCGAACAAAATCCCATCAGGCGGTGCGGGTGCCGAAATAGTGTTGCCGTTCGCAGATTTTCCGCGCTGCGCGCTGCATCTGGGATTCGAAAACTTCGTTGGTGATCCGGCTCAGGAAATTCAGGGTGGCGGTCATTGGCGTGCTCCCCGTCGCTGTCGTCCCATCAACCACCCTCGCAACCTACAGCCTGTTCGTACGGTCCGACGTGATCGTAATCACAGGAATTCGTTTTCCATGTAAGTATTTGATCCAAAAGATAAAACCAATAGCGATCTAGCCGCCGATCGGGGGATAATCGGTATAACCGGCCGCTGTCCCACCGTAGAACGTCTTGCGATCCGGCGGATTGAACGGCCCGCCGCGACGGAAACGAACCGGCAAATCGGGATTGGCGAGAAAGAGCACCGCAAACGATACCAGGTCGGCCCAACCCGCTTGGATAACGGTATTGGCTCGCGCCAGATCGTAGCCCTTGTTGCCCATTAGCGCGCCGCGCCAGTGTTTGCGGAAGAAGCGGATGTCCGGCATTTCGCCGTCGCCCGCGGGATCGCTCGCGACGGGCTCGACAACGTGCAGATAGGCAAGACCAAAGCGGTTGAGTTCGGCGACCGCAGTCGTGAATGTCGCGGCCGGATTGGTATCCGCCATGTCGTTGAATGGATTAGTCGGCGATAGCCGCACGCCGACGCGCTCGGCGCCCCATTCACCGACGATCGCTTCCATGACCTCGATGAGAAAGCGGGCCCGGTTTTGCGCGGTGCCGCCATAACGATCCGTCCGCCGATTACTGCGATCGCGCAGAAATTGATCGATCAGATAGCCATTGGCGCCGTGCAATTCGACGCCGTCGAACCCGGCGTCTCGCGCATTGCGCCCCGCCTGCCGGTAATCCTCGATAATGCCTGTGATTTCTCCCGTCTCGAGCGCTCGCGGCGCGACGAATGGTTTGAACCCCTCGGCCGTCATCGCCTGACCCGCAGGCGCAATGGCCGACGGCGCCACCGGCAGCGCGCCGTCCGGCTGCAGTGATGGATGCGAAATACGGCCGACATGCCAAAGTTGCAGGAATATCCGGCCGCGGGCCGCGTGCACGGCGTCGGTGACGCCTTTCCAGCCGGCGATCTGTTCGGCGCTGTGAATGCCGGGCGTGCCCGGATAGCCGACGCCCTGTGGCGAGATTTGTGTGGCTTCGCTGATGATCAATCCGGCACTGGCGCGTTGGGCATAGTACGTCGCGTTGAGCAGCCCCGGTACATTGCCGCGTCCGGCGCGATTGCGCGTCATCGGCGCCATCACGACCCGATTGATCAGTTGCAGCGGACCGAGCTTGAATGGTGAAAAGATATCAATGCTGCTCATTGCGTCACGAAATCAGCGTAAGACCGATTCATTTACGCGATGAATGACGGCAGCTAGGGTGCCGCGTCAAGTCCGCGCTTACAGGAGCATAAATGAGCGCAAGTTCGGCCGCCGTAGAACCCGCGATGCGCGGCGCCGGCGCGGCGACACGTCTGATCATCGCTTCGTCTGTCGGCAATGCGCTCGAGTTCTACGAGATCCTGGTCTACGGCTATTTCGCCGTGACCATTTCCAAGGTGTTCTTTCCCGCCGCCAATGAAGCCGTCTCGCTTTTGGTCACGCTGGGTACGTTCGGTATTTCATTTCTCGCGCGCCCGGTCGGCGCGATTTTTCTCGGCGCTTACGGGGACCGCAAGGGACGCAAGCGGGCGCTGACGCTCTCCATTCTTCTGATGACGATCGGCACCGGCTTGATGACGGTGATGCCGAGCTATAGTTCGGTCGGATTGCTGGCGCCGATACTCGTCATTGGCGCGCGGCTCCTGCAAGGATTTTCCGTGGGCGGCGAGTTCGCGAGCTCGACTGCCTTTCTGGTCGAACATCGGCCCGACCGCGCCGGATTTTTTGCAAGTTGGCAGTGGTCGAGCCAAGGTTTTGCCGCGCTGGTGGCGACCGGTTTGGGCGTTTTGCTGACGACCAGCATGTCCGCCGACACGCTGCAAGCGTGGGGTTGGCGGATCCCGTTCGCCGTGGGTCTCTTGATCGGTCCGGTCGGCTACTACATCCGCAACCGTCTCGATGAAACGCCGGAGTTTATCGAAGCGGGGGTGGCGCGAAGGCCGATCCACGATTTGTTCGTCGGTCAGTGGGATCGGCTTCTCTTGACGATTGGCGCCGTCGCCGCCTCGACCAGTTCGCAATATCTCCTGGTCTACATGCCGACCTATGCAATTCGCGAGCTCAATCTGCCGCAATCGATCGGCTTCACCGCGGCAGTGCTTGCCGCGGCGTTGCAGACCATTGCCGTGCCCTTCGTCGGCATTTGGGTCGATAAAGTGGGCCAGACGCGCGTGATGATCGGCGCGGCGATCCTGTTCATGGTGACGGCCTATCCGGCCTTCGTGCTGCTCGACGCCGCGCCTTCGCTTGGCGTTCTGATAGGGATGGTTTGCTGGATCAGCGTTTTGAAATCGCTTTTCTCGGGCGCGTTACCTTCGCTGATGGCCAAGACTTTTCCTGTATCGACACGCGTTTCCGGAATGTCGCTGAGCTACAACATTTCGGTGCCGATCTTCGGCGGGTTCGCGCCGTTCTTCGCTCAATCGCTAATCGATCTCACTGGCAGCAAATTGGCGCCAAGCTACTACATGATCGCGACCGCCACCTTGAGCCTGGTCGCGCTTCTCATGATGCGGCATCGGTACCGCTTGTAAGTTCAGCGCCAACCTTTCATCGGCAATTCCAGCTTGCCGGTGGCGAGATTGGTCGGCCAGACCGACACGTATTGTTTGCCCTGCAATTGAATCAAGAAAGTAGAGGCGAGCGTATTCTGGCCCGTTGAGTCAAATCTTACTCCGTTGTAGCCGATCATCAGTTGTTCCGGCTTGAGGTTGGTCGCTTGCAACGCCGCCTGAATCTTGTCCGGTTCGGTCGAGCCGGCGCGATTGATCGCGTCGGCGAGCACGAAGAAACCCTGCATCCATCGCGCGCTGGTGTCGTCGAGATCGCGGCCGTATTTGGCCTTGAACAGTTGATTGATGATGTAACTGTTGCTCCCCGCCTTGCCGATGTCGAAGGCGCTGCGATTGATAGCGCCTTGCGCGAGATCGCCGGCATTGGGAATGAAGGTCGGATCTGAGAAGCCGGCATCGTCGCCGATGATGAGAGGCGGCAGATAATCCAAATTCTTCATGGTCCGGAAGTAGAGAATCGTGTCGGCGGTGTAACTGACGAAGATAACGGCATCCGGTTGTAACGTTTTGAGCTGAATGACCTGCGCCGAGACATCGGAGCTGTTCGCGTTGTAGGGGATCTGCGCGGCCACGTTGATGTTGGCGGACTTGGCGGCCTCGACGATGCTCGCCCCGACCGAGGTGCCGTAGTCGGTGTTCTCGTTGACGATGGCGATTTTGTCGATCTTTCTGCTGGCGTTTTTCAGATCGGTGAGAAAACCGGCATAGGCCTTGGCGAAATCGGGGGCGATCGGCGTGGTGCGAAAGATCCATTTAAAGCCGCGTCCGGTAATGTTCTGCGCCACCGAATCCGCGACCAGATAGGGGATGCCCTGGCGCTCGGCGACCGCGGTCGCCACCAGCGAGACCGAGGAATGATATGAGCCGAGCATGGCCACGACGTGGTCCTGGGTGATCAAGCGCAAGGTCTGCTGCTGGCCCACCTGCGGATTGCCTTGATGATCCGCCTCATCGAGTTCGATCTTGGCGCCGCCGAGATTGGGTAGCCCCGCAGTAGCGCCGAGTGGCAGCGCCTTGAGGTCGGGATGGGCCGTGTTGACGATTTCGGCGCCGAGATTGACCGCATCCTTGGCTGACTGGCCGGCGCTCGCCGCATTGCCTGTGAGAGGATAGATCACGCCGATTTTGACGCTCTCAGCGGCTCGGGCCGGGCTTATGGCAAGCACGGCGACAGACAAGGCGGCGAAAAGCACGCAGCAAGGCTTTTTCATCATTTCCTCCCGGAAGGATGGCGCGATTGACGTTGATAACCATGGTCAAGTCAATTCCCCTCGCGCGCACAAAGGCCGAGACAATGTGATCGCGTCAGGCTTAAGCTTTTTGCCAGCTGAGGGAGACAATGGTGGCGTTAACCGCGGCCGCGCTTGTAGAACGGTTTTATCTTCGCGTTTGGAACAAGGCCGACGATGCCGAAGCTCGCAGGATTCTTGCGAGCGACTTTCGTTTCCGCGGCTCGCTCGGTTCCGAACTGCGCGGGCCCGACGGCTTCATCGCCTATATGCGATCGGTTCATGACGCGCTCGGCGGTTTCACATGCCAGATCGAGGAGATGATCGCCGCCGCCGACCACGCGGCGGCACGGATGACTTTTCATGGCCGCCATCGCGGCACGTTTTTCGGCATCGCGCCAAGCGGGCAGGAAATCCGCTGGAGCGGCGCGGCATTTTTCAAAACCTGCGACGGCAAAATCATCGAGCTGTGGGTGCTGGGCGACATTGAGGGGATCAGGCGGCAGCTCGAACCGCAACGCGCCGCGGCCATTTTTCAGCTATAGAAGGCGTCAGGTTCCGAAAGAGATCCGGATGCACGCTCCTTCGCCATCGTCAAACGTCCGCCGCGCCATGCATGGCAGCAACAAGCTGCAAATCGGCTTGTTCGGTCCCAATTGCTCGTCCGGCCGTGCCGTGACGCTCGTTCCGGAGCGCTGGTCGGGAAGCTGGCCGGATAATAAGAAACTGGCGCTGATGGCGGACCAAGCCGGCGTCGATTTTATGCTGCCGATCGGCCGCTGGAAGGGATATGGCGGGACCACCGATTATCAGGGAACGACGCTCGAAACGGTCACCTGGGCGACGGCGTTGCTCGCCGTCACCAAGCGCATTACCGTGTTCGGCACGGTCCACGCGCCGATTTTCAACCCAGTCGTCGCGGCGAAGGAAATGGTCACCGCCGATCATGTCGGCGAGGGCCGCTTCGGGCTGAACATCGTGGTCGGCTGGAATGAGGGCGAGTTCGACATGTTCGGCGTCGAGCAGCGCGCGCACGAGCAGCGCTACGAATATGCACAGGAGTGGATCGACGTCATCAAAATGATCTGGTCCGACCGCGAGGATTTCGACTTCCACGGCAAATATCTCAATATGAAAAGCATTCGCGGCAAGCCGAAACCCTATGACGGCACCCGCCCGGTGATCATGAATGCCGGGGCTTCTCCCACGGGGCAGGCATTCGCGGTGAAGAATTGCGACGCCTTTTTCCTACAGGCTTCACGCACCTCGCTCGAGGAAAGCGCACAACGCGTTCGCCGCGCCAAAGAGGCCGCGCGCGCGCAAGGACGCGAAATTGGTTGTTACACGGTCGGCGTCGTCACCTGCCGGCCGACCAAGAAGGAAGCCGAGGACTATTTTCATCATTGCATCGTGGAACGCGCCGACTGGTCGGCGGTCGACGGCATCCTGGCGCTGAAGAATATTTCGCCACAGACCGTGCCGATGCAGGAATATCTCACGCAACGCAGTCACTATGCGCAGGGCATGGGCGGCTTGCCGATCGTCGGCGACCCCGATCACGTCGCGGCGCAGATCGCCGATCTGAGCAAAGCCGGTCTCACCGGTATTGCCATCTCGCTCGTCAATTACCTGGACGAGCTGCCGTATTTCGTCGACGAGGTGATCGGTCGGCTTGAACGAATGGGGTTAAGAGAAAAGACGCGAGCTTGACCGTCTTCCCCCCGCTTCGCAGGGCAGGATGATCTACCGCCGGCTCACGATCGGGGTGCCGCGCTTCTTGTTGTAGCGGTGGACCGTCACCCGATCCCAAACCCCGTTGACGTGATAGGGATCGCTGCAAGTAAAGGCGTCGACTGCGGCTCGGTCCGCGGCGTCGATCACGAAAATGCTGCCGACCGGCGTCTCGCCGTCGTCGGCCACCAGCGTGCCCGCGGTCACGACGTCGACCGCATGCGCCTCGGCACGGTCGAGATGGATGCGATGGTCGCGGTAATGCCTGGCGCGGGTCGGCAGAATGTCTTTCTTGTCGAGCGCGTGGACGACGAACAGCATGCGCTATTGTACCGCAAAAAATGGCTGGATGGATGGATAATCCCCGCTCGTTTCCGCGAAAGCGGGGACCCAGCAGCGTCGTGACGGTTTCTCTGGATTCTCGCTGCCGCGGGAATAAGCGGAGTTTCGATGCGCGCCTAATTCCGCCGGCGTGAGATCACATAGGATTCGTCGAAGAACCACAGCCCGCCGCGCTCGCGCAACACCGAGCGCGTGGCATCGATGTAGCGGTTGCCGACGTCCGCCAAGCGGTCGTCCTCAACTTGCGCCACATAGATCGCGGCGTTCCAAGCGGCGAACAGCGTCGAGGTGCCAATCGAATCGGAAATCTCCGACGGCAGCGTGTGCATCACGTAGCGAAACAGCGCGCGATTGTCGGCGTAGGCGTTGAAGTTGAGGTCGCGGCCGGCCGGGCCCAGTTCGTGCTTTACCGCTTTGAGGATCTGGTGCCGATCGTGGATGAACGGATGGTCGTCGGGCCAGACCCTTTGGATGATCTCCATCCCCGGATCGTGACCATGGGAGTGAATGGCGACGAGCCGTCCGCCAGGACCGAGCGCCCGCGCGAGCGGTGCGATCACGCGCTTGGCTTTGAATTCGAGCGGCGCGCGCGCCCGGTACGGCTGCGAAGCGATCACCAGGTCGTAATTGGCCTGTGTGCCCCCTGGCCGCGGAATGATCGGATCGAGCAGGAAGCGGTGATCTTCGCGATAGAGCACGAGGACGACCGGGCGCTCGTAGATCGGGTTGCCGGTGCGGGCGCTCACCGTTGCTTTCCAATTCTCACCCAAGAACGACTCAAGGCTGATGATCTGCTTTTCGAACTGGTGCGCCGAATTGCCGAGCAGCGGCAGTTCGTGCCAAACCAGGCTCGACGCCGCATTGATCGATTTGACCGCGAGCCACGGCGCGTCGGCATAAGCGAGATTGGTCAGCACCAGCACGGTCGCCGGATGTTCGAAAAACCGGTCCGACATCTTTTGCAGCGTGAGCCGGACGTCTTCGAGGCTTATTTCCTTGCCGACCATGTAGAACGGCATGTGCGGAAAGCGATCGTGCATCGCGCGCATGACCCGCACCAGTACGGTGCCGTCGCCGACGCCGGCGTCGAACACCCGGACCGCCGGCGGTCGCGGATGGATGTGAGCGAGCTCTTCAGAGACGCGGTGCGCGACTTCCCATTTCTCGCTGCACGTGTTCACGAACAGCAGGTATTTCTGACGGTTGTCGAAGAAGCGGAAATTGCGTTGCGGGTCGCTGGCCTTGCTCGGCGCCGGCGGCGGAGAGGGCGAGCCGGCGCGGCTCTCCCGCATGCGCTCGATGATCGCCGGCCGGTCGGTCTGCGCGGGGTGCGCCGCCATGAAACCGTGAATGCGGTCGAGCGTGTCAGTGGTGATGCGGCCGCCGTTGCGCAGCCGCGCCGTCAGTTTGCCGTCATTGACGGCACGCCGGCCGAACGTCGATTCCGCAAGGCCGGTGCGCCGGCAGTACTCAGAAATTTCCTGGAGCAGCTGCTGTGCGTTCATTGCCCGTTACCGGCGGGAATGCCGGTCCTCGGAAGCCTCCTCAGCCGCGCCTTGTTGTTGGAATTGTCACTGGCGGGGCAACGCCGTAGCGAACCAAGTTGGTGGGCCGCGGTCAACCACAATTCTGCCCACTCCAATAGTGGGCAAGATAGTGGGCGAAAATGGGGACGGAGCGCAAACCTAGCTTCGGTGAGCCCACTGGTTCAGTTGCGAATGCGGCGTCATAAGCGGACGAGCGAGGCGAGGAATCGCCATCGTAAACGGAGTTATCTCATGCGCCTCGATGGCAAGATTGCGCTTGTGACCGGCGCCGGCTCGGGCATCGGTAAATGCATTGCCGAGACTTACGCCCGCGAGGGCGCCCGCGTCGCGCTTGCCGATATCAATGCCGATGCCGCCAAATCCGCCGCGCGCACGATCGGCAATAATGCGATCGCGCTACGCTGCGACGTGAGCAAAAAAGCGGATACCGACGGCGTGGTTGAGGAGACGCTGGCGGCGTTTGGCGCCCTCGATATCCTCGTCAACAATGCCGGAGCGACGCACGTCAACAAGCCGGTGCTGGAGATAAGCGAAGCGGAATACGACCGAATTTTTGCCGTCAATGTGAAAGGGATTTTTCTCGCGTGTCAGGCGGTTATCCCGACGTTCCGGAAGCAGAGCGGCGGCGTCATCATCAATATCGGATCGACCGCCGGATTGCGTCCGCGGCCAGGGCTCTCGGCCTATAACTCCACCAAAGGCGCCGTCCACGTCTTGACGAAGTCGCTCGCCGTCGAACTCGCGCCTGACGGCATCCGCGTCTGCGCCATCGCTCCGGTCGCCACCGAAACGCCGCTGCTGCCGTCCTTTCTCGGTTCGGCGCCGGGCACGCGGGAGAAATTCGTGGCCACGATCCCCATGGGCCGTCTTGCCTTGCCGCAGGACATCGCCGATGCCGCTTTGTTCCTGGCCTCGGCCGAGGCCAAATTCCTCACCGGCAATATCATGGAGGTCGATGGCGGCCGCGGCGTATAGGCTGGCATTCCTGCTTTGCCGGTCTTGGTGTATCGTCCGCCCGGCAGGACGGTGTGGACGGCATGTGGGGTCGTAAACCGAAAGACGCCGCGGCGGCAGACGCACAATCGCCTTCGCAGTTAAAGGAGGCGATCCATCAAGCGCGCGTCGAAGCGGCCGAACGCACCAATGTCATCATCGATCTGCGCGATGCCGAATTGGCGCGGCTCGAGCTTCTTCATGAAGCGCTCAATCCGCTGTTCGCGGAAGTATCGCCGGAAGTCGATCTGTTCGATCGCGGCATCAGCCGCGGCGAGACACCACGGTTGTGGATCGACGCGCTTGCCCATGTCGCGATGGGCCGCGACAAGCGACTTTATCGTTTTCTGCATGACAGCCGAATGGGACGCCGCGTGCTGGCGGAATCCTATGAAATCCCCGACGTCGTGCAGGCGGTTACAACCTATGTTGCGCGCCGGCTGGTCGAGCGGCAGCGGGCGCTTGAGGCTGATCCCGATCTGCTGGCGCGCGTGTCAAACAAGATGGCGCGGCATTACCGCTGGCGCCGGCGCCGGCGTACGCTGGCAGTCTTGGCGATTGGATTTCTCGCCGGCGTGGCGACGCTGTTCGTACTCGCAGCCGTATTGTCGCCTGGCTGATCGTTCCGGCTCTCAATAGAGTCTAAAGCGAGCGCATTCGCCTATCGCGCCGTCGCCGCTGCGCTGGTACGAAATTGTCTCGCACCGCCAGTTGCCGGACGAGCCCTCGATCCGGAATATGTTGTAACCGGCCGGATCTTCGTTTGCGTATTTCGCCAGCGCCGAAGCCGAGGGTACGCCGACGGCCGGAATTTTTCTGTTACCGGCGCCCGGAAGCCAGACGAGCGACCGCCGGTGATCGTGGCCGTGCAGCAAAAGCTCGGCGCCTTTTGCGGCCAGAACCCGGCGCAAATCCGGACCATCGATGAGGCGTCGGAAAAAACGCCGCACCGGACTAAGCGGCGGGTGATGGATCAGGACGATACGGAAGCTTCCGCTCGTTTGTTCAAGCGCTTCGGCGAGCCGCGCGAGCTGTCTTTCGCCAAGTCGTCCGGTCGCCATGAATGGACCCGTCGGCACGCCGGTCGAAAGCGCAATCAACGCCACGTCGGCACGGCGACGTACGAATGGAAAGCGCTCGACCCCGTCATCGCCGCGCATGTAATCGCCCCAAAATTTTCCCGGCAATTCCTCCGCGTCGCGAACATAAGCGTCGTGATTGCCGGGAATCACGGTGACGTCCGTGGGCCGCCCGATCGACTCCAGCCATCGTCTGGCCCAGGCATATTCGCCAGGCAGCGAAAAATTGGTGAGATCGCCGGTGACGGCGATGTGTTCGGCGGATCGCGCCAGTAGATCGCGCGTTATCGCCGCCAACACGTCGGGGCGGGGGATGTATTTGCGTTTACGCTGCCAGTTGATGTAGCCCAGCCCGCGCTTGCTCGCGAGCTCGGACGCCTTCGGCGTCAGCGCCAGGTGCAGGTCCGACAGATGCGCAAGTGTGAACATCGGGGCGCCTCAGCGGCGATGATCGGCGCCCGCGATCGCCGACGGGGGATAATAAATCACGAGCTGCCGATGAGGATACCGACCGCGAATACCAACACGCCCCCCACGACGACCTGGAACACCGCCTGTAGGAAGGGCGTGTCCATATAGTGGGTCCTGATCCAGGCGATGACGGCGAGCTCGATTGCGACGACCGCGCAAGCTAGCGACGTCGCGACGTAGAAATGCGGAATGAGGTAAGGCAGCGCATGGCCGAGCCCACCAATCGCCGTCATTGCGCCGGTAACTCCGCCGCGGACCACCGGCGCGCCGCGCCCCGTGAGCGAGCCGTCGTCGGACAATGCTTCGGCAAAGGCCATCGAGATGCCGGCGCCGAGTGCGGCGGCAAGTCCGACCAGGAATGTCGACCAGGTATTGCGGGTAGCAAACGCGGCGGCGAATAAAGGCGCCAGCGTCGAAACCGACCCATCCATGAGTCCGGCGAGCCCCGGCTGGACGTATTGCAGCACGAACATTCGCCGTGCGGTGCTGTCTTCCACTTCGCGCGCCCGCGGCGTGATCTTTTCGCCAAGCTCATGCGCAAGGGATTCGTGTTTGTCCTCGGCGGCGGCGAGTTGGCGGAGCAAGTGGCGGACGGAATCGTCGTGGGCGCTTTCGGCGGCGCGCCGGTAGAAGCGCGCGGTCTCATATTCCATTTCCTCGGCGAATTTACGCGTTGCATCGATGCTCAGCGTCCGGTTCAGCCAAATCGGCCGCCGCGCTACAAATCCCTTGACGTCTTGGCGCCGGATCAGAGGCAGGAAGTCACCGAACTTCTTCCGGTGCAAGTCGAGCAGCATGTCGCGATGATTCATCTCCTCGAGCGCCATTTTGTCGTACATTTCCGCAGTCTCGGGATACGCATTGCGTAGCCGGTCGGCGAATGAGCGGTAAATCCGGTTGTCCTCGTCTTCGTTAGAAATGGCGAGCGCAAGGATTTCCTGCTCATTGAGATCGGCGAACCGTTTCAAGAAATTTCCCCGTGGAGCTAATGTGTTTTGGGCGATGAAGACGGGCTATTTTAGAGCCATTCTAATTGGTGAGACCAGCCCGGATCACAAGCGGATCGCAGGATGCCATTGACCGCTGTTCGTCGCCGCTTGGAGCCGCTTATTCGCGTGCTTTTCCACGCTTATTGGCGATTCTCGCGCGGTCTCACGATCGGTGTCCGCGGCCTGGTTTTGGACGGCGAAGGGCGCGTGTTCCTGGTCAAGCACTCCTATGTCGCCGGGTGGCATCTGCCGGGCGGCGGGGTGGAGAAGGGAGAGACGCTGCTGGCAGCGCTCGCGCGCGAGTTGCGCGAGGAAGGCAATATCGAATTGAACGACACACCGGTGCTTCATGCAATTTATTTCAACCGGCGGATTTCATCGCGCGACCATGTTGCGCTTTATGTGGTGCGGTCGTTCCAGCAGACGGCGGCGCCCAAACCAAATCATGAAATCATAGCGCACGGGTTTTTTGCGATGCAGGACTTGCCCGCCGGCACATCACCCGCGACGCGGGAGCGTATCGCCGAGGTTGTCACCGGCCGCATCGTTTCCGAAACCTGGTGATCCGCCAACGGCCAGACTCACCCGAAACGCTTGCGGTCGTGCGGAGCGGTAAAGTCGATTGATGGCCCGATCGGCACGATGCCGGTCGGGTTCACTTGGCGCTGGCTGGCGTAGTAATGCCGCTTGATATGATCGATGCTCACAGTCTCGGCGATTCCCGGCATCTGGTAGAGATCGCGCGTGTAGTTCCACAGATTGGGATAGTCGGCGATGCGCCGCAGATTGCACTTGAAGTGGCTGTAATACACCGTGTCGAAGCGCACCAGCGTGGTGAACAGCCGCCAGTCCGCCTCGGTGATTGGGCCGGTCACCAAGTAGCGATGCTGCGATAGCCGCTTCTCGAGTTTGTCGAGAGTCTCGAAAATGCCGTAGGCGGCTTCCTCGTAAGCTTCCTGGGTTGTCGCGAAACCAGCGCGATAAACTCCATTGTTGATGTTTGGATAAACGAGATCGTTGACGGCATCGATCTCGTGTCGCAGCGCGACCGGATAATAGTCGGCACGCACGTCAGTGAGGGCGTCGAACGCCGAGTTGAGCATGCGGATGATGTCGGACGATTCATTGTTGACGATCGTTCGCCGCTTCTTGTCCCACAGCACCGGGACCGAAACTCGGCCGGTATAGTGCTGGTCAGCCAACAAGTAGATTTCGGCGAGCGTTGCTTTGCCGTTCTCGGTGTCCGGTGTGCCGCCGCGCGCCGTGCCGAATTCCCACCCAGTCTTGCCGTAGAGCGGTTCGGTGATTGAGACCGAAATGACCGGTTCGAGC
>Ga0207693_10001285_pt1 | contig 22325 bp, 19 predicted proteins | sample LARL81metaG_FD_184347 | JGI IMG/M metagenome (GOLD analysis project Ga0207693, IMG submission 184347) | Corn, switchgrass and miscanthus rhizosphere microbial communities from Kellogg Biological Station, Michigan, USA - LAR L8-1 metaG... | ecosystem: Host-associated > Plants > Roots >... | reverse complement strand
CTTCTCGGGCGTTGCAAGGAAGCGACTGTTTCCCTGCCGGGCGGTTGCGTTATCGGCGACCGGCCGATCGACTTGCATTTGAAAGGTTTCGAGGCGCTCGGCGCAGCCGTGCGGGTAGAAGGCGGGAACGTGAAGGTTTTCGCTCCGAAATTGAATGGCGCTGTCATTAATTTGCGCGGCAAATTCGGACCGACCGTTCTCGGCACCGATAACGTAATGATGGCCGCGGTTCTCGCCGAAGGCACAACTGTGATCGAAGGCGCAGCGCAGGAGCCGGAAGTTTGCGACCTCGCCGATTTTCTCAACAAAATGGGCGCGAAAATCGAAGGTGCGGGCACGCGACACATGATCATCGAAGGGGTAAGCGAATTGCACGGAGCAGAGCACGACATCATTCCCGACCGCATCGAAGCCGGCACATTTCTGGTAGCGGGCGCGATAGCCGGCAGCGGCGTGACCGTGAAACGAGTCGAGCCAAAACATCTCACGGCGATCACTGATGCGTTGAGTGGTTGCGGATTCAAAATCGAAGTGCAAAAACAATCAATCACCGTTTCACCAAATGGTGCGCCCAAGCCGTTGGAAATTACGACCGAACCCTATCCGGGATTCCCGACCGACATGCAGGCGCAAATGTGCGCGTTGCTTTCTACGACTGAGGGAATCAGTGTAATCACGGAAAATATTTTCCCGCAGCGTTACATGCACGTGGCCGAGCTCAAACGCATGGGTGCGCAGGTGCAAATGGAAGGCGCAACGGCCGTAATTTCAGGCGTGGAACGACTGACTGGTGCGCCGGTGATGGCGAGTGATCTGCGTGCGTCGGCCGCGCTGGTGCTGGCAGGATTGAAGGCCGAAGGAACGACGGAAGTGAGCCGCGTCTATCACATCGATCGTGGCTACGAACATCTCGACGAAAAGCTGAGCGAGCTCGGCGCCAACATCGAACGGGTGAAAGCGTAAGTTGGAGGATAGGCATCGAACGCCAGTCCGGCTCGGATCCTGTCTCGGGCGGCGGAAATCTTGCCCGCCGATCATTGCGAGAAGCACGACAAGCTGGAAGCATGTCGGCCGAGGTCCGAGCCGGACTGGCGAATGGCTGGAAGTCTAACCTCCAAGCGCACTTGCGTTCGCCGAAAACCGGCAGACGCTTATTGGCACTATGGAAACGACTCAACCTCCTTCCGCTCCGATCTCTTCCGCCGATGTCCGGACATGGAATGTTCTCTGTCACGCCAGCGCACTTCTCGGATTCTTCTTCCCGTGGGCTGGTCACATCATCGCGCCCTTGATCGTTTGGCTGGTAAAACGTGGCGACTCGCCCGAGATCGACGCACACGGCAAGGAATCGATCAATTTCCAACTCTCGATGCTCGTCTACTCAATTATCTCGGCAATTCTCTGCCTTATTCTCATCGGATTCGTTTTGCTTGCGATCTTGCATATTTTGAATGTCGTCCTCGTTATCATTGCCTCCATCCGCGCAAGCGAAGGAAAGTTTTACCACTATCCAATCACGATTCGGTTTCTGAGTTAGCGACGCACAGGCCTTCATCGCACCTCATTCGTAGTCGCGGAGCAAATGCCAGTCCGGCTCGGACTCACCACTGAATCACTTTCCGGTCCTGCAAGAATTTGCCGGTGAGATTTTGCGGAGCATCTGCAGCTAGCCAGACGATTCCATCGGCGCCTTGTTCCACTGAGCGAGGCGCCGTCGCACCACCCATATCGGTGCGGACCCAGCCTGGGCAGACGGAGTTCACCGCGAACTTCGGTAGCGCCGCGGCGAGCTGCGACGTCACTCCATTCAGCGCCGTTTTCGAAATGCAATAAATGGGCGACCAGCCATCCGCTCCATCGTGCAGTTGCCCGCCACTGCTTGAGACGTTGACAATCCGCGGAGCCGACGACTTCGCCAGCAGCGGCTGAAAAGCTTCGGCCACCGTGAGCGGCCCGAGCGCATTCGTCCGCATTGTTTCTTCAAATTGGTCGGGTGTCGCCTTCAGAATCGCGTCATCGCCGTCAACGATAATGCCGGCGTTATTCACCAGCACGTCGAGATGATCGACCGCTTTTGCCAATTCCTTTGCCGCTTCCTGGATGCTCCCCTCATTCGAGACATCAACCTTCAAAAACGTCGCCGTCGCTCCAATTTTCTGCGCGGCAGCTCGTCCGGCTTTCTCGTTGCGTGCACCGACAAAAACGCGAAATCCCTTGCTCGCCAGCTGCCGCGCGATTTCGAAACCGATGCCTTTGTTTGCGCCGGTGATGAGCGCGATGTTTTCAGACTCCGCCATCAGACAAACTCGCGCGTCACATTACGAATCGCAATGCCCCGGCGTCATCCCGACTCGGGCAGATAAAGGCCAGTCCGCGGAAACGTTGCGATACTATGGGCGTCCAATCCCACTGACGTTCCTACGATTGAGCTGGGCGGCGGAAGCGCACGCTGCATGATGGCGACGATCCATTTGCCAAGACGCTAAGCACGTCGACTTCCGCGGAGTAAAGGCTTGCTTTTTAAGTTTAATCCGTGCTAGCCAATGAGAGAACAAGTATGAAAAATCACGCGAGAATCCTCACGCTGTTCCGCGTGATCTTGGTGATTCTATTTGGTGTAGTGGCTTGCTCCGCCTTGGCAGCGAGCAAGGCGCGGCCTCACGATCCCAATGCTGTCCCAAACGGACTGACGCCTGCGGATTGGAACGGCATTCGGGCAGCGCATGATGCGCAGCGCTGTACCGTAACACCAAACGCCAACGGCTATCGTGCTCACAATCCCGGGCAGCGATGGGAGACGGAATTCGATGGCGCCGGATTCCTAACGCAGCCGGAGAAAGGCGATTGGCGCTGGGGCCTTGAGCTGCGAAGTTATGGATTCCCCGGTCACGAGCAAACTGCCACCAGAGCACGGAGCACGACGGCGGATGACCAGCGCGTGATTTACGAGCGGGGAATGGGCTTGAGCGAATGGTTCGTCAACGATAAGCGCGGTTTGGAGCACGGTTTTACCGTCGCGAAGAGGCCGGATGGAAGCGGCGAAAACAAAGCTCCTCTCCAATTTGTTTTCTCGGTTCTTGGCAATCTACGGCCGGTAATTGCCAGTGATGGAAGCGAAGTTCGCTTCGTCAATGAAAGCGGAGTCGCCATCGTTACTTACGCGAAGCTCGAAGTGTTGGATGCGGACGGCAGAAGTCTGCCGGCCCATTTCGTCACCGGGATTGAAGGGCTTATCCTAAGTGTCGATGAGAGCACGGCACGCTATCCGGTCACGGTGGATCCGATTGCGCAGCAGGCTTACGTTAAGGCTTCGAACACGGGCGCAGGTGACCGGTTCGGGTCTTCGATAGCGATCTCGGGTGACACGGTAGTGGTCGGAGCTCAAGCCGAGGCCAGCGCGGCCAATGGAGTCAATGGCAACCAATCTGATAACAGCGCCCCTAACGCCGGCGCCGCTTATGTTTTTGTGCGCAACGGCACCACCTGGACACAACAAGCTTATCTTAAAGCCTCCAATAGCGGGGCAAATGATTTCTTCGGCATCTCCGTGGCGATATCGGGTAACACGGTGGTGGTCGGAGCTCAGCTGGAGGCGAGCGCTGCCACCGGGATTAACGGCAACCAATCTGATAATAGCGCTACTAAGGCCGGCGCGGCTTATGTTTTTGTGCGCAACGGCACCACCTGGGCACAACAGGCTTATCTCAAGGCCTCCAATACGGACGCGAATGACGAATTCGGCTGCTCGGTGGCGATATCGGGTAACACGGTCGTGGTCGGGGCCAGAGGCGAGGCCAGTGCTGCCACTGGAGTCAATGGCAACCAATCTGATAACAGCGCTCCCGACGCCGGCGCGACTTATGTTTTCGTGCGCAACGGTACCACCTGGACACAACAGGCTTATCTCAAGGCCTCGCAGGCGGGAGATACCGCCTTTGGCTTTTCCGTAGCAATCTCGGGTGACACAGCGGTGGTCGGGAACGAGGCACCTTCGGGAGCGGCTTACGTTTTTGTTCGCAGCGGTAGCACTTGGACGCAGCAGACGCTTCTTACAGCTTCCAATGCGGAGACAGGTGATTTCTTTGGCGGCTCCGTGGCGATCTCGGGTGACACGGTGGTGGTAGGAGCTCAGCTGGAGGCGAGCGCTGCCACCGGGATTAACGGCAACCAATCTGATAATAGCGCTACGAACGCCGGCGCGGCTTATGTTTTTGTGCGCAACGGCACCACCTGGACACAACAGGCTTATCTCAAAGCTTCCAATACGGAAGCATTCGATAGGTTCGGAATTAGGGCAGCGATCTCGGGTGATACCGCGGTTATCGGAGCCATTGGCGAGGACAGCGCGGCCACTGGGATTAACGGCAACCAATCTGATAATAGCGCTACTGACGCCGGCGCGGCTTATGTTTTTGTGCGCAACGGCACCACCTGGACACAACAGGCTTATCTCAAAGCTTCCAATGCGGGAGCATTCGATGACTTCGGATATTCGGTAGCGATCTCGGGCGACACAGCAGTGATCGGAGCCTGGGAAGAAAGTAGCGCTGCCACAGGTGTCAATGGCGACCAGTCGAATAATAGTGCCGGTGCGTCCGGCGCAGCCTATGTCTTTGCCGGTCTCCCCGCAACCGCGGCGATACAGAACATTTCCACTCGCGCGCAAGTGCTCACCGCCGGGAATGTTCTCATCGGCGGATTCATCATCAGTGGGACGGGCACCAAAAGTATTCTGGTCCGCGGACTCGGAGCGACGCTCGGGGACCTTGGAGTAACTGGCTTCCTTGTCGATCCGACCCTGGACCTGCGCAATGGAAACCAGGTGCAAATTGCCACTAACGACAATTGGAAAGACACACAGCAAGCGGACATTCAGGCCACTGGCAAGGCCCCGCCGCACGATAGCGAATCCGCGATTCTGCAGACCAGCCTCGCTCCCGGCAAGTACACCGCCATCCTGGCGGGAAAAAACAACACCACCGGCGTCGGACTGGTGGAAGTATACGATCAGAGCCCGGCCAGCACCGCCCAACTAACCAACATCAGTTCGCGCGGGATGGTTGGGACCAATAGCAATGTCATAATCGGCGGTTTTATTACCGGGGTGGCGGAAAATCGGATAATCGTGCGCGCGCTTGGACCGACTCTGATACAGTTCGGTGTCACCGGAGTTTTGATGGATCCAGTGCTCGGCCTGTTTGATGCGAATGGCAACGCCATTGCGTCTAACGACAATTGGCAGCAAAGCTCCCAGGCATCGGAAATTCAGGACAGCGGTTTGGCTCCGCCGAATGCCGCTGAGCCAGCGATCATCAGCATCCGCCCGCTGGGCAATACCACCGCTATTGTCAGCGGAAAAAACGGAACTACCGGCGTCGCTTTGGTAGAAGTCTACAAGTTGCCCTGAGCAGTCGCCCTTAATCCCGAGTCGCGAAGACGAGGAGGGGCCTCACAACTACGCGATCTGTTACCACTTCAATGTGCCTACTCAACGACCATTGGCGAGGTCCCTCGCTTGCGCTCGGGATGACGGGCGCTGCGTAATGAGCTTGCGCAGCCTCTTCAAATTGACCACGTCTTCCTTCATTTCCTTCCCTTTCGGTGTCTCCAGGACCTTTGGGATTTTGCGGAAACGCGGGCTGTTCATGATGAAACGAAATGCCGCCAGTCCGATCTCGCCTTTGCCGATGTGCGCGTGCCGATCAACGCGTGAGCCACGCGCGCTTTTGGAATCGTTCAGGTGAATCGCCGCCAGCCGTTGGTGCCCGATGACCCGATCGAACTCGCGAAATGTTTTTTTCACTGCACTCTCCGAGCTGATGTCGTAGCCAGCGGCGAAAATGTGAGCGGTATCGAGGCAAACGCAAAGCCGCTCGGGTTCTCGCACTTTGTTAATGATTTGCGCAATCTCTTCGAAACGGTGACCGAGACATGAACCCTGGCCGGCGGTAGTCTCGAGCGCGATTTTCGTTTTCACTTTTGGAATGACGCGCCAGATCGCGTCGATCGACGCGGCGATTTTCTCCAGGCCTGCTTCCTCGCCTGCACCAAGATGTGCGCCGGGATGCATCACCAGAAACGGCAGCTCGAACTGATCGGCCCGAATTAGTTCCTCGGCCAGGGCCCGCAATGAATTGGCGTGAAACTGCGGATTGGTCGCCCCCAGATTGATCAAATAATTGGCATGCGCAAAAACGGAAGCCAACTGGCCGCGCTGTTGATGCTCCAGGAAAGCGCGGACTTCCTCGGCCGAAAGGGGGCGAGCAAACCATTGCATGTTGTTTTTCACGAAAATCTGCATCGCCGTGCATTGGATCGAGCAGGCGCGCTCGATCGCCATGTGCGCCCCACCCGCAATCGACATGTGGGCGCCGAGCAGAACCGTGTTTGTCATTTCAAGCTGGATTCAGCCACAGATGAACACGGATGAAACACGGATTCAGAAGACCTGGCGCTTGTACTCCACCTTGCTTCGACCGAAATTCACAAGCATCCCGACCTTAAGACTGGTAGCCTTCAATTCATTTAATAACGTCGCCTCGTTGCGCTTGTCGTAATGCGGCTCCAACATTTGCTATCTGTGTTTAATCCGTGTCGATCTGTGGCTAAATATCAGCTCCGTTCAGCAGTCCTCAGCTATTACAAAATCTTCGGGTGCCAGTCCGGCTTTTTCAGGCTGCCTTCAGCTTTGTATTCAAAAAATTTGTAGAGTGGGGTGAGGACAAATCCAGCGCCGCTGGCGTCGATGCGAACATCGAAATCGATTTTATCGTCGAGAAAATGGGCGTTGCCCTGTCCCACCATCCCGAAAACGCCGGCGTCGACGTGAAAATCGGATGTCCGAATTACACCATCCTTAATCGTAAAGGACATGTTTGCCTTCCGCGCCACCCGATAGCCGATCCCGGGCATGAGCTTGTTCAGAATGTCTGACAGCGGTCCGAAAAGCGGAATGGCAAAGACATCGCCGTTGTGCACATCCACTTCCCCTTTGCCGGACATAGAGCGGGCATCGCTCCCGTTCCCCGTCCAGTCGTATCGGCCATTCATCGATCCGGTCGAGGTTTTGTACTTGAAATAAAGGTCGGTCAGTCGCGGGAAATCGACCCGATCGACCGTCATAGTCGCCTGATAGCGTTGATCGTTTTTCGCCAGAGAAATGTCCGCATTGCCTTGCAGCGTCCCGGAAAGAATCGCGCCGTTTAATTCGGAAATTTGCAACCGATCATTCGTCAAGAGCAACTTCGCTTTGATCCGATCAAAAGGCAGCGTCTTACCGAGGAACACATAATTCATCCCTGCGGTAGAATCGACATTGATTTCGAGCCGGGTGTTCTTGCCGCCGCGGAATTGATAGACCCCGTTGGTCGTAACAGTCGGAGGCTTCTGAAATTTGTAGGGCGTGACGACTTTGAACAGACTTGGATCGACCCAGGAAATGGCTTCGGTGGTTCGCAAATTCGAAACCACATTGGACATGCGGGTCTCGTGATGGGCGAAATCGTAGATGAAGGTGCCGGTAACAACGCCTTCGTCCCGGACGACGCGAAAATTTTCATACGCAACCGCGCCGTCTCCAAAATGAATATTTGTGGAAGCGCTATTGAACGCGACGGTCCGGAAACGGCCCCGCTCCATTTTCAGTGTCCCATCGCCTTTCCATGTCGCTGAGGCGGCGCTCGACCCGCGAATCACGAGCTGCACATTCGCGACGTGCGGCCAATCCCAATCGTTGACGAAGTCGCGCATGTCGGCCGGGGCGAGAGTCCGCAGCGCGTTCGGATCAATCGTACTGGAGAGATCAATCCGAAAGTCGTTTGGCGCATCAAGCAATCGCCCGACCAACTCGCCACTTTGATGCCGCACGTGAATGTCGCGCACCATGGTGCGCTCGCCATCCCATGAAAATTCGGCGTTCGCGCCGAGAAACGGAATTCCCTTGTAGGTAAAGCGATCCAGCGCCGCGTGCCCGATTGCCTGCCAGCGCGGCTGCCCTTCACCTAATCTCGCGGTTCCGGAAATCTCGAACCGTGGCGGGGCCAAAAAATTAAGGTCGGAGACAACACTGCCGATGCCGACGCTTTCGAGCAATGGACGCAAGTTCAGACTGCTCCGCGCTCGAAACTGGATCTCGTTCGCCGGACGCCGCCAGGTCGCGTTCGCGCTGAAGGCGCCGAGGTCGTCCTGCAATTCGCACTGGCGGATGCTCAACGTTTGATCAACAAACTCGCCTGCCAGGTTCAACTTTCGCGCCTGATAATTGCCACGCTGAAATGGCCCGGCCTGGAGCGTTCCTTCCACCCGTGCATTCTCCAGCTCTGCGACATCGCCACTGAATTTGATCTGCAAATGTGGCCGCTCCGAGAATTTGAACCGGTTCAGCTCGCTCACCACGCGCTGCAGGATGTTGAGGCGCTTCAGCCATTCCTCCTCCGTTGTTTCTTTCGATTGCTGGTAGTCGTTGCGCTTGATCAGCTGCCCCGTCGCGGAGATCTGAATCCCGCAAAAGATTCCGTCCGCCTGACTGACATAAATCTGTTCCGGCGGAAAATAAATGTGCGCGTGCAAATTTCTGATTTCGGCGTGTGGCGCGTTGGGATCCGCCCCTTCGGGCAGGGGCAGCGAAACCTGAGCATTCCGGATGTCGATCGCGTTCAAGAATGGCTGACGCTGCAGCAACGCGGCATAATTGACGTCCAGGGAAATGCGACTGATCTGCGCGATGGTGTTCTCGCGGTTTTTGTAATCGAAAATGCGAACGTCCTGCGCCACCAGTCCGCGAAATGGATCGAGGGTGAGCCGGCGAACAGACGCTTCCACCCCATGCTTGTGCAATTCTTCGACCACCAGGCCCCGCCATTTTCGGCCGAAACCTTTCTTCGCCAGATACCAGCCGCCGCCAGCCATCGCTCCGAGGGCGAGCACGGCCAGAAGGCGCACCACGCTAACGAGGAGCCGTCGCGTAAAAGAGCGCGGCCGATGTGTATCGGAAATTAAAGTTTCTTCTGGCGGTTCCAGAGTGGGAGGCATGGTGTATTCTTTGAAACGTTAAAGCGTTGAAGCGATGAAGTGTTGAGGGGAATGTCCATCGAACGCTTTAACTCTTCAACGTGCTCTCCACCTCCGATCTTCCCGCCGTCAATGCCTCACTGAATGCCATCAGCACGATTTTCATTTCAGCGGGCTGGTACTTCATCCGCCGGAATTTTTGGCAGCGCCACGTCGCCTGCATGATCACGGCGATAATTTCCTCGACCTTGTTTCTCGTTGGCTACCTCACTTATCATGCCCAGGTCGGTGAAAAATCTTCCGGGTACCGCGGGTGGCTGGCGGCGATTTACTTCCCGATACTGGCCAGCCACGTTTTGCTCGCCTTCGTTACCCTTCCGCTCGTCATTCTTACCCTCGTGCCGGTATTTCAGCGTCGCTGGGACAAACATCGTCGGATCGCAAAATGGACGATGCCTATCTGGCTGTATGTCTCCGTCACAGGCGTCTTCGTTTACCTGATGCTTTATCAATGGTTTCCGCCGCCGAGTCTTGCACAGCCGCGCTGAATGTTGTTTGCTCATGACGCGGCCAGGCCGCTCTCAAAACCATGGTCACGATCGCAACCTTCAACGAACAGTCGAAAGCGAAACATCTGCGCAACCGGCTCCAACAAGCCGGCATCGGCGCCGAAATCATCGGCGACAGCCATCTGCAACGCGTCGCTTTCATGGCGAAACCTCAGGCCCATGTAAAAGTGAGAGTAGAAGAAGATGACTTCGGCAAAGCGCATCAATTGATGCGGGAATGGGAAGCGTCTGATCCCGATGTCGGGGCCGCATTGCGTTGCCCGCAATGCGATTCCTCCAACATCGAATATCCGCAGATGACCCGGAAATTTCTCACCCCGGCAATTGCGAGCGTTCTATTTGCCATGAAGATTTTTCCCAAAGGCTTTTATTGTCACAATTGCCACTTCACTTGGACAACCGAGCCAGAAGGACAGATTTCGCGCCTCTGGCACATGATTTTCCCGGGAACCAATCCCTACCGGGAGGATGATGTAAAAGGTTAACGCCGGCGGCGCGTTTGGCCCCACAGCCTCGCCACAGCGAGTGGGTCTCGTGGCGGGCACGGCGGCTGTGTACACCGGCCAATTACGCGGGAGTGATTTCGACAAAAAGGTTGGGTGTCGACGAAGCGGCACCTTCCCAATGCACGCTGGAGGGACACGCTTCGTCGTGTCCCATACTTCAGACGCGGCGCGCTGTGCATCCGACCCCGACTTGGGGGAGTGTTCGAGCAAAATCGCTGTGCCGCAAATATTTCATTTTCCGTAATTGGAGGGCGGAACCGTTTCGACAAGCTCAGGTCCCTGAGCAGGTGGAAGGGCTCTGCAATGCCGCAAACGTCAACCCGTCTCCGACCGCGGGCTCGCGGAGCGCGCCCCTCCAAGTATGATGTCTTAGGGTATAGAATTGTCGTTCGCATGAAGTGGCTCTTGGCATTGTTACTAGCACTCGCCATCTTTGGCGGAGCCGCTTATTTCAGCTACAACGTTCTCTTCAAACAGGAGATCGCCGTGCAAAAGGAACAACGCGGCGAGATTCCTTCCACCCCGGCGCCAGATCTAAGCCTGCCCGAATTTCAGGAGGCGGCGAAGCTAAGGCAGGAAGGCAAACTGGTAGAGGCGCGAAACGCCCTGATCACGTTCATTCAAAAATATCCCAACGGTCAGCATTTCGAGGAGGCGAAGGACCTGCTGGGTGCGATCAACATCGATATTCTCTTTTCGCCCGTGCCCTCGCCGGAAAAACAGGAATACATCGTCAAGAAAGGCGACGTCATCGCCCGGGTCGCGCAGAAAATGAAAACAACGCCGGAACTCATCATGCGGATCAACAACATGAACAGCACCATGCTCCGGATCGGCGAACGACTGCTCATCTCCAACCCCGATTTCTCGATCTTCATTCAGACCAAACAGAATGTGATTGTGCTGATCAACCACGGTCAGTTTTTTAAGCAGTACCATGTCCAGGAAGTAAAATTGCCGGCGAAGCAGCCGCCACGGATCAACACCAAAGTGGCCGAAGTTTTAGCGTGGAAAAATGGCAAACGGGTCGGGTTCGGCAGCCGTGAATACCAGATCAGCACCCGTTGGATCCGTCTGGCCACGCCCGGCTACATGATTTACGCTATCGCCGACGCCTCCCATCCGAGTTCGGATCAGACGCCTCCGCCTACGGGCTTAGGCATTTCCGCCAGCGATGCCGAGGAATTAAGCAGCCTTGTCAACGGCAAGACCCCTGTCACCATTACGGAGTAACATGAAAGAGCCCCAACCGCTCGACTTCGAAAAGCCGATCGTGGAACTGCAACGCCGCTTGCAGGAAATCCGCGATCATTCTGACGAGCATGCCCTCGATTTTGATGCCGAAGTCGAAGCGATGGAGGCCAAGATCAAAACCACCCGGCGCGAGATTTACGATAACTTGAACGCGTGGCAGCGGGTTCAGATCGCGCGGCACGTGCAGCGGCCCTTCGCTCTCGATTATGTGGAGCGTTGTTTCACGAATTGGAACGAACTCCACGGCGACCGTTTATTCGGCGACGACAAGGCGATGCCTTGCGGAATCGCGATGCTGGGCGAGCACCGTTGCATCGTGATCACAAACCAGAAAGGTCGCAATACGAAGGAAAACGTGCTGCGGAATTTCGGCTGCGCCCATCCCGAAGGTTATCGCAAGGCGCTCCGCCTGATGCAGCTCGGCGAAAAATTTCATCTGCCGGTGATTTCGCTCATCGATACTCCCGGCGCTTTTCCCGGGATCGGCTCGGAAGAACGTCATATCGCTGAAGCCATCGCGGTCAATCTTCGTGAGATGATGACACTGCGCGTGCCCATTCTCGCCGCCGTGATTGGTGAAGGCGGCTCGGGCGGCGCTCTTGGGATCGGCGTGGCCGATCATGTCATGATTTTGGAGAACGCATATTATTCAGTCATTAGTCCTGAAGCCTGTTCCGCAATCTTGTGGAAAGATCGGCGCCACGCCGCCGAAGCTGCGGAAGCCCTCAAGCTCACTGCGCAGGATTTGATGAGACTTAACGTCGTGGATGAAATCGTCTCGGAGCCGGATGGCGGGGCGCATCGCGATCACGAGAAGGTTGCTGAGATTCTGGGCCACGCACTTCGCTCAAACCTGGAGCGCCTCCTGAAAATCCCGATCAATCAACTGCTGAAAAAGCGCTACGAAAAATTCCGTCGCCTCGGCAATTTTGCCGAACCGCCCAAGGGCAACGGCGCTACCGGTTGATCCGCCGGCGAAGCGCTGAGCAGAATCATGACTCGCGAAATCACTTCTACGATTGTCTCCGCTTTGCTTCTGAGCGTCGCCTGCTGCGAGGCCAACGCGCTTACCCCGCCGCTGCATTTCAAAGACGACACGGCCGGATTCGCGAACATGACCGTGTTCGAATACGAAAATGGCATCGCGCACGTGCGTCGCGGCGAGTCGGCGCAGCAAAAGCGTTATACGCGGCGATGCTTCGTTCTTTGCCGCACCACCATGCAATTCAAAAAGTTTGCCCGTTTTGATCCACATGCGCCGCCGCTGAATGACCTCGACTTGGCGGAGCGAATCCGTCAGGTAACGCGTCGCGCGGCCTGGCGAGACACTCTGCCGGAGAATCAGCGTGTTGTTTTCCCCGGCTACGCAAACTTTCGCGAGTTGAGCACGAAACGTGGCTACGTCCTGCAGCGAAATATCGGTTATGGTTGGCCAACCTATTGGCGGCTGAGCAATGCCCGGACTATTTTTGAACCCGGCGTCGGGTATCAGGAAAGGACCCGCGAAAAGCTTAATGCCGTCCTGAATCGCGGCGACTTGTTCGTGGCGTTTCTTACCACCTTGCCGCACCTGCGGATTAATCACGCGGTCCTGGTTTACGCAAAAAAACCTGGCCGCTCGCCCGATCTCGACTGCTATTTCGTGTACGATCCAAATCATCCAGAAGGACCACGAGAACTCACCTGGTCCAAATCCGATCGTTCATTCGCCTACCAAAAAGACTGGGATTTCGTCGGCGGAAACCTACGTGTCTACCAGGTTTACGGCGTGTGGCTGCAATAGTGACTTATCCGCTTTCGGCATCCTGCTGAGAGACTGGGATGGTGGATCGGCCGCTCCGCCGGGCGGTGCCAACAGATTGCGGCTTCGTCGCCACATATTAGCATCGAGCAGGAACTGTTCGATCTACCTCGACTTAAAGGTTCACTACTTAGTTGGCGTGAACGCGTGTATCAGACCGGAGTCCCCAACGCAGAGCGAACCGTAACGGGTTTTAGCGGCACAGCTGGCGGATAAAGAAACCGCAACACCGGATCGACCCGCGCGGCCCATGCGGCCTCACTATGATCGGCTCCTTCGAATTCATGATATTCGAGATCGTCATACAAATTCCAACCTCGATCGATGAGGGCCGCACACAAATTCCGCGCGCGTTCCCAACCCGGCTCGGCTGAACCCGTATCCAGCCATATCTTGAGCGGAAGTTTTTTCTCGAGCGCGAGCACCCCTCTCACAATCACTTCATCATCCCACCAGACTGAGGGCGACAGTACCGCGAGGCGCGTAAAGACGTTCGGAAACCATAGACCAAGCGTCATCGTGAGCAGTGCCCCAAGGGACGAGCCCCCCAAACCAGTAAATTCCGCTTCCGGTTTCGTCCGGTATTTCGAATCAATGAATGGCTTCAGTTCCTGGATCAGAAATTTCGCATACTTCCGGGCCAGACCGCGACTGCGCTTTTTCCGCTTTCCCTTGGTGTCGATGATACCACGTGTCGGAGCGTATTCGTGAATCCGATCCGAGCCCGTATTGGCAACCGCCACGATGATGAGTGGTTCAATCAGTCTCTGCCGAATTAGTCGCTGCGCCGTTTCGTCCACGCCCCATTCCACTCCGGCAAAGGCCGTCGCGGCATCGAAAACATTTTGCCCATCCTGCAAATAGAGGACCGGATACTGTTGGCGGCGAAAACGGCGATAACCCGGCGGCAAATACACCAGAATGTCCCGCCGGTTTCCGAGCGTGCGCGATGGAAACTGCCGGTGGCGCTGAATATTTCCGGTAAGAGTGTGGCGGGGCATCTTTTTGGTAAAGCGAGAGCTATTGCCGATGAAGGTTGGGTTGTCCAATTCGCCTTCGCTCAAATTTGAGTGCCAATCCTTTGAATCCGGTCTATAAAAGCCGACCCAATCTATGCAGGAACGCTACATTCGGTGGACGCCTTATTTGAGCCGCGAATGCGAAATGCTGGTCTTCGGCAGCGGCCGCGGGTTGCCCCTGATTATTTTTCCAACCTCCTTTGGAGGTTACCACCAAACCAAGGACTTCGGCCTGGTCGATTCGGTCGCCTGGTTCGTCGATAACAACCGCGTCACCGTTTATTGCCCGGACTCAATCGACCTCGACAGTTTTTACAACAAAGGAATTCATCCGGCCGATCGCATCCGCACGCAGATTGCTTATGAAAATGTGATTGTGCACGATGTGTTCGATTTCGCGCGGCGCGAAGCCAGCACCCATCGCCTAGGTGTGTGCGGGGCGAGTCTCGGCGCTTATCACGCCGCCAACATCGCCTTCAGGTACCCCGACGCCGTCAGTCACCTCATCAGCCTCAGCGGCGCGTTCGAGATCAGCGATTTCTTCGACGGCTACCACGACGACAACATTTATTTCAACAGCCCTTATCAATATCTGCCGAACATGCCCGACCCGTGGAAATACAACCACATGAACATCGTCATCGGGACCGGCGAATGGGATAACACGCGGCACGAATCGATGCGGCTTTCCGGTATCTTAAATTCAAAAGGAATCCGCCACTGGCTGGATGACCGGAAATGGTGCGGGCACGATTGGAATTACTGGCGCGACATGCTGCCGTATTATTTGTCGACGTTCTAACGAGAACTCTATGAAAAAAATCGGAATCTTATTTGGCCAGGAAAATTCGTTTCCCTGGGCGTTTATCGATCGAGTCAATCAGAAGACCGGCGGCGAAGGCATCGTCGCCGAAGCAGTGCGGATCGACAAAGTGATTCAAGGCGAGTCGTGCGGCTACGACGTCATCATCGATCGCATTTCGCAGGACGTGCCGTTTTATCGCGCCTTCTTAAAAAACGCCGCGCTCAGCGGCACCGCCGTGGTCAACAATCCCTTTTGGTGGAGCGCGGACGAGAAATTTTTTAACAACGCGCTGGCAACAAAAATCGGAGTCGCGGTTCCACGGACCGTGCTCCTGCCTTCGCATCAGGTGCCACCCGACACGAACGCGAACTCATTTCGGAACCTGGCCTATCCGCTCGATTGGGAAGCTATCTTCAATTACGTGGGCTGGCCGGCATTCTTCAAACCCTTCGCCGGCGGCGGCTGGAAAAACGTGTATCGCCTCCACGACCCGGAAGAATTTTATCGCGCTTACAGCGAAACCGGGCAGCTGGTGATGATGTTGCAGGAAGAAGTGAAGTTTGAGATGTACTTCCGCTGCTATTCAATCGATCAGCGCAACGTGCGGATCATGCCCTACGATCCGCGGCATCCTTATCATTTGCGATATCAAACTGATTGGCGAACCCCAAAGGAAGTATTGCAGAATGTCGAGCGCGGTGTCCTGCAGTTGAATCAATACCTCGGCTATGACCTGAATACCGTCGAGTTCGCCATCCGCGATGGCGTTCCGGTCGCGATCGATTTTTGTAATCCCGCACCGGACGCTGAAGTGACGTCGGTTGGTCAGGCGAATTTTGAATGGGTGGTCGAGGCCGTATCAGAGATGGCGATTCGCAAAGCGCGCGAGCATCAACCCGGACGAGACAACCTGAGCTGGGGGAAATTTATTCAAGCCGGCGCCACGCGGCGTGCGCTGAACGAGGCATAGCAATCCAAAAACGCTTATTTCTGACACCTCGGGCACCAGGCGGTAGTCCGCCCCCCAATTGTCGCACGGCGCAATGGCGTTTTATGTCGCGGGCATTTTCCGCCGGCCTTCCAGCGTTGATGAATCAACCAGCTGCGCGGCAATTTGGAATCGTCGGGCCCGATGATCCGTAACGATTCGCGCGCGACAAATTTCGTTGCTCGGAAAAGCAGATCGCGCTCTTCCGCGTTTAATCTGCCCGCCTGTTTCGATGGTAGGATTCTCGCCCGCCACAAGATTTCGTCCGCCATCCAGTTGCCGATTCCGGAAAATCCGGATTGCAGCAACACCACAGCTTTGATTGGAGCTTTACAGTGCCGATTAAGGAATCGATCGAGAAACCCGCGGTTGAATCCTTCGGAGACGATCTCAGGCACGCCATTTTCCCACCAGCCCGGTCCCATTTTGCCGTGATGAAATTGCACGCGCCCAAATTGCCGGGCATCGGTAAAAACGAGCGCCCGTTCAAGTTGATACAAGACTAAATGGTCGTGCTTTTCCGGGCGAAAATCAGGACGCATAGTTCGCATTCTTCCGGTCATCCCGAGATGCAACCCGAGCCAATTCTCGTTAGAAAATCGAAAAAGCATCCGTTTGCCGCGCGCTTCGGAACTCAACAAATGCGCTCCGGTCAGTTGCTCGCGCAAAGCGCGCGTGTCGGTTCCGCGAAAGACGCGTTTCCGCGCGTGCAGGGCGAGGCTGGTAATCCGATGCCCGATGCCGACATTCCAACGTCGCCGAAAATATTCCACCTCCGCCAGCTCCGGCATGGGGCGGAACATAGACATTCCTGTCTGTCCGCCAAACAGGCATTCCTGCCTGTTTTTCTGGCCAAGAGGCGCGAGCCGCGCGGCCAGCGACCGCGCCTACAAAAACAGCTGGGAGCCTGCGCTCCCCAGAGTTTGCCCTCGCTCGCCTCGTGCTAAATTTATGTGATGGAAAAGGTAATCATCGTCGGGAGCGGCTGCGCCGGCTTGACCGCAGCGATTTACGCCGCCCGCGCCAACCTCAGTCCGCTCGTGCTTGAAGGCTCGCAGCCCGGCGGACAACTTTCCACCACCACTCTCGTTGAAAATTTTCCCGGGTTCGCCGACGGCATCGACGGTCCACAGTTAATCATGAACATGCACGCGCAGGCCGAAAAATTCGGGGCCCGATTTTCCTATGCCGAAGCCACCGGGTTCGAGCCGATGAATTCGCATATTCGTTTGCAAGTCGACGATGAGGAATGGCTTGAGACTGAATCGCTCATTATCGCAAGTGGCGCTTCGGCCCGCTGGCTCGGACTTGAGAATGAAGAGAAACTAATCGGACATGGATTGACCTCGTGCGCCACCTGCGACGGGGCGTTTTATCGCAACGTTCCGGTAGCGGTAGTGGGCGGTGGCGATTCTGCTGCTGAAGAAGCGCTGTTTCTCACCCGGTTCGCTTCCAAAATTTATCTCATTCATCGCCGCGACAAACTGCGCGCGTCCAAGATCATGGCGGATCGTCTGCTCGCGCACAAAAAGATCGAGCCCATCTGGAACACGGTCGTTACCCGTTACATTCCCGATGAAAAAGGAGAGATGCGCGCGATCGATTTGCGCAACGTCATTACTCACAAAGAACGGGAGTTGCCGGTGGCGTGTGTCTTTGTTGCCATTGGCCACGACCCGAACGCGAAACCGTATGGCGGCAAGCTGGAGATGGACAGTGACGGTTATCTCATCACGAAACGATTGGTCGAAAGCAAACACCCGGGTGTTTTCATTGCCGGCGATGTCGCCGACCGTGTTTATAAGCAAGCGGTCACTGCGGCCGGCGCGGGCTGCGCCGCCGCAATAGAAGCAGAGCGATATTTAAGCTCGCGGGACAAGTGACGCGGTAAAAATCCAACTCCACCACATCGCCCGCAGGGCGACGACTACAGATGAAGTTTTGCGATCTAACGCAGTTCTATTCGCCGCTGAGCGGCGGAGTGAAACGTTATGTGCACGAGAAGATCGCGTACATCCAAAGCGAGACCGAGCACGAACACGTCCTCGTCGTTCCCGGACCAAAAACGGAATGCGTCACCAGCGAACGTTCACGGATTTATTTCATTCATTCCCCGCTCATCTCGCGCGCGTCGCATTATCGCGCGTTGGTTAATCTCCGCGCGATTGAGCAAATCCTCGAGCGCGAAAAGCCTGATCTGATCGAATCCGGTGATCCGTACCAGGTCGCATGGAAAGCGATTGCCAGCGGTGAAGCGCTACGGATTCCTGTGGTCGGATTTTATCATTCACATTTTCCGGAAGCGTACGTTCGCAGTGCCGCAAAATTTCTCGGCCAGACCGGGGGAGAAGCGATGATGGATTTCACCCGCCGTTATGTGCGCAATCTCTACAATTCATTCCAGGCAACGCTGGTCCCATCTGCCCGTCTCGGCAGTGTCTTATCAGAGTGGGGAGTGGGAAATGTCCGGACGGTCAATCTCGGCGTGAATACTACAGTTTTTTCGCCTTCACCCGATGACACTGCTGAAACACGCGCCGAACTGGAGCTGCCGGCAGCGCGCCGGCTTCTGCTCTACGTTGGCCGGCTGGCGAAGGAAAAAAATACCCGTCTGCTCTTCCGTGCTTTTGCCGCATTAACCGAGAACGCACCGGAAGATTTCCATCTCCTTGTAATTGGCGACGGCCCAGAGCGGAGCGAGCTGGAAGATCTCCAAGCGCGCTGTCCAAACGTGACCTGGATGCGTTATTGCACTGACTCGTTCGATCTCGCCCGCTATTATCGCGCGGCTGATTTGTTCGTTCATCCGGGGACACAGGAAACGTTTGGCCTTGTGGCCTTGGAGAGCCAGGCCTGTGGAACTCCAGTGGTCGGCATCCGCGGCAGTTACATGGATCGCATTATTCTCCACGACCAGGAATCCTGGGCGGAGGAAGACACCCCTGAATCGTTCGCTCGCACGATCGAGGCCGCCTGCTCCCGCAATTTGCCGCGGCTGGGCGCGCGCGCGTCGCGTTTGGCCGAAGAACGCCTTTCCTGGCCCCGGGTGTTCGAACGTCTGTTTGTCATTTACCAGGACGTGTCCTTGAACTATAAGAAACAACGCTGAATGGACGAAACGTCGCAGTACTCAATTCGCGGCTATAAAGCGAGCGATCGCGTCGCGGTCCGTAAACTTTGTTGTGCAACCGGATTTCTGGGAGCCCCGATCGATCCGGTGTTTCAGGACCGCGAATTGTTCGCCGATTTTCTCACGACTTATTACACCGACCAGGAACCAGAGTCTTCGTTCGTCCTGGAAGTTGATGGGGAAATTCGTGGTTATCTCCTTGGCTCGCGCAAACCGTTGCGGCATCAAGTCTATTCCTTCGCTCACACCATGTTTTTGTTCTTTCGCGCGCTTTGGCGATACCGCCGCTACAACGACCGCTCCCGCCAGTTCATTCGCTGGGTGATCGGCCATGGCTGGCGCGAAGTCCCAGCCGCGCCCCGCTCCGTTCCGCATTTTCATATCAATCTGCTACCGGACGCGCGAAAAGTCTCCACCACCCGTGCGCTGATGAGCGCCTACCTGAATTACCTTTATCGTTTCGGCGAACGCCACGTTTACGGCCAGATCGTTACCTTTGAAAACCGGCGGGGCGAAAAGTTGTTCGAGCGCTATGGGTTCAAGGTACTGAATCGCGCTGAGATCACGAAATGGAAAGCGTTCTATCCGAAGTCGGTCTATCTCAGCACCGTGATCAAGACTCTCGAAACGGCTGGGCCACTTTCTGCTTACTCGCCCGTCAAACGTAAGGCGCTTAATTAATTTTCGCGTTCGCCGCGGATGAATTGCTCGACGCAACGGTGCGCTTCGTCGTCAGTCATTTGCACGGGAGGACGTTTCGCAAAATAGGCGGAGGGCGAGTGCAGTGCGCCACCGATGCCGCGATCGAGCGCGAGCTTGCAGCAACGAATGGCATCAATTGCGACGCCGGCTGAGTTCGGGGAGTCTTCCACTGACAATTTCAGATCGATTTCCATCGGCACATCACCGAACAAGCGACCTTCCACGCGAATAAAGCAGATTTTATTATCGAGCTGCCACGGGACATAGTCGCTCGGGCCGATATGAATATTTTCGTCGGCCAATCGGTCTCCCATAACCGATTGCACAGCTTCGGTCTTCGAAGTTTTCTTCGAGGTCAGCCGCGTGCGATTAAGCATATTCAAAAAATCGGTGTTACCGCCGGTGTTCAGCTGATAGGTCCTGACCACCTTGACCCCGCGCCTGCGGAAGAGATCGACAATAGTGCGGTGGAGCACAGTTGCGCCCATCTGCGCTTTGATGTCGTCCCCGATAACAGGTAAATTTTTGTCGGCAAAACGTTTTGCCCAAACCGGATCGCTGGCGATGAAGACGGGAATGTTATTAACAAAACCGAGACCGGCTTCCAACGCGCAACCGGCGTAGAAACGCGTCGCCTGCTCCGACCCAACGGGAAGATAATTGACCAGCATCTCAGCAGCAGAATCGCGCAACTCTTCGATGATCTGCTCACGGGTAGATTCTTTCTCCAAAGGCAGGAAAGTGCGCAGTGGGTCCTGGTCGCGCATGTGCTCGGCAAAACTATCGAAAACACAACCCATTTTCACGATGGCGCCGGTGCGCTGGATTCTATCGCAAAAAATTTTAGTGCAGTTGGGAGGGGAAAAAATGGCTTCGCTCACATCGAGTCCCACTTTGCGGCGATCGATATCAAAGGCGGCAACCACTTCGATGTCCCGAGGCTGGTAAGAGCCGATGCGACGGTGCATGAGGCCGGTACTACTGCCGTTGCCATTGGCTCCGCGATAAAAATTGATTCCCTGGACGAGAGAACTGGCACAGTTGCCCATTCCGACGATGGCGATTCGGATTTTGCTCATTTCTAAATTGTTAAAGCTGAAAGCTACCTGAATTACATGATTCGGAGCAAGATACAAGTTAGGCCGCTTCAGTCACGTTGGTCGTGCCTGCCTGCAGCGGCTCCGAATACTGCAAGCGCCGAATGTGTCCGAAGTAGCGCCCGCTTGCAAGAACTGATATAAAGGCAAAAGTCACGGGCATTCCTGCTACAAGGAAACCCCTCGCAAGGAGATATACCAAATGCGTTCGACGTTTGCGGCCATCGGCATACTGATCGCTGCTTTGGCCGTCTCGGCGCAAGCATTCAGCGCAGTCCCCACTTACACTATCGAACAAGCAGTTGCTCTTGCGCAGGCCCAGAATCCGGACATCGCGATCGCACGTAAGAAAGTAATTGGGGCGCGCGGCGGGTTGATTGAAGCCCGCTCCGGATTTCTCCCATCCGTTACCTCGACTGGGCTGTACGATAAACGGCAACAACAGAGCCAATCGCAGCTCCGCCAGGAAGATTACAACGCAACGTTGAAGCTCGAACAGAATCTTTATACCGGCGGGCAGGTAACTAGCCAACATGGCATCGCGCAGTTGAATATCGAGAAGCAGAACTATGAGTTACAGGAGACTGCCAGCCAAGTGGCGATGGATGTCCGGATCGCCTTTAATGATCTTCTCCTGAATCGGGCGAAAGTGCGAGTGCGACAAGACTCGATCCGGGTCCTCGACGAGGAGCTCAGGAATCAGCAGCAAAGCTTCAACGCCGGCATCGTTGGTAAGTTAAACGTGCAACGTGCCGAAGTGGCCCTCGCTAACGAGCAACCGGAACTCTTCAACGCTCAGACGCAATTAAAAGATTCCTATCTGCGGCTGGGAGATCTTTTTGGCTTGGAGGCTCGCCCCGGAACCGCGGCAGCGCCGTTTGAGGTTTCGGGAGAATTGCGATATCGGCCGAATCACCCTGACCTGAACGATTGCCTCGCCCGGGCGGATGCAAATCGGGCGGTCATCGAAGCTCGGCAAAAGGACATCGAGATTGAGGATCAGCAATACATCCTGGATCGGAGCGCAATGCGACCACATGTCCGCGCTTTTTCCGGGTACGAGGTTTACAGCGAGCGAGATCCGGCGGTCGGTCCCGAATTTAATTACGGGTATGTAGTAGGGATAAACGCGACATGGAACATTTTCGACGGGTTCGCCACCAAAGGGCACATGCAAGCCACACGCGCTCGGCGCGAAGCGGCCGTGCAAGCGTTGGCAGCCGCTCGGCGCGCTGTTGCCTCAGAAGTGCGCAGCGCTTTTTTTGATCTCCAACAGGCTGATCGCGTGCTCGAAAGTGAGACAAATAATGTTCAGGCCGCGGATCAAGCTCTCGACATTGCCAAAGGCAATTTTGCTGCCGGATTGGGAACACAACTCGACATCCTGCAAGCCGCATCCGACGTCACTCGGACTCGCACGACGCGACTCAGCGCAATCTACTTGC
>Ga0207693_10001283_pt1 | contig 22327 bp, 35 predicted proteins | sample LARL81metaG_FD_184347 | JGI IMG/M metagenome (GOLD analysis project Ga0207693, IMG submission 184347) | Corn, switchgrass and miscanthus rhizosphere microbial communities from Kellogg Biological Station, Michigan, USA - LAR L8-1 metaG... | ecosystem: Host-associated > Plants > Roots >... | reverse complement strand
GAACGCGAACGAGCCCGCCGTCCCGGATCGGGGCAGCGGGCTCGTAGCGACTCAACTGACTACGTCAACGGACACTAACGATCGGCATCCTTCGGGCCGGCGTCGGGGTTCTCTTCATCATCCGACGCCGATGCGTCTGGGCCGGAGGCCTCCGCGGCATCGGCACCCTCGACGCTGGCCGACGGCTCGATGTCGGTGGCATCCGGCTCGACATCGGAGGCAGCCGACTCGAGCTCCTCATCGCCGGAAGTGCGCGAGCCTTCGCCGACTTCGCCGACAGAGGTCTCGGTCTCCACCGAACTGTCGGCATCGACCAGATCCGCCGCCTCGGCTGGCGTCGTAACCGTCGTGGCGGACGGCCCGGCCGCGACTGCAGCAGCGGTCGGCGACTCGTCCTTTGCCTCTTCGGCGATTTCCGCCGTCCGCTTGGACGGTGCCTTACGGGGCGCGGCCTTCGTGCCGCGGGCTCGCTCGGCTTCACGGACCGTCTGCTGGGCCGCCGTGCGGTCCTCGACCAGCTCGATCACTGCCATGGGCGCGTTGTCACCCTTGCGCGGACCGATCTTCACGATGCGGGTATAGCCACCGGCGCGCTCGGTGAACTTGGGCCCGATCTCCGCGAAGAGCTTGTGTACCACGTCCTTGTCGCGGATCACGCTCATCACCTGGCGCCGCGCGTGCAGATCACCCCGCTTGGCAAAGGTGATGAGACGCTCGGCCAGCGGCCGTAGGCGCTTTGCCTTGGCCTCGGTCGTCGTGATCCGGTCATAGGTGAACAGCGATGTCGCGAGATTCGCAAGCATCAGCCGCTCGTGCGCAGGACCCGCGCCGAGGCGCCGACCCTTCGTGGGCGTAGGCATCTCATGCTCCTCGAAGTCCCGAAAGGGACTTGATCCATTGTCTATTCGGTTCGGGCTCCGCCGACGATCGCGTTGCGATTGCGGCAGATCGGGTGTCTAGAGTTGCTCGGTCTCGGCGAAGTCCGAGTCTCCGCCGTCGAAGTCGTCGTCACCGTAGCTCTCGACAGCCGAGGCCAGCTCGAATCCGGGCGGGCTGTCCTTGAGGGACAGGCCGAGGCTCGCGAGCTTGATCTTTACTTCGTCGATGGACTTCGACCCGAAGTTACGAATGTCGAGCAAGTCCGCCTCACTGCGCCCGACGAGCTCACCCACCGTGTGGATGCCCTCGCGCTTCAGGCAGTTGTAAGACCGCACGGTCAGGTCGAGCTCCTCGATCGGCATCGAGAACGCCGCGATGTCGGCTACCTCAGCCGGTGAGGGACCGACGTCGATGCCCTCCGCGTCGTCGTTGAGCTCGCGGAACAACCCGAACAGCTCGACCAGTGTGTGTCCAGCGCTGGCCACGGCGTCGCGGGGCGACATCGACGGCTTCGTCTCGACATCGACCACGAGGCGATCGAAGTCCGTGCGCTGTTCGACGCGAGTCGCCTCGACGGCGTAGGTCACCTTCAGCACCGGCGAGTAGATCGAGTCCACGGGAATCCGCCCGATCTCCTGGCCAGGCTGCTTGTTCTGCACTGCGGTGACGTAGCCACGCCCACGTTCGACGACCAGCTCGATTTCCAGCCGTCCCTTCTTGTTGATCGTGGCGATCTTCAAGTCTGGGTTGTGCACCTCGACGCCCGCGGGCGGCGCGATGTCGGCGGCCGTGACTTCGCCCGGTCCCTGCTTGCGCAGGTACATGACGACGGGCTCATCGCTTTCCGAACTGACCACGAGTTCCTTGAGATTCAGGATGATGTCGGTGACGTCCTCCTTCACCCCCTCGACGGTGGTGAACTCGTGGAGCACGCCGTCGATACGGATGCTGGTAACCGCGGCACCAGGGATCGAGGAGAGCAGCGTGCGGCGCAGCGAGTTGCCGAGCGTGTATCCGAAGCCGGGCTCGAGCGGCTCGATGACGAACCGGGAGCGGTTGTCGCCGATGGCTTGCTCGGTGAGCGAGGGACGCTGAGAGATCAGCACTGGTTGGATCCTTTCGCAGGGACGCCCGCTATATGACGTCCACCAATGGGTTATTCAGTTGTGGCCCCCAACGCGGTCGCGGAGGCGGCCGGTTACTTGGAGTAGAGCTCGACGATCAGCTGCTCCTGCAGCGGCACGTCGATCTGGCTTCGCTCGGGCAGCTGATGCACGAGCACCCGGAGCCGGTTCGGCACGACCTGAAGCCAACCGGGAATCGGCCGGTCGCCTTGAGTCTCCCGCGCGATGAGGAACGGCGTCGTCTCGAGCGACTTCGGCTTGATGTCGATGATGTCGTACTGGGACATCCGATAGCTCGGGATATTCACCTTCTCGCCGTTGACGAGGAAGTGACCGTGGCTGACGAGCTGACGCGCGGCCCGGCGAGTGCGGGCCAAGCCTGACCGGTATACGACGTTGTCCAACCGCGACTCGAGGATCTGCAGCAGGTTGTCGCCGGTCTTGCCCGGCCGCCGCACTGCCTCCTCGTAATAGCGACGGAATTGCTTTTCCAGCACGCCGTAGCTGTACTTCGCCTTCTGCTTCTCCTGCAGCTGCAGCAGGTACTCGCTCTGCTTGATCCGCGAGCGGCCGTGCTGGCCAGGCGGATACGGCCGGCGCTCGAAGGAGGTGTCACCGCCGACAAGGTCGGTATTCAGGCGACGCGAGATGCGCGTTACGGGTCCGGTGTAGCGGGCCATCGAGTCATACCCTCCGGCGCTTCGGCGGGCGGCATCCGTTATGCGGTTGCGGCGTCACATCGGAGATGATCCCGACCTCCAGTCCGGTCGCCTGTAGCGAGCGGATCGCGGTTTCCCGCCCGGAACCGGGACCTTTGACGAAGACGTCGACCTTGCGCAACCCATGCTCCTGAGCCTTCCGGGCTGCGCTCTCCGCCGCCATCTGCGCCGCGAACGGCGTCGACTTGCGGGAGCCCTTGAAGCCCACGTGGCCGGCCGAGGCCCAGCTGATCACGTTCCCTTGCGGGTCGGTGATCGACACGATCGTGTTGTTGAAAGTGCTCTTGATGTGCGCGTGACCATGCGCGACGTTCTTCTTCTCCTTGCGCCGGACCTTCTTTACAGCCCCAGCGCGAGCCCGCGGCGGCATGCTAGATCACCCCGCTCTCGCTACGATGCTCGCTCACTTCTTACCTGCCTTCTTCTTGCCAGCGATGGTCTTCTTCGGGCCCTTGCGGGTGCGGGCGTTGGTCTTGGTGCGCTGCCCGTGCACAGGCAGCCCGCGGCGGTGCCGGATTCCCTGATAGGAGCCGATCTCGATCTTGCGCCGGATGTCGGCGGCGACCTCCCGCCGCAGATCACCCTCGACCTGGTAGTTGGCGTCGATGTAGTCCCGCAGCCTGACCAGATCCTCGTCGGACAGATCGCGCGTCCGTAGATCCGGGCTCACGCCCGTCGCCTCGAGCGTCTGCTGGGCCCGGGTCTTACCGATGCCGTAGATGTAGGTGAGCGCGATCTCCATTCGCTTGTCGCGGGGGAGATCGACGCCGACGAGTCGTGCCATGCGGTAGCAGCTCTCCTTGAGCTCAACGGAGGTGTGGTGCGCATCCGTCCGGGCTTACCCCGAGCGCAGCTCGAGCGCCGGCCTCGGCCTCCGACCGAGGGTGATCACCGCCGGGACGACGGCTAGGCATGCGCCTTGCTGATTGTCGTCCGCTCAGCCCTGCCGCTGCTTGTGGCGCGGGTTCTCGCAGATGACCATGACCCGGTTGTGACGACGGATCACCTTGCACTTCTCGCAAATGGGCTTGACGCTGGGCTTGACCTTCACGGCCGTGACTTCCTGTGTGGTGGGTCGGGACTCACTTGTAGCGGTAAACGATGCGCCCGCGAGTCAGGTCGTACGGTGACAGTTCGACGACCACGCGGTCCTCGGGCAGGATGCGAATGTAGTGCTGGCGCATCTTCCCGCTGATATGTGCCAACACTTTGTGCCCGTTGCTCAATTCCACGCGGAACATGGCATTAGGAAGTGGTTCCACCACTCGGCCTTCGACCTCGATGGCCCCATCCTTTTTGGGCATATCCTCCGCTTTTCTGCCTGTCGCACGTCGTACTGCTACTGCTAGTTGGGTCGAACTCACCGGCGTCGTCCCGAGGGTCCCATCTCACCGACCCGCGGCCACAGCGGGCATGGGTAAAGGGCGGCTGGCGCCACACTCCACTGTACCGAGCCACGGCCCGGTTCGCTAATCCGCCACCGCGGCGGTGCGGCGTGGTGGCAACCGCGACGGGCCATGTTGTCCACCGTGATCTTGGGCTGACGCCCTGGGGCGTCGGTAAGTCCAAGATCACCGGCTGTCGACGCCGGTGCGCGCCGCGGCTCCGCCCTTCAGGCGGCGAGGTCGGACAGCGTCACGCCGCGTAGCTGCAGTTCGGCCCGGCCACCGTCCTCGGCGGTGAGCACCCATGGCCCGTCCGACAGGATTGCTACGGTGTGCTCCCAATGTGCGGCGAATGACCCATCGGCGGTCACCACAGTCCATCCATCGGCCAGCTCACGAGAGTTGGGACTGCCCAGCGTGATCATCGGCTCGATGGCGAGCACCATGCCCGGAACGAGCCGGGGGCCCTGTCCAGGCGGCCCGTAGTTCAGGATGTGCGGATCCATGTGCATCCGCGAGCCAATGCCGTGTCCGCCGTAGCCGGTAACGATGCCGTACTGCCCCGAGCGACGCACAGATGTCTCGACCGCATGGGACACATCGCCAAGGCGCTCGCCGGCTCGCACCGCGGCCAAGCCGTCCCAGAGGGCGCGTTCACACGCGTCGGAAAGCGCCTGAGCCTCGGCCGACACCTCGCCAACCGGGACGGTTATCGCGCCGTCGCCGTGCCAGCCCCCCACGACTGCGCCGACGTCGAGCGAGATCAAATCGCCGTCACGGAGTCGCACGTCCGACGACGGGATGCCGTGCACGATCCGATCGTTCACCGAGGCGCAGATGGCACCTGGATACGGTCCTGACCCGAGGTCGTAGCCGAGGAAGTTCGATGTCGCGCCGGCCGCGCGGAGGACATCCCGGGCGATCCCATCTAGCTCGAGTGTCGATACGCCGGGCGCCACCGCGTCCCGCATCTCGGACAACGCTTGAGCGACGACCAGCCCGGCTTCCCGCATAAGAGCGAGCTGGGCGACGGACTTCAGCTCGAAGGGATCACGTCCTCGGCGCCGCTTCATAGGCGATCGGATCTGCCCCGGTCGGCCCCGGTTCGCGCTTCGGCGAACGAGGCGAGCGCGGCGATCGCGCGCTCGGTCACGTCCTCCACCGGACCGTAAGCATCGATTTGCCGGAGCTGACTGCGGCCGGTGTAGAAGGAAATCAGGGGCGCGGTCTGCTGGGCGTAGACCTCCAGCCGGTGCCGCACGGTTTGGGGCAGGTCATCGTCGCGCAGATACAGCTGTCCGCCGCACCGATCGCAGATGTTCGCCACCTTGGGCGGGTCGAATTCGAGGTGCCAGACGTGTCCGCATTTCTTGCACGTTCGGCGGCCGGACAAGCGGCGCACCACCTCGTCGTCGCCGACCTCGAGTTCGAGCACGACATCAAGCGAGGTCGCCATGTCATTGAGGATGCCGTCAAGCTCGTAAGCCTGGGCCACATTGCGAGGGAATCCGTCGAGGAGGAAGCCGACCGCGGCGTCCGGCCACTCCAATCGGTCCCGAACCATGGCGTTGGTGACCTCGTCCGGAACCAGGTCCCCGGCGTCCATGAACTTCTTGGCCAGCACACCGAGCTCCGTTCCTCCGGAGACGTTCGCCCGGAAGATGTCACCGGTGGAGATCTTCGGGATCTCGTAGCGCTCCGAGATGAACTCGGCTTGGGTGCCCTTACCCGCCCCGGGCGGCCCAACGAGGACTACTCGCACAAGAACTGCCTCCTCGTTCATCGGCCTGATCTCCCTGCGGATCAGTTGGATCGCGCTAACGCAAGAACCCTTCGTAGTTACGTTGCATCAACTGGCTCTCAATTTGTTTCACAGTGTCCAATCCCACACCGACCATGATCAGCACTGCGGTCCCGCCGAACGGGAAGTTCTGGTTGTTGCCGCCGGTCATCGCAAAGAAGAAGTTGGGCAGGATCGCCACGATGCCCAGATACAAGGCCCCCGGCAGCGTGATCCGAGACAGTACGAACTGCAGGTACTCGGCAGTCGGTCGGCCGGGCCGGATACCCGGAATGAACCCGCCGTACTTCTTCATGTCATCAGCACGTTCCTCGGGGTTGAACGTGATGCTGACGTAGAAATAGGCAAAGAAGATGATCAGAACGAAGTAGATCGTGATGTGGACCCACGACTGCTGGTTGATCAGGTAGTTGTTCACCCAGCGTTGGAAGCCGCCGCCGTTGCCGGATTGCAGTTGGCTTATCAGCTGCGGGATGTATAGCAACGACGAGGCGAAGATAACGGGTATGACACCGGCTTGGTTCACCTTCAGCGGCAGGTACGTCGACGTCCCGCCGTACTGTCGCCGACCGATCATCCGCTTGGCGTATTGCACCGGTATGCGCCGCTGGGCCTGCTCGACGAACACGACCGCCGCGATGATGGCGAGGCCCAGAGCGAGAATCAGGGTGAATGCGAAGCCACCGGCGTTCTGCAGGATCGTCTGACCCTCATTGGGGATCCGAGCCGCGATCGAAGTGAACATCAGCACACTCATCCCGTTGCCGACGCCACGGTCGGTGATGAGCTCGCCCAGCCACATGATCACGCCGGTGCCGGCGGTCATGCAGAGCACCATTGTCGAAAGTGTAAAAACGTCCGTTTTATACAGAATCGGATCGTTGCAGCCCTGGAACAGCTGGCCAGATCGGGCCAAGGCAATGAAACCGGTCGACTGCAGGACAGCCAACCCGATGGTGAGGTATCGGCTGTACTGGGTCAGCTTCTGCTGGCCGGACTGACCTTCCTTCTTCAGCTGCTCAAACCTCGGGATGACGACGACGAGGAGCTGGATGATGATGCTCGCCGTGATGTAGGGCAGGATCCCCAGGGCAAACACGGACAGCCTGAGCAGAGCACCGCCGGAGAACAGGTTGATCAGCGAATAAACGTCTTTTGACGCTCCGCTACCGGCGATCTGGATGCAGTTGTTGATGTTCTTGACGTTCGTGTTCGGCGTCGGCACCGAGGCGCCGAGGCGGTAGAGCACGATGATGCCCAGCGTGAAAAGCAGCTTTTTGCGCAGATCCGGCGTTCGAAACGCGGATGCAAAAGCGCTGAGCACACATCCTCCTGTGCGGATTGAGCGGCCGACCGGACGGTCGTCGCGAGCGATGGTCCCCGCAGATCCCGGCCAATGCGGCTGCGGAGGTCGACTCTGACCTTCAGATTAACAGCCGCGGCGGTCACTATCAGGGCTTACAGCTCGGTGACCGTCCCACCAGCAGCCTCGATCTTGTCACGGGCCGTGCCGGAGAAGGCGTTCGCGGTCACATCGAGCTTGACTGAGCCCAGCTCGCCCTGGCCGAGAACCTTGACCGGCAAGCCCTTGCGTACCGCCCCGGCAGCCACCAGGGCGTCGACGTCGACAGCGCCGCCGCGCGGGAACAGATTCGCGAGCGCAGCGACGTTGACGACCTGATACTCGGTCCGGAACGCATTGTTGAATCCCTTGAGTTTGGGCAGCCGCATGTGGATCGGCATCTGACCACCCTCGAAGGTGGCCGGAATCCCGGAGCGAGCCTTGCTGCCCTTCGTCCCGCGTCCCGCGGTCTTGCCCTTGGACGAGTTACCACGTCCTACTCGGGTCTTCTTGGTGTGGGCGCCCGCTGCCGGGCGCAGATGGTGAACCTTGAGCGGTCCGCCCATGTCAGTCGACCTCCTCGACCGAGACGAGGTGCGGCACGGTCGCGACCATGCCACGGATCTCCGGTCGGTCTTCCTTGATGACCACGTCATGGACCCGCTTGAGGCCTAACGAACGTAAGGTCTGGCGCTGGTTCTCCTTGTTCCCGATTCCGGATCGAATCTGGGTGATCTTCAGCCGCGTCATGGTGCCTCTTATCCGGCCTGTCCGGCGCGCGCCCGAAGCAGTCCAGCCGGGGCGATGTCCTCGAGCGGGAGACCGCGTCGGGCCGCGACTTCCTCCGGCCGGACCAGGCCCTTCAGCGCCGCCACGGTCGCGTGCACGATATTGATCGGATTGTCGGAGCCCAGGGACTTCGACAGCACGTCGTGGATACCCGCGCATTCCAGCACCGCTCGCACTGGGCCGCCGGCGATGACACCGGTACCCGGGCTCGCCGGCTTCAGCAGGACGACGCCGGCAGCAGCCTCACCCTGCACTGGGTGCGGAATGGTCTGCTGGATACGCGGCACCTTGAAGAAGTTCTTCTTGGCCTCTTCGACGCCCTTCGCGATCGCCGCGGGGACCTCCTTGGCCTTGCCGTAGCCCACCCCGACCGTGCCATCGCCGTCACCGACGACGACCAGCGCGGTGAAGCTGAACCGCCGGCCACCCTTGACGACCTTGGCGACGCGGTTGATCGTCACCACTCGCTCGAGATGCGGGCTCTTCTCCGGGGCGGCGCCGTCCCGGCCGCCCCGACCACCCTCGCGGCGGTCGCGGCGGTCGCGCTGGCCGCCGGACTCGGTGCCAGCCGTGCGGGGTCCCCGCTGCGGTGCAGGCATCAGTTAGTTCCTTCCATCGTGATCGCGTTCGTTGACATGACTCTTCGCGCTAGCGCACATGCGCTGCTCGCTCGCTCAAAATTCCAGGCCTGCCTCTCGAGCCGCATCGGCAAACGCAGCCACCCGACCGGTGTACGTGTGCCCGCCCCGGTCGAAGACAACTCGGGAGATACCCGCGGCCTTCGCCGCGTCGGCCAGCGAAGTACCTACGGCCTTGGCCTGTGCGGTCTTGTCGCCTTCGGTCACCTTGTAGGTCGATGCCGACGCCAGGGTCGTCCGCGTGGAGTCGTCGACGAGCTGCGCGTAGAGATGACGCGAGGATCGGGTGACGACCAGCCGCGGACGTTCCGCGGTACCGACGACCTTCTTCCGCAGCCGGAAGTGCCGACGCGACCGCGCGACGCGCCGCGAGGCGGACACGCCCGCCGACCGGCGGGCCTTCTTGAGGATCGTTGCTGCCGACATCGCTACTTACCCGTCTTCCCGGCCTTGCGGCGGACGACCTCGCCCTGATACCGCACGCCCTTGCCCTTGTACGGATCAGGCTTGCGCAGCTTCCGGATGTTCGCCGCCACTTCGCCGACCTTCTGCTTGTCGATGCCCTCGACCGCGAGACGCGTGGGCGCCTCGACCCGGAACGTGATTCCCTCGGGGGCGCGCACCACCACGGGATGGGAATAGCCAAGCGCGAACTCCAGATCGTTTCCGCGCGCCTGGACCCGGTAACCCGTGCCCACGATCTCGAGCCGCTTCGTGTACCCGGACGTGACTCCGGTCACCATGTTCGCGATCAACGTGCGCGAGAGCCCGTGGAGCGCTTTCGATTCCCGCTCGTCGTCCGGTCGGGTCACCTGCAGCGCGCCATCGTCGCCACGACGCACCGAGATGGGCTCCGCGACGGTATGGCGCAGCGTCCCCTTCGGCCCGGTCACTGTCACCTGCTGGCCGTCGATCGTCACCTCGACCCCGCCTGGGACGGCAACCGGAAGCCGGCCGATTCGACTCATTTCGAACCCCACAGTTCGCCGCGTACGCGGCCGATACCTAGTCTCATTCGTCGCTCACCAGATATAGGCGAGGACTTCCCCGCCTACCCGACGCTTGGCGGCCTGCCGATCGGTCAACAGCCCAGACGACGTCGAGATGATCGCCGTGCCAAGTCCGCCGAGCACCCGTGGCAGGCCCGTCGACTTCGCGTAGACGCGCAGGCCCGGCTTGGAGACCCGGCGCACGCCGGCGATGCTGCGCTCCCGGTTCGGCCCGTACTTCAGATCCAGCGTGAGCACTCGGCCGACCTGGCCTTCCGGCGCGTCCACGACGTGGAACCCCGCGATGTAACCCTCTTGCTTGAGGATCTCGGCGATGTTGTTCTTCAACTTCGACGCCGGCATGCTGACCTCGTCGTGGTACGCCGAGTTGGCGTTGCGCAGCCGAGTGAGCATGTCCGCGATGGGGTCGGTCATCGTCATCGGGCGGCCTCGACTCTTCGGCCGGAGCAGAGCTTGATCATGTTCGATCTTCTTTCTCGCAGCGGTTCCGCCGTGCGGCCTACCGCGAAGTGATAGGAACGGATATTCAGTTCTCGGTCACTACCAGCTGGCCTTGGTAACGCCGGGCAATTCGCCGGCGTGGGCCAGCTCCCGCACGCAGATTCGGCACAGGCCGAACTTGCGATAGACCGCGCGGGGTCGTCCGCAGCGCTGGCAGCGGGAATAGCGGCGGACCGCAAACTTCGGCTTGGCCGCCGCCTTGATGACCAGTGCCTTCTTCGCCATTCGTCAGCTCTCCTTGAACGGGAAGCCGAGCGCGCGCAGCAGGGCCCGTCCCTCATCGTCGGTCTTGGCTGTGGTAACCACCGTGATGTCCATACCGCGCGGACGATCGATGGTGTCCGGGTCGATCTCGTGGAACATCGACTGCTCGGTGAGGCCGAACGTGTAATTGCCCCGGCCGTCGAATTGAGCGGACGAGAGACCCCGGAAATCCCGGATGCGCGGCAATGCGAGCGTCAGCAAACGGTCCAGGAACTCCCACATCCGATCGCCGCGCAACGTCACCTTGGCGCCAATCGGCATCCCTTCGCGGAGCTTGAACTGCGCGATCGACTTGCGAGCGCGCTGCACCAGCGGCTTCTGCCCGGTGATGAGCGAGAGATCGCGCACGGCGCCGTCCATCAGCTTGGCGTCCTTCGCGGCCTGGCCGACGCCCATGTTGACGACGATCTTGACCAGCTTCGGCACCTGCATCGGGTTGGCGTAGCCGTGCGCCTCCGTCAGCTGCGGCACGATCTCGTCCCGGTAGCGGGTCTTCAGCCGTGGCACCGGAATTTCGGTCGCGGCGGTCACTTCAGGTCCTTCCCCGACCGACGGGAAACTCGAACGTTGCGACCGGTCTCCTCGTCGCGCCGATAGCCGATTCGGGTCGCTACCCCGCCCTCGATGACCATGACGTTGCTGGCGTCGATGGCCGCCTCGACGTGCTCGATACCGCCGGCCTTGGCTCCGCGCTGCGTCGTCGACACCCGGGTGTGCTTTGTGACCCGATTGACGCCTTCGACGACGACCCGGTTGCGGATCGGGTCAGCGGCAATGACCTTGCCCCTGACGCCGCGCTCCTTGCCGGCGATGACGACGACCTCGTCGCCCTTCTTGACCTTCATGCCTTCACCTTGCTGTAGCCAGTCATCTCACAGCACCTCAGGAGCCAGCGAAATGATCTTCATGAACCTCTTGTCGCGCAGTTCGCGGCCAACCGGGCCGAAGATGCGCGTCCCCCTGGGCTCGCCATCCGCCCGGATGAGCACGGCCGCGTTCTCGTCGAAGCGAATGTAGCTGCCGTCCGGGCGGCGGCGCTCCTTGACGGTGCGCACGATGACCGCCTTGACGACATCGCCCTTCTTCACGCCGGCGCCAGGCAGCGCGTCCTTGACCGTAGCCACGATGATGTCGCCGATGCCCGCATAGCGCCGTCCGGAGCCGCCCATGACCCGGATGCACAAGATCTCCTTGGCTCCGGTGTTGTCGGCGACGCGCAGTCGCGACTCCTGCTGAATCACTGCCTACTCCATGCCTCTGGACCGAGCCGCGCGGTATACCCGCACGTCGCGATCGCGACTACTTTGCCTTCTCGAGAACCTCGACGACTCGCCACCGCTTGGTCGCGGAGAGCGGCCGGGTCTCCATGATCAGTACCCGGTCTCCGATCGTCACCGTGTTGGTCGCGTCATGCGCCTTGAGCTTGTTCGTGCGGCGGATCACCTTGCCGTACAGGGAGTGCTTAACCCGATCCTCGACGGCCACCACCACGGTCTTGTCCATCTTGTCGCTCACGACCCGGCCCTCGCGGGTCTTGCGGTGCGACGTCCGTACGTTCTCGCTCATGGCCTCGCTCTCGCTCATGCCGATGTTCCTTCGCTCTTCGCGCGGGCGCGCATGCAGTCCACGAAAACGCTCAGCGTTTTTCGCTCGCTCATGCCGAGACCTCCTGCTCGCCGGGTGCCACCGACAGGCCGAGCTCCCGCTCCCGCAGGATCGTGTAGATCCGCGCGATGTCGTGCCGGACGGTGCGCAGTCGCCGGTTGTTGTCCAGTTGCCCGGTCGCCATCTGGAACCGCAGGTTGAACAATTCCTCCTTGGCCTCCCGGAGCCGGGTCTCCAACTCGTCGTCGTGCAGCTCGCGTAGCTCGCTGGGCTGACTTGTCATCAGAAGTCACCTGCCTCGCGCGTGATGATCCGGCACTTCATCGGCAGCTTGTGAATCGCGCGAGTAAGCGCCTCCCGAGCAACGACCTCGTTCGGGAACGACAGCTCGAACAGCACCCGGCCTGGTTTCACGTTGGCAATCCACCACTCCGGCGAGCCCTTGCCGGAGCCCATCCGGGTCTCAGCGGGCTTCTTCGTCAGCGGACGGTCTGGGTAGATATTGATCCACACCTTGCCGCCACGACGGATTCTGCGGTTGATCGCGATACGGGCCGACTCGATCTGCCGGTTCGTCACATAGGCCGGCTCCAGCGCCTGGATGCCGTATTCGCCAAAGGCGACGCGGGTGCCGCCGCTCGCCATGCCACTGCGGCTCGGGTGGTGTTGCTTGCGGTGTTTGACCCGCCGCGGGATGAGCATGTCTCAGCTCTCCGTTCTGCTCGTCGGCGTCTCGGTCTCGGCAACCAAGGTGGCCGCCGAGTCGCTGCCCTGCCGGGCCTCGACTTTGGCCTCCTCGGACGCGAGCCGGGTCGCCTCGTCGGCCACGACGGCGGCCTCCTCGATCGCGTGTGCCCGCTCGGCGGCAGCGGTCGGCTCCGCCGCCGACCGGCCGGCATCCGTGCCGGTGCCCGTCGTGCCCTGCGAGCCGGACCGACGCGGGCGACTCGCCGGGCGCTCGCGACGTTGCCGCAACGCCTCCGCGGCCGCGGCCGCTTCCCGCTCGGCCCGGGAGCCAGTCGGGACCTCGCCCTTGTACAGCCAGACCTTCACGCCGATCCGGCCGAAGGTGGTCCGCGCCTCGTAGAAGCCGTAGTCGATGTTCGCCCGCAGCGTGTGCAACGGCACCCGCCCCTCGCGGTAGAACTCCGACCGGCTCATCTCGGCGCCGCCGAGGCGGCCGGAGCACTGCACCCGAATGCCCTTGATCCCAGGGCTCTTGAGGGCGGACTGCATACTCTTTCGCATCGCTCGCCGGAAGCTCACGCGGTTCGACAGCTGCTCGGCCACGCCCTGCGCCACCAGCTGGGCGTCACCTTCGGGGTTCTTCACCTCGAGGATGTTCAGCTGCACCTGCTTGCTGGTCAGCTTCTCCAGTTCGCCCCGGATGCGGTCGGCTTCCGCCCCACGGCGGCCGATCACGATGCCGGGCCGGGCCGTGTGGATATCGACCCGGACCCGATCCCGCGTGCGCTCGATCTCGACCTTGGAGATGCCGGCACGCTCCATCCCCTTGGTCATCAGCCGCCGGATCGCCACGTCCTCCTTGACGTAGTCGGCGTACTGCTTGTCAGCGAACCACCGGCTCTTGAAGTCGGTCGTGATGCCGAGGCGGAACCCGTGCGGGTTGACCTTCTGACCCATTTACTTGCGCGCCTCATTCCTGCTCATGCCATTGCGATGCTGGCTCATGACCGTCCGCGTCCCTTCCGTGCCGGCGCCTCGATGCTCTCGACCTCCACGGTGATGTGGGAGGTGCGCTTGCGGATGCGGTAGGCCCGCCCCTGAGCGCGCGGCCGAAATCGCTTGAGCATCGGTCCCTCGTCCACGTACGCCTGCGACACGAACAACGTGTCCGGGTCGAGTGAGAAGTTGTGTTCCGCATTCGCGATCGCACTCGCGAGCACCTTCGCCACCGGCTCGCTCGCGGCCTGCGGAGCGAACTTGAGCACCGACAGCGCCTCTTGCGCCGGCAGATTGCGGATGAGATCGATGACGCGGCGCGCCTTCATCGGCGAGACACGCACGTAGGTCGCCCGCGCAAACGCGGTGCGGACCTCTTCCGTGTCGGGGTAGGCAGCCATGATGTCCTCTTCTTCGTCTCTAGCCGCGCCGGGCGCGACGGTCGTCCCTCACGTGGCCCCGATAGGTACGAGTCGGCGCGAACTCACCGAGCTTGTGACCGACCATGCCCTCGGTGATGAAGACCGGAACGTGCTTGCGACCGTCGTGCACGGCGATTGTGTGCCCGAGCATGTCCGGGATGATCGTCGAACGGCGCGACCACGTCTTGATCACGGCCTTGGTGTTTCGGTCGTTCTGCGCATCCACCTTCTTGAGCAGGTGATCGTCGACGAACGGACCTTTCTTCAATGAGCGCGGCATCGCGTGACTACCTCTTCTTGTTCGTGCGTCGACGGCGGACAATCAGTGCGTCGCTGGCCTTGCGCCGCCGGGTACGGCCCTCGGGTTTGCCTCCGGGATTCACCGGGTGGCGCCCGCCGGATGTCTTGCCCTCGCCGCCACCATGCGGGTGATCGACCGGATTCATCGCCACTCCGCGGACGGACGGCCGCTTCCCCTTCCAGCGCATGCGCCCGGCCTTGCCCCAGTTGATGTTCGACTGCTCGGCGTTGCCGACCTCGCCAACCGTGGCTCGGCACCGGACGTCGACGTTGCGGATCTCCCCCGACGGCATGCGCAACTGCGCGTACGGGCCTTCCTTGGCCACCAGCTGCACGCTCGCGCCGGCCGAACGGGCGATCTTGGCGCCGCCTCCTGGCCGCATCTCGATGGCATGCACGACGGTGCCGACCGGAATGTTGCGCAGCGGCAACGCGTTGCCTGGCTTGATGTCGGCCCGCGGGCCGCTCTCCACCGTGTCGCCCTGCTTCAGCAGGCGCGGGGCGAGGATGTAACGCTTCTCGCCGTCGGCGTAGTGCAGCAGCGCGATGCGAGCGGTCCGGTTCGGGTCGTACTCGATATGCGCGACCTTCGCCGGAACATCGTCCTTGTCGTCCCGGCGGAAATCGATCAGCCGATACGCGCGCTTATGGCCACCACCCTGGTGTCGGGTCGTGATCTGACCGGAGTTGTTGCGGCCACCGCGGTTGTGCAGCGGGCGCACGAGCGACTTCTCGGGCTCGTCGCGGGTGATCTCGACGAAGTCGGCCACACTCGCGCCACGACGCCCCGGGGTCGTCGGCTTGTACTTACGAATACCCATTGGTCTTCACTGCTCCCACCGCGCTGCTCCGCGCTCGATCCGCTCCTCGGCGCTGCGCGCCTACGATGCTCCCTCGCTGTCGCACCGCGGCCTACTGCCCGAACACGTCGATGCGGTCGCCGGACCGCAACGTGACGATCGCGCGCTTCACGTTCCGGCGCCGGCCGTAGCCAAGCCGGGTGCGCTTGCGCTTGCCTGGCCGGTTGTACGTATTCACGTCGGTGACCTTGACGTTGAACACTCGCTCCACCGCGATCTTGACCTGCGTCTTGTTGGCCTGCGGGTGTACGTCGAAGGTGTACTTGTTCTGGTCGAGCAGGCCATAGCTCTTCTCAGAGATGATGGGAGCGAGCAGGACGTCGCGCGGGTCGTCGAACATCAGCTGTCCTCCTCCTTCACCACGTCGTCATCCGATACCGCCGAGGTCTCCTCCGCTGGGGGCGCCACCTCGTCAACCGCGCCGTTCTCGTCGAGCGCGCCCTCAGCCGCCGCGGCTTCGTCGGCCGTATCGACCGCATCCGCGTCCGACACCGGGGCCGGCCCTTCGTCGATCGGCGTGCTGGGCAGCGGGCCACCAACGAAGGTCGCGAGCGCCGCCTCGGTGAAGACCACGTCGTCGCTGATCAGCACGTCGTAGGTATTGAGTTGGCCTGGCTCGAGCAGGTGCACGCTCGGGACGTTGCGCAGGCTCTTCCAGGCCAGCTCATCGTCTCGCTCGGCGACGACAAGAATGTGCTGCGATTCGACGATTGCGGCCAGAGTTTGCGCCGCGGTCCGGGTCGATGGGGTGTCGCCACCGACGATCGACGACACGACATGGACGCGATCGTTGCGCGCCCGGTCGGAAAGTGCCCCCCGCAGTGCGGCTGCCTTCATCTTCTTGGGCGTGCGCTGGTCGTACGTGCGCGGCTGGGGTCCGTGGACGATCCCACCGCCGGCAAACTGGGGCGCCCGGTTCGAACCCTGCCGGGCCCGACCGGTTCCCTTCTGGCGATACGGCTTCCGCCCGCCGCCGGCAACTTCGCCGCGGGTCTTCGTCGAATGAGTTCCCTGGCGGGCGGCCGCGAGCTGCGCCACAACGACTTGGTGGATCAGCGCGATGTTCGCCTGCACATCGAATACCTCGGCAGGCAGCTCGACCATCGATGTTGCCGGCGCGGCATCGACCGGATGCTGCACAGTCACGGAGCGGCTCACGATCAGGCCCCCTTCGCCGCGGTGCGAACGAGGACCAAGCCGCCCCTGGGGCCCGGAATCGCACCCCTGATCAGCAGCAGGCCCCGTTCGGTATCGACCTTGTGCACCGTGAGGCCGGGCGTGGTCTGGCGCTCGTGGCCCATGCGGCCGGCCATGCGCACACCCTTGAACACGCGAGCTGGTGTGGCGCAGGCACCGATCGACCCTGGCGCCCGATGCTTCCGCTGCGTGCCGTGCCCCGCGCCGAGGCCATGGAACCCGTGCCGCTTCATGACCCCCGCGGTGCCCTTGCCCTTCGTCGTGCCGGTGACGTCGACCATCGCGCCCGCGTCGAACACGTCCGGACCGAGTTCCTGGCCGATCTCATAGCCATCCAGCGCATCGGTCCGCAGCTCGACGAGGTGCCGGCGCGGAGTGACGTTGGCCGCCTTGAAATGCCCGGCGACCGGCTTGGTGACCTTCCGCGGGTCGATCGGTCCGTAGGCGAGCTGGACGGCGCTGTAGCCGTCCTTCTCCGGCGTCCGGATCTGGGTGACGACGCATGGCCCGGCCTTGACGACGGTAACCGGCACGATCCGGTTGTTCTCGTCGAAAACCTGGGTCATGCCGAGCTTCTCGCCCAGAATGCCCTTGGTGTTCTCGCTTGCCATGTCACTGTCGCCTATCACTGGTTCGGCTTCGCGCTAGCTCCTCGGGCCTCGGCCCTGCGCTGCTCACTCGCTGTCGCCTCACTACTGGATGTTCACATCGACGCTTGCCGGCAAGTCGATACGCATGAGCGCATCGACCGTTTTCGGCGTCGGGTCGAGGATGTCGATGAGCCGCTTGTGCGTCCGCATCTCGAAATGCTCGCGGCTGTCCTTGTACTTGTGCGGCGACCGGATGACGCAGTAGATGTTCTTCTCAGTCGGCAGCGGCACGGGGCCGACAACGCGCGCGCCGGTACGCGTGACCGTTTCGACGATCTTGCGTGCGCTGGCGTCAATGGCCTCGTGGTCATAGGCCTTGAGCCGGATGCGGATCTTCTGTCCCGCCATGGTGCTAGCTCACCTTCACTGTGCTGGTCGCTGTCGAGCAGGTTCGAGCTCGCGGCTCATGCCGGAGCGGATGGACAGCGTTGGATCTTGATGTGCCCCCGTTACAGACACACGCCCGGCCCACCAAGATCCGCTGCATTGGCTGATCGCTCCTCGTTACTTGACGATCTTGGTGACTCGACCCGCACCAACCGTTCGGCCACCCTCGCGGATCGCGAACCGCAGCCCGTCCTCCATGGCGATCGGCTGGATCAGCTCGACCTTCATGTCGGTGGTGTCCCCGGGCATGACCATCTCGGTGCCCTCGGGCAGAGTAACCACACCGGTCACGTCGGTCGTGCGGAAGTAGAACTGCGGCCGGTAGTTGTTGAAGAACGGCGTGTGCCGGCCACCCTCGTCCTTGGAGAGGATGTAGACGGTGCCCTCGAAGTTGGTGTGCGGCGTCGCCGTACCCGGCTTGATGACGACCTGGCCGCGCTCCACCTCCTCGCGCTTCACACCACGCAGCAGCAGGCCGACGTTCTCGCCCGCGCGGCCCTCGTCGAGGAGCTTCCGGAACATCTCGATGCCGGTGACCGTGGTGGACTGCTTCTGCGGGTGGATACCCACGATGTCGACCTGCTCGTTGACCTTCAGCACGCCGCGCTCGATGCGGCCGGTGACGACCGTGCCGCGACCAGTGATCGTGAACACGTCCTCGACCGGCATGAGGAACGGCTTGTCGACCTCGCGCACCGGCTGGGGGATGGACTCGTCGACGGCGTCCATGAGCTCCAGAACCTTCGCACTCCAGTCGGCGTCGCCCTCAAGTGCCTTGAGCGCCGAAACGCGCACGATCGGGGCGTCGTCGCCCGGGAACTCGTACTGGTTGAGCAGCTCACGTACCTCGAGCTCGACGAGCTCGAGGATCTCCTCGTCGTCGACCATGTCGGCCTTGTTCAGCGCCACCACGATGTAGGGCACACCGACCTGGCGGGCGAGCAGGACGTGCTCCTTGGTCTGCGGCATGGGGCCGTCGGTGGCAGCGACAACCAGAATCGCGCCGTCCATCTGGGCCGCGCCGGTGATCATGTTCTTGATGTAGTCGGCGTGACCAGGGCAGTCGACGTGCGCGTAGTGCCGCTTCTCCGTCTGGTACTCGACATGCGCGATCGAGATCGTGATGCCGCGCTGCTTCTCCTCCGGAGCCTTGTCGATCTGGTCGAACGGCGTGAACGGGTTGATCGCCGGGAACTTGTCATGCAGCACCCTGGTGATCGCTGCCGTCAGCGTCGTCTTGCCGTGGTCGATGTGACCGATCGTGCCGATGTTGACGTGGGGCTTGGTCCGCTCGAACTTCGCCTTCGCCACTGTGGATCCCTTTCCCTCTTGGGCTGTGCCGGTCCTCTAGGTCCGGCTCGTTGGACTTGGTACGGAAACTCTGGGCATGCTCACTCGCCGGTCACCCTCGCGATGATCTCCCGGGCCACGTTGCCCGGCACCTCCGAATACCGATCGAACTGCATCGAGTAGCTCGCGCGGCCTTGGGTCTTACTGCGCAGGTCGCCCACATAACCGAACATCTCCGACAGGGGCACCAGCGCCTTGACCACCCGCAGGCCCCCGCGCTCTTCCATGGCCTGGATGTGCCCGCGACGTGAGTTCAAGTCGCCGATGACATCGCCCATGTTGGCCTCGGGCGTCGTGACCTCGACAGCGAACATCGGCTCCAACAGCACCGGCTGAGCCTTGCGAGCCGCGGCTTTGAACACCATGGATCCCGCGATCTTGAACGCCATCTCGGACGAGTCGACTTCGTGGTAGCCACCGTCGAGCAGGGTGACGCGGACGCCAACCAGCGGAAAGCCCGCCAGCACGCCGTATTGCATGGCCTCTTGCACGCCGGCGTCCACCGAAGGGATGAACTCCTTCGGAATGCGCCCACCGGTCACGGCATTGACGAACTCGTAGCTCGGGCCGTCCGGCGTCATCTCGAGGGGCTCGAGCTTGATCTGTACCTTCGCGTACTGGCCCGAGCCACCGGTCTGCTTCCGGTGCGTGTACTCCTCGCGGTCCACGGTGCCCCGGATCGTCTCGCGGTAGGCGACCTGAGGCTTTCCGACGTTGGCCTCGACCTTGAACTCACGACGCATGCGATCAACGAGAATCTCCAGGTGGAGCTCACCCATGCCGGCGATAATCGTCTGACCGGTCTCTTCGTCGGTGCGTACCTGGAAGGTCGGGTCCTCCTCGGCGAGCTTCTGGATGGCCGTGCCCAGTTTCTCTTGATCGCTCTTGGTCCTCGGCTCGATCGCCACATAGATGACTGGCGCCGGGAATGTCATGGACTCGAGCACGATCGGTTTCTGCGAGTCGGAGAGGGTGTCGCCCGTAGTGGTTTGCTTGAGCCCGGCGACAGCAATGATGTCGCCTGCGCCGGCGCGTGGCAGCTCCTCACGCTTGTTCGCGTGCATCTGGTAGATCTTGCCGATGCGCTCCTTGCGGTCTTTCGTGGAGTTGAGGACCTGCGAGCCGTTCTCGAGCACGCCCGAGTAGATGCGCAGATAGGTCAGCTTGCCGAGGTGCTGGTCAGTTGCGATCTTGAACGCCAGCGCGGAGAGCGGCTCGGCCTCGTCCGCATTTCGAGTGGCCGGTGTCTCGCCGTCCAACAGGGTGCCGTCGACATGCGGAATATCCAACGGTGACGGCAGATAGTCGATCACCGCGTCCAGCATCGGCTGAACACCTTTGTTCTTGAATGCCGATCCGCAAAGGACCGGATTCAATGCGCCAGCGATCGTGGCCCGGCGAATAGCGGCCTTCAGCGTCGCATCGGACAGCTCCTCGCCGCCCAGGTAAGCCTCGAGAATGGAGTCGTCGGCCTCGGACAGCGTCTCCAGCAGCTTCTCGCGCCACTCGACCACCTGCCCGGTCAGTTCGGCCGGGATCTCCTCGATCGCGTAGTCCTCGCCCTTCTTCGTCTCGCCACGCCACGTGAGCGCCCGCAGGCCGATCAGGTCGACAACTCCGATGAAGTCACTCTCGGCTCCGATTGGCAGCTGGAGCACCAAGGGCGTCGCGTTGAGCCGGTCGATCATCATCTGTACGCACCGGAAGAAGTCGGCGCCGGTACGGTCGAGCTTGTTCACGAAGCACATGCGCGGGACGTTGTACTTGTCCGCCTGCCGCCACACCGTTTCCGTCTGTGGCTCCACGCCTGCGACGCCGTCGTAGACGGCAACTGCGCCGTCCAGGACGCGCAACGACCGCTCGACCTCGACCGTGAAGTCGACGTGGCCGGGCGTGTCGATGATGTTGATCGTGTGGCCCTTCCAGGTGCACTTGGTGGCCGCGGACGTGATCGTGATGCCGCGCTCCTGCTCCTGCTCCATCCAGTCCATCGTCGCGGCGCCGTCGTGCACCTCGCCGATCTTGTAGTTGATGCCGGTGTAGAAGAGAATGCGCTCGGTCGTCGTGGTTTTGCCCGCGTCGATATGCGCCATGATCCCGATGTTGCGGGTCTTGGCGAGTTCGGCGTTCCTAGCCATCTTTCCTTCTTGCTAATTCAGCGGGTTGGTCCGGAGCGGGGGCCCGGCGAAGTCTTCGAGCGCGGCGAGAACTTCGTGGGTGCGCTACCAGCGGTAATGTGCGAATGCCTTGTTCGATTCGGCCATCTTGTGTGTGTCCTCACGGCGTTTGACGCTCGCGCCCAAGCCGTTGCTGGCGTCCAGCAGCTCGTTCATCAAACGCTCGGTCATCGTCTTCTCGCGGCGCTGGCGGGAGTAACCCACCAACCAGCGGAGCGCCAGCGTCGTGCTTCGACCGGCCTTGACCTCGACCGGCACCTGATAGGTGGCACCGCCGACCCGGCGACTCTTCACTTCGATCGTCGGTTTGACGTTGTCGAGGGCGCGTTTGAGCGTTACCACCGGGTCCGTACCGGTTTTGTCGCGGGCGCCTTCGAGCGCCCCGTAGACGATCTTCTCGGCGACCGAGCGCTTGCCCCGGAGCAAGATCTTGTTGACCAGCTGAGAGACGAGCGTCGAGTTGTAAACCGGATCGATCACCAGCGGACGACGCGGAGCGGGGCCTTTGCGCGGCATCAGCCCTTCTCCTTCTTCGCGCCGTAGCGGCTCCGGGCCTGCTTCCGGTTGCGGACGCCCTGCGTATCGAGCGACCCTCGGATGATCTTGTAGCGAACACCGGGCAGATCCTTCACGCGGCCGCCACGGACCAGCACGATCGAGTGCTCCTGCAGGTTGTGGCCGACCCCCGGTATGTAGGCAGTGACCTCGATGCCGCTGGTCAGCCGGACCCGGGCGACCTTGCGTAACGCAGAGTTCGGCTTCTTGGGCGTCGTCGTATAGACGCGCGTGCAGACACCCCGGCGCTGGGGGGAACCCTTCAGAGCCGGCGTCTTCGTCTTGCCGATCTTGTCCTGCCGGCCCTTGCGGACCAGCTGCTGGATCGTAGGCATGCGGCCTGCAATCTCCTCTGTCGTCAGCGGTTGTCGAGCGTCGCCGTGGGTGGTACTGGTGGTGCTGCTGTTACTTCACCGGTCCCCGAGGTCGGGTGTGTCGCACCCGGCCCGCAGGCCAGCCCGGAATATACCGGTCTGGACGGTGTCGCCCGGTCCTGCTCATCGCCAGTGGCCCGGTCCTCGGGCGGGACCGCTAACCGACTGGCCGTTGGCGGGCACGAGTCAAGGCCCGGATCGCTCCGGGCACGCTCATTAACGATACTCGCGGGGATCGAAGGGGTCAAAGTAGGGGACCGGACGAGTCAATCGTCACCCGAGAGACCGCCGCCAGCCGAACGATATGCATATCGC
>Ga0207693_10001282_pt1 | contig 22343 bp, 12 predicted proteins | sample LARL81metaG_FD_184347 | JGI IMG/M metagenome (GOLD analysis project Ga0207693, IMG submission 184347) | Corn, switchgrass and miscanthus rhizosphere microbial communities from Kellogg Biological Station, Michigan, USA - LAR L8-1 metaG... | ecosystem: Host-associated > Plants > Roots >... | reverse complement strand
TCCGGCGCCCAGCTCGCCGACGCGGAGGTGCTGAACGAGCTGCTGGTGAACCCGGATCGGCCGGCCCCCGTGCTGCTGCTGGAGCCACCGCCGGTTCGCTGGCGCTGCGCGCTCGCGTTCAGATCAACGGTCGGAAAGAAGGCCGCACGGGCCTGGGCGACGATCCATTCCGCCTCCTGAAACGCCGCCTCTGCGGATTTCAGGTTCTGATTGGAGATGTCGATTTGTTTTTCCAGGTCGTCGAGCAGCGGATCCTTGTAGACCGACCACCAGGCGCCGCGGTCGATCGCGTCGAACGGCTCGCCAACCTTCCAGCCCGCCTCCTTGTATAGGGCCGGCACCGGGGCACTGGGCGGTTGATAATCGGGCCCGACCGTGCACGCCGAGAGCAGGAGCAGCGCGACATTGACGCAAACCGCCCTTCTCCCGCGGTACGAGAAAGGGTTTAGGCCCCCGTGACCCACTCTTTGCATTCCCCCAATGCGTGCGGCAACTAAATCGGCCGAGGCGCCCTCATTCGCCAGGTGCCGGGATTTGGCCCCCGGGCAGGCGCGGCAGGCGGGTGCGCCACCGCCGCTGCCCCCATATGCGGAAGCGGTCGAGATAGAGATAGATGACTGGTGTCGTGTAGAGCGTCAGGAGTTGGCTGACGATCAGCCCACCGACGATGGAAATGCCGAGCGGGCGGCGGAATTCGGCGCCCTCGCCAAAGCCGATCGCTAGCGGCGCCGCCCCGAGCATGGCCGCCATCGTCGTCATCATGATCGGGCGAAAGCGTTCGAGGCAGGCCTTGTAGATCGCCTCGCGCGGGCTCAAGCCGATGCTCCGCTCCGCATCGAGCGCACAATCGATCATTATGATGGCGTTCTTCTTGACGATCCCGATCAACAATATGACGCCGATCAGCGCCACAATGCTGAACTCGGTATCCGTGGCAATCAGCGCCAGCACCGCCCCCGCCCCTGCCGAGGGCAAGGTGGAAAGGATCGTGATCGGGTGGATGTAGCTCTCATACAACACGCCGAGCACGATATAGACAGCAAGCAGTGCAGCGGCGATCAGATAGGGCTCGTCGGCGAGGGACTGCCGAAAGACCTTGGTGGTACCCTCAAACCCGCCGCGGATCGAGGCCGGCATACCAAGCGCGCGCACCTCATCCTCGATCGCTGCTGTCGCCTCGCTGAGCGAGACGTTTGCCGCGAGATTGAACGAGATTGTCGCGGCGACAGATAGATTTTGATGATCAACCGAGAGCGGTGCGTTCCCGGCGCCGAAATGGGCAAAGGCAGAGAGCGGGACCATGGTTTGCGGAGAGGTGCTGACCGCAGCACCAGTCGAGGTGGAGCGACGGCTGGTATTGGCGAGTGCATTGTTGGCCTGGTTGCGCGCCCTATCCTCGGCAATCCGGGTGGTCGTCGCGGTCGCGGTGCCGCTGTGCTGCTCCGGCACTTTGGTGAACACCGTACCGGCCAGCGGCTGGGTCGCTTGCGTGCCGCTGACGGGGCCTCCGCTGGTGCTCACATATATCTGGCTCAGAGTTTCCGGGCTTTGCCAGAACTCCGGCGCCACCTCCATGACGACGTGGTACTGGTTCTTCGCGGCATAGATCGTTGATACCTGCCGCTGGCCGAACGCATCGTACAGGGTATTGTCAATCTGACTAACGGTGAGCCCAAGCCGCGCGGCGGTGGGGCGGTCGATGACGAGATCGGTTTCGAGCCCGTGCTGCGCCCGATCGAGAGTGACATCTGTCAAAAGGGACACCTTTCGCAAGGCGGCCTCGACTTTGATGGCCCAGTTGGAAATCTCCTCGATGTCGTCGCCCTGCAGGATGTACTGGTATTGGCTCCAATGTGCGCCGATCGAGATTTCTGGCCACGCCGACAACCAGTATCCCGCGACCGAAACCTCGCTGAGCTTTTCGCGCCAGCCGGCGATCACCTGTTCAGCCGATACATTGCGCTCCGACAGCGGCTTTAACGTGGCAAAGATAAAGCAATTATTCGTCTGGCCGCCGCCGGTGGAGCCGCTGACACTCTCGACCGCCGGGTCCTGGTGCAGAATTTCCATAAACTGTGTCATCTTTTGCTGCATGAGCTGGAACGAGGTACTTTGGTCGGCGAAAAGGCCGCCCATGATCAGGCCGTTGTCCTGCTGAGGAACAAATCCCTTAGGAATAATGACAAATAAATAAATGGCGGAGCCCAGTGTCGTAAACAGGCTCAACATGACGACGGCCTGCCATCGCAGCGCTCGGCGCAAAGTTCGGCCGTAGAGGTTCAGCACGGCGTCGAAGAATCGCTCGCCCGCTCGGTACAGTCGCCCGTGTGCATATTCGTTCCGGTCGGCGAGCAGATAGGCGCACATCATCGGTGTTACCGTCAGCGAGACGACCAGCGAGATCACTATCGCCGCCGACAAGGTCATCGCGAACTCGCGGAACAAACGCCCGATTATACCCCCCATTAGCAAAATCGGTACAAAGACGGCGATCAACGACAGGCTCATCGAAAGCACAGTGAAGCCGACCTCGCGGGTGCCTTGCAAAGCTGCCTGCATCCGCGTCATTCCGCCTTCGATGTGGCGCGTTACGTTTTCCAATACGACAACCGCATCGTCGACGACCAACCCAGTCGCGATTGTCAGGGCCATCAGCGACAGATTGTCGAGACTGTAGCCCAGAAGATACATCACCCCGAAGGTGCCGATCAGCGAGACCGGGACGGCGACACTCGGGATGAGGGTTGCCCCCAGGTTGCGGAGAAACAAGAAAACGACAAGTATGACGAGACCGATCGCTATGATCAGGGTCCGCTGGACATCATGCAGCGAAGCCTTGATCGTTGTCGTCCGATCCATCGTCACATGGATGTTGATAGCAGCAGGGATCGAAGCTTTGAGCTGCGGCAAAAGGGCCTTGACGTGCGCCATGGTCTCGACGACGTTGGCGGCCGGTTGTCTATAAAGAACTACCAAAACCGCCGGCTTGCCGTTCGAAAGCCCGAGATTGCGAAGATTTTCGACCGAATCACGTACTTCCGCAACGTCGGTCAGCCGCACCGGTGCGCCCTTCCGATAGGCGATCACCAGTGGCCGGTAATCCGCCGCGCGGTTCGCCTGATCGTTGGCGTAGATCTGATACAGGTGGTCACCATCTGCCACTGCGCCCTTAGGACTGTGAGCATTTGCAGAGGCCAGCGCGGCGCGCACGTCTTCGAACCCTATCTGGTATTTGAAAAGCGCCGACGGGTTGAGCTCGACTCGCACCGCCGGAAGCGAACTCCCGTTGATCGCCACCTGCCCGATGCCCTCGATCCTCGACAGCGCCTGCTGCATTACGGTCGACGCCGCATCGTAGATCTGTCCCCGCGTCAGCGTATCGGAGGTCAATGCCAGGATTGCGATCGGCGAGCCGGCCGGGTTGACCTTGCGGTAGGTCGGATTCTGACGCAGGCTGGTCGGCAAATCGGCACGCGCCGAATTGATCGCCGCCTGAACGTCACGTGCCGCACCGTCTATGTTGCGATCGAGACCGAATTGTACAGTGATGCGGGTCTGACCAACCGTATTCTGGGAGGTCATTTCGCTCACATCGGCAATGACCCCAAGGTGTCGTTCCAGGGGTGTCGCCACACTCGCTGCCATTACGTCGGGACTTGCCCCGGGCATCGCGGCAAATACTGTGATCGTCGGGAAATCGATCTGCGGCAGCGGCGCGACCGGCAGCTTGAGATAAGCAAAAAATCCTGCAAGAACGACGCCGAGGGTGAGCAGCGTGGTCGCGACAGGCCGCTTGATACACAGCGCCGCCAGGTTCACCTGCGGGAGCTCTCTCTGGGCACCGCACCGCCACTGAGCCTGGCGAAACCACCACAGGTGCTCGGTATCGTGAACATGTCGGCAGCTGCCGAGATTAGGACAACCGTCACAGCGAAACGAGTTGCTTTTCGCCGCAAACCTTCACTCGCCTGGTTCAACGATGTGGTGCAAGGAAAAGCGCGGATGGCGCACCTGCCAGCGTCGCTGTCCCCAAAGGCGGAAGCGATCCAGATAGAGATATATCACAGGCGTCGTGTAAAGGGTCAGCAGCTGGCTGACGAGCAGCCCGCCGACGATCGAAATGCCCAGCGGGCGGCGCAATTCGGAACCCTCGCCGAACCCGATCGCGAGCGGCAACGCGCCGAGCATCGCCGCCATCGTCGTCATCATGATCGGACGGAAGCGTTTGAGGCAGGCTTCGTAGATCGCCTCGCGTGAGCTCAGACCATCGCGGCGCTCGGCATCGAGGGCGAAGTCGATCATCATGATCGCATTCTTCTTGACGATGCCGATCAACAGGATGACGCCGATCAACGCCATGATGCTGAACTCGGTACCGGTCGCTATCAGCGCCAGCACCGCGCCGACGCCGGCCGAAGGCAAAGTCGACAAGATCGTGATCGGGTGGACATAGCTCTCGTAGAGAACGCCGAGCACGATGTAGACCGCTAGCAGTGCGGCGGCGACAAGAACCGGCTCGTTGTCGAGGGATTGCTGAAAGATCTTGGCCGTCCCCTGAAAGCTGCCATGGATCGAAGCCGGCACCCCGAGTTGGCGCATCTGGTCCTCGATTGCCACCGTCGCCTGGCTGAGTGAGACATCCGGCGCGAGATTGAACGAGATCGTCGATGCGACGAAGAGATTTTGATGATTGACGGCGAGCGGCGTATTGCCCGGTCCGAAATGGGCGAAGGCGGAAAGCGGCACCATCGTTTCATGAGCGGTGCTGACCGGGGTGCCCGTCGAGGTGGGCCCATGGCCGGTATTGGCGAGTGAATTGTTGGCCAGGTTGCGCGCGGTGTCACCGGCGATCTGCGCGGTGCTGGTCGCAGCGGAGGTGCTGTTCGCAGCCGGCACTTTGGCGAGGACGGTCCCCGCAAGCGCATTGGTTGCTTTGGTGCCGCCGACCGCACCGCCGCTGGTGCTGACATAGATCTGGCTCAGGGTCTCCGGGTTCTGCCAGAACTCGGGGGCCACCTCCATGATGACATGGTATTGGTTTTGTGCGGCGTAAATCACTGACACCTGGCGTTGGCCGAATGCATCGTAGAGGGTGTTGTCGATCTGGCTAACAGTAAGCCCAAGACGCGCCGCGGTCGCGCGGTCGAGAATCAGCTCGGTTTCGAGCCCCTTTTGCTGCTGGTCGAGATTGACATCGGTCAACAGAGGCAGCTTCTGCAGCGACGCCTCCAGCTTGGGCGCCCAGTCATAAATCTCGCCGGCGTCGTCACCCTGCAGCGTGTACTGGTATTGCGCGTTGTTGGCGCGCCCGCCGGCGCGGATGTCCTGCGCTCCCTGCAAAAAGAGCCGTGCGCCAGAAACCTCGTTGAACTTCGGGCGCAATCGGCCCATGACCTGCTGCATCGACACACGGCGCTCGGACAACGGTTTCAATACGACGAACACGAAACCGGAATTAGTCTGGCCGCCGCCGGTAAAGGCGCTGACGCTTTGAACCGCAGGATCCTGCCGAATGATGTCGACGAACCGGGTAAGTTTTTTCTCCATCAGCTGGAACGAGATGCTTTGGTCGGCCTGAATGCCGCCGAACATTAGTCCGATGTCCTGAGTAGGAAAGAAACCCTTGGGTACCATCATGAAGAGATAGATGCCCAAGCTCAACGTCGCCAAGAGGCTCAGCATGACGAGCGCCGGCCATTTCAGCGCCCGGCGCAAGCTGCGGTCGTACAGGTTCAGTATAGTCGTGAAAGCGCGCTCGCTGGCCCAGTAGAGTCGCCCATGCACGGCCTGGCGCCGATCGGCAAGGAGGTAGGCGCACATCATCGGCGTCGTCGTCAGTGACACTGCCAGCGAGATTATGATCGCTACCGAAAGGGTCATCGCGAACTCGCGAAACAACCGGCCGACGATGCCGCCCATCAGCAGGATCGGCACAAAGACAGCGATCAGCGATAGACTCATCGACAACACGGTAAAGCTGACTTCGCCAGCGCCTTGCAGCGCTGCCTCCATACGCGTCTTGCCGGCTTCGATGTGCCGTGTGACATTTTCGAGCACGACGATCGCGTCGTCGACGACGAAACCGGTCGAGATCGTCAGCGCCATCAGTGATAGGTTGTCCAGGCTATAGCCCAGCAGGTACATCACCCCGAAGGTGCCGATCAGCGATACCGGCACCGCCACGCTCGGGATCAAGGTTGCGCGCAGATTGCGCAGGAACGCGAAGACGACCAGGACGACGAGACAGATCGCGATAATGAGCGTGCGCTCAACGTCATGCAGCGACGATCGGATCGTAACAGTCCGGTCCAACGTTAGCTCGACATTGATTGCGCTCGGTATCGAGGCCTCCAGCTGCGGCAAGATCGCTTTGACGCGATCGACCGTGTCGATGATGTTGGCGCCGGGCTGCTTGTAGAGAAAGACCAGAATTGCCGGCTTGCCATTGGCGAGCCCCTGGTTGCGCAAATTCTCCACCGAATCGCGCACCTCCCCGATATCGGTCAGCCGCACCGGTGCGCCGTCGCGATAAGCAACGATCAGCGGCCGATAGTCGGCGGCGTGGTTCGCCTGATCGTTGGTATAGATCTGGAACCGGCGGTCATTTTCCTCGATGGCACCCTTGGGGCTATGGGCATTGGCTGAGGCGAGTGCGGCGCGCACGTCTTCGAGGCCGATCCCGTATTTGAAGAGCGCAAGCGGGTTGAGCTCGACGCGCACAGCCGGCAACGAACTCCCGCTGATTGCGACCTGCCCGATGCCGTCGATCTGCGAAAGCGCCTGCTGCACGACGGTAGAGGCAGCATCATAAATCTGGCCCCGCGTCAGCGTCGCGGAGGTCATCGCCAGGATCGCGATCGGCGCGTCGGCTGGGTTGACCTTCCGATAGGTTGGGTTGGTCCGCAGGCTGGTCGGCAGATCCGCGCGCGCAGCGTTGATTGCGGCCTGCACGTCGCGCGCAGCGCCGTCGATGTTCCGGTTCAGACCGAATTGCAGCGTGATCCGAACCGTGCCGACCGTGCTCTGCGAGGTCATTTCGGTGACGTCGGCAATGATGCCGAGATGGCGTTCGAGCGGCGTCGCCACAGTTGTCGCCATCGTGTCCGGGCTCGCGCCGGGCATAGTCGCAAACACCGAAATCGTCGGGAAATCGACCTGCGGCAACGGCGCGACCGGCAGCTTCAGATAAGCAAAGAACCCGGCGAGCGCGATGCCGATCGTCAGCAGCGTGGTGGCGACCGGCCGCTTGATGAACGGCGTCGACGGGTTCACCGGGTGCCGCTCTCGGTTATCGCGGTGCCGTTATTGAACCGCTGGCGCAAGGCACGCCCAAGCCGGTCGAAGCCGAGATAGATGACCGGCGTCGTAAACAAGGTCAGCAATTGGCTGAAAATGAGGCCGCCGACAATGGTCACACCCAGAGGATGGCGCAGCTCCGAGCCGGTTCCGGTTCCCAGCATCAGCGGCAGGGCCGCAAAGAGCGCCGCCATCGTCGTCATCAGGATCGGCCGGAAGCGAAGCAGACAGGCCTGATAAATCGCTTCTCGCGGCGATTTGCCCTCTTCGCGCTCGGCGTCGAGCGCGAAGTCGACCATCATGATCGCATTCTTTTTGACGATGCCGATCAACAAGATGATGCCGATGATCGCGATGACGCTCAGATCGCTGCGGTCAATCATCAGCGCCAGAAGCGCTCCGACGCCGGCCGAAGGCAAGGTCGAGAGGATCGTGATCGGGTGGATGAAGCTCTCGTAGAGGACGCCCAGCACGATGTACATCGTGATGATTGCTGCGATGATCAGGATCAGCTCGTTACCGAGCGCGGCCTGAAACGCCAGCGCCGCCCCCTGGAATACGGTGATCATGCTGGCCGGCAGGCCGATTTCCTGCTCGGCTTGTTTGATCGCATCGACCGCCTCGCCGAGCGATGCGCCGGGCGCCAGGTTGAACGACACGGTCGTCGACGGAAATTGGCCGAGGTGATTGATCTCCAATGGTGCGGTCTGCTCCTCGACCTGAGCAATTGCCGACAACGGGACTTGGCCGTTGGTCGCGGTCGACGACGGCAAGTACATCTGCCCTAACGAGCTCAATGATTTCTGCAGGTCGGGATCGGCTTCCAGAATGACGCGGTACTGGTTCGACTGGGTGAAGATCGTCGAGACGATGCGCTGGCCGAACGAATCATAAAGGGCATTGTCCACAGTGGCGGGGGTAATACCGAAGCGCGCGGCGGTGGGGCGGTCGATCAGGATATAGGCGGAAAGGCCATTTTCCGCGTAATTGCTGGTGACGTCCTCGAGCTGCGGTAATTGTTGCAGACGCTCGAGCAGTTTCGGGACCCAGGTCGAGAACTCGCTGGAATTGGCATCCTCCAGAACGAATTGATACTGAGAACGGCTGACCGTCGCGTCTATCGTCAGATCCTGCACCGGCTGCATATAGAGCGCGATGCCGGAGACGTCTTGCGTCTCTTGCTCGAGCCGGCGGATCACGTCGCTGGCCGAAATACTGCGCTGCTGGCGCGGTTTGAGATTGATTAAGAACCGGCCCGTGTTGAGGGTTGTGTTGGTGCCGTCGACGCCGATAAAGGATGAGAGGCTGGCGACATCGGGGTCCTTTAGGATCGCCGCAGCCAACGCCTGCTGTCGTTGCGCCATGGCCTCGAAAGAGACCGAAGGCTCGGCTTCCGAGATCCCCTGGATGAGCCCGGTGTCCTGCACCGGGAAGAAGCCCTTCGGGATCACAATATAGAGAAACACCGTGAGCCCGAGCGTGCCGATCGCGACTATCAATGTCAGCGGCTGGTGATCGAGGACCCAAGTCAGAAGCCTGCCGTATTGGGCGATAAGCGCGTCGAACCATTGCTGGCTCTCGCGTGCTACCAGCGACATTTCGGAGGGACGCCGGTGGCGGAGGATCTTAGCGCACATCATCGGTACGAGGGTCAGTGCGACGACGGCCGAAATGACGATCGTGACCGCAAGAGTAATAGCGAATTCGCGGAACAGACGGCCAACCACGTCGGGCATAAAGAGCAGCGGGATCAATACCGCAATCAGCGATACAGTCAGCGAGATGATCGTAAAGCCGATCTGCTCGGATCCCTTCAACGCCGCCCGCAAGGGGGGATCACCGGCCTCGATGTAGCGCGAGATGTTCTCGATCATAACGATCGCATCGTCGACGACGAACCCCGTGGCGATCGTCAGCGCCATCAGTGACAGGTTGTTGAGACTGAACCCGGCGAGATACATCACGGCCAGGGTGCCGACGAGCGAAAGCGGCACCGATAAGCTCGGAATAAGGGTCGCCGAGGGGCTGCGCAGAAACACAAAGATCACGATCACGACCAGCACCACGGCGAGGCCGAGTTCGAACTCGACGTCGGCTACCGAGGCGCGGATCGTGGTGGTGCGGTCGGTCAAAACCGCGACATCAACCGCTGAGGGAAGAGCTGCCCTCAGTTGCGGCAGCAATGCTTGGATTCGGTCGACAACCTCGATGACATTGGCACCGGGCTGCCGCTGAATATTGACGATGACCGCCTCGTCGGTGTTCATCCAGGCGGCGAGTTTGGTGTTTTCGGCTCCTTCGGTGGCACGCGCCACATCCGACAGCTTTACCGGCGCGCCGTTTCGGTAAGCCACGACTAAGTCGTTGTACTCGGACGGCTTCCTGATCTGATCGTTGGCGTTGATCGTATACGCCCGGCTCGGCCCGTCGAAATTGCCCTTCGGCGTGTTGACGTTGGCGTTGGCGAGCGTCGTGCGCAGATCGTCTATATTGAGGCCATAGGCGGCGAGTTGACGGTAATTCGCCTGGATGCGCACCGCCGGGCGATGCCCGCCGCTGATGCTGACCAAACCGACCCCTGGCAGTTGCGAAATTTTTTGCGCAAGACGAGTGTCGGCGAGGTCTTCGACCTGGGTCAGCGGCATCGTCTTCGATGTCAGGGCCAAGGTCAGAATCGGCGCGTCCGCGGGATTGACCTTCGCATAGATCGGCGGTGCCGGCAGATCCGACGGCAAGAGGTTGCCGGCCGCGTTGATCGCCGCTTGGACTTCCTGCTCGGCCACGTCGAGACTGAGGTCGAGGGTGAACTGGAGCGTGATCACCGAAGCGCCGGCCGAGCTCGTCGACGACATCTGGTTCAGCCCCGGCATTTGGCCGAACTGCACCTCGAGCGGCGCTGTCACCGACGAGGTCATCACGTCGGGGCTGGCGCCGGGATAGAACGTCTGGACCTGGATGGTCGGATAATCGACCTCGGGCAGTGCCGAGAGCGGGAGGAAGCGGTAGGCGAAGAGTCCCACCAGCATGATCGCCGCCATCAGCAGCGTCGTCGCGACCGGGCGCAGGATGAAAATACGAGAGGGGCTCATTTAGGCTAGGCGGGTGAGGGCGGGCTCCGTTGCCGGGCTCCAGAAACTCACGGGGTGCTCCGCCGGTTTCCGCGCCCCTGCCCCTGTTGCTGGTCTTGGGGTTGGGCCGATCGTTGCTTTGCCGGCGCGACCGCCTCCTGCCCGGCCTGTTGCCCGGCCGGTTGCGACGTGGTCTGGCCGGCGGCGCCATCCGGGTGTTCCGCCGCCGACGCCACCGTTATCTTGGCGCCGTCACGCAACCGGTCGGCACCATCAACGACGATGCTCTCGCCCGGTTGAAGGCCGGAGAGAACAGCAATCCGTTGGCCATCGCTCGACCCGAGCTTCACCTTCTGTACAACGACGGTCCGGTCCGGCTTGGCCAGATAGACGAAGGTGCCCGGGGCGCCGCGCTGTATCGCCGAATTTGGGACGATATCGACATTCTGCAGAGTATCGACGAGCAGCTTGACATTGACGAATTGGTTGGGGAACAGATTGTCCTGCTCGTTGTCGAATATTGCCCGCAGTTTCACTGTACCCGTCGTCGTGTCGATCTGGTTGTCGACCGTCTCCAGCCTGCCCTGCGCGATTTCGCTCGCGCCGGTACGATCGAAAGCCGTTACCGGCAACGCGGCGCCCGACCGTAACCGTTTCATCACCGCCGGCAAATTGTCTTCCGGCAGCGTGAAGATAACGGAAATCGGCTGCAGCTGGGTAACGACGACAATGCCGTTGGGATCGCTGTTCTGGACATAATTGCCGGCATCGACCTGGCGCAGCCCGACGCGGCCGGTCACCGGTGAGACAATGCGGCAATAGGTGAGATTCAGCTTCTGCGCGTCGATCTGCGCCTGATCGGCTTTGACCGTTGCCTCGTCTTGGGCGACCAGCGAAATCTGCGTGTCACGAGTCTGCTTCGCGATAGAGTTTTGTGCGACCAGGGTATTGTAGCGCTGTAGATCCAGTTGGGCATTCCTCAGTAGCGCCTGATCCTTTGCCAGCTGGGCCTGGGCCTGTTCGAGAGCCACTTGGTAGGGCCGCGGGTCGATCTGGGCGAGGAAATCGCCCTTGTTGACCATCTGACCTTCCTTGAAGGCGACTTGAACCAGATACCCGCTGATTTGCGTCTTTACCGTGACCATCGCAAGCGGGGTGACCGTGCCGAGTTGGCTCAACGTCACCGGCATGTCGCCCTTCTCCACCGAAGATACCCCGACGGGCACCGGAGCGCCGGATTGGCTGCGGCCCCCCTCCTTCGGCTGCGTCTGCGACCGTGGGAAATACCAGACCGCGGTGCCGATAATTACGGCGACCAAGAGCAGCCAGACAAGCCTTCGTACCCAGGAGCGCCGCGGCCGGCGCGACACGACGCCACCCGGCTGTGCAGGCCGAGCCAATGGCTCGTCCACCGTCACACGTCGGGTCGGCGCAAGAATTTCGCTTCGCTGATCGTCCATTCGTACAAAACCCGATTTGCTCCTTCGGACCGGCAATTCGAAAGCAAGAGCCTAGCAGCTTTTTACTTGCGCGTCGTGCGCGACGTCCTGGACTACGATTCCACATTGCCGATAGGGGCTGTGGATTATAGGGCGCGCCGCCGCCAAGCATCCCGGTCAGCAAGACACTTCCGTCCGGGCGCGGCATCGTCTCAAATGACCATGTGGGAACGAGGCTCGAGGTGGGGCGATGACGACGAATCTTCTCAGCGGCGGCCAGCTCGTCGTCGCCGCACTGCGCGCCCATCATGTCGACATGGCCTTCAGCGTCGCCGGCGAGAGCTATCTCGAAGTCCTCGACGCGCTGTTCGACGCGCCCGAAATCCGTCTTGTGACCTGCCGTCAGGAAGGCGGTGCCGCCTTTATGGCCGAGGCATACGGCAAGCTCACGGGCAAACCGGGAGTGCTGCTCGTGACCCGCGGCCCGGGTGCCTGCAATGCGTCGATCGGGATCCATACCGCCTTTCAGGATTCGACACCGATGGTCGTGCTGGTCGGCCAGGTCGCCCGGCATCAGATCGACCGCGAAGCCTTCCAAGAGGTCGATTTCCGCAAGATGTTCGCGCCGCTCGCCAAATGGGTGGCGCAGATCGACATGGCCGAGCGCGTCCCCGAGCTGATAAACCAAGCCTTTCAGGTGGCAACTTCCGGTCGGCCGGGTCCCGTCGTGCTCGCCCTGCCGGAGGATATGCTGCGCGACCGCCGGGCCACTGCCGTGATCGGTCCATATCGCGCCGTGCATGCGCATCCCGGAACGGCCGACCTTGTCGAAATGTGCCGGCTCCTTGCGGCGGCAGAACGCCCGATCATGCTCGTTGGCGGCAGCGGTTGGACCGATCGGGCATGCCATGACATCGCCGGATTTGCCGAAGCGAACGATCTGCCGGTCTGCTGCTCGTTTCGCAGACAGGACATCCTCGACAATCGCTTGCGGTCATTCGTCGGCGATCTCAGCACCGGAGCGAGCCCGGCGCTGGTGACGCGCTTCAAGGAAGCCGACCTTGTGCTGGCAATCGGCGCTCGGATCGGCGAAATCACCTCGCAATCCTACTCGCTGATGGGCATCCCCGACCCGGGCAAGGTGCTGATCCACATCCATGCCGGCGCCGAGGAACTCGGCAGGGTGTTCCACCCTACCCTGGCGATACAGTCCGGGATGCCCGAATTCGCCGCGGCGGCTGCGGCGCTGACGCCGGTGCCGGCGCCGCGGTGGTCGCGCTGGCGCGCAACCGTGCGGGCGGAATACGAGGCTGGGCTAGTCCCGACCGCTTCAGCCGGGGCACTCGACCTTGGCCAGGTGGTGACTTGGTTGCGCGACCGCCTGCCCGATGACGCTATCGTCACGAGCGATGCGGGAAATTTCAGCGGCTGGCCGAACCGTTTTCTGCAGTACCGCCGGCCGGGGCGCCAGCTCGGGCCGACCAGCGGAGCGATGGGCTACGGCGTCCCCGCCGCGGTCGCGGCGAAGCTTGTCTATCCCGACCGCTTGGTCGTCGGGTTCTGCGGCGATGGCGGCTTCATGATGACTGGGCAGGAGATCGCCACGTCGATGCTTGAAGGGGTCGGCCCGATCATTCTGGTGTTCAACAATGAGATGTACGGCACGATTCGTATGCATCAGGAACGCCGCTTTCCCGGCCGAGTGGTCGGTACAGCGCTGAAGAATCCGGATTTTGTCGCGTTGGCCCACGCCTATGGGGCTTTTGGCGCATCGGTGACGCGAACCGAGGAATTCGCGCCGGCCTTCGAGGAGGCCGCCGCTCAGAAGGGGCCTGCTATCATCGAGCTTAAGATGGATCCGGAGATCATCACGACGCGCATCACCCTGTCCGAAATCCGCCGACAAGCCGAAGCGCGGCAAGCGCAGCACGCGCAGGCGTGAGGATGGCGGAAATTGCGAGACAACACTGGTCGGCCGAGCGGTACGCCGAGGCGGCGCATTTCGTTCCGGCGCTCGGCACACCCGTTCTCGAACTGCTCGCGCCAGCACCCGGCGAGCGCATACTCGATCTCGGCTGCGGCGACGGTGTGCTGACCGAAAAGATCGTCGCGGCTGGAGCAACGGTGGTGGCGGTCGACGCCGGCCCGGACATGATCGCCGCGGCGCGGGCGCGGGTCTCGACGCCAGAGTCATGGACGGTCAAGAGCTCACCTTCAACAACGAGTTCGATGCCGTCTTTTCGAACGCGGCGCTGCACTGGATGCGCGACCAGCAAGCCATGCTCGCGGGCGTCCACCGGGCGCTGAAGCCAGGCGGGCGGTTCATCGCTGAGATGGGCGGACACAACAATACCGCCGCGATCATCGTCGCGTTGAGCGCGGTCCTCGCGCGCCGCGGGCTCGACGCGCACCGGCTCAGTCCTTGGTATTTTCCTTCGGCCGACGCTTACCGCACGAAGCTCGAAGAGGCGAGGTTCACGGTCGAGGAAATCGCTGTCGTGCCGCGGCCGACGATCCTGCCGACCGGGATCGAGGCGTGGCTCGACACCTTCGCGGAGGATTTTCTTGGTCCCTTGTCGGAGCCGGACCGGACAGGAGCCCGCGTCGAAATCGCGGAGCTCTTGCGGCCCGTCCTAGTGGACGAGACGGGAACATGGATAGCCGATTACGTGCGGCTGCGCTTTCGCGCGACCCGCGCCGAATAACGCTCGATACGGGATTTTGCCGTCGTGTGAAGCGGATCACACTGCTCGAAGGCGGCGCGATCTACCTTGCGGTCGTCCGAAGACAGACGCCGAGGGGTAGATCCGATGCATCAAATTCAAACATCGGCTCGTTTGATCCGCCTGACACTGATCCTCACCACGCTCGGTGCAGCACCGGCATTCGCCGAGGGTACTGCCCTGCCATTGGGCGCCTACAATGCCGACATAAAGGAAAGCTCGATCTCGGGCATATCATCCGGCGCCTTCATGGCCGTGCAGTTCGGGGTCTCGTGGTCTTCTATCGTCAAAGGCGTCGGGGTCATCGCCGGCGGGCCTTACTATTGTGCGCAAGGCACCGCCATCGATGGTTTGTTGGGTAATCTCGGCCCCTCCTTGACCGCGACCGGTCCTTGCATGAAAGGACCTCCCCCCGACCTCGAGCCGCTCATTGAGCAAACCGATGAGTGGGCGCGCCGCAAAGACATCGACGATCCGCACAACATCGCAAACCAGCGCATTTATATCTTTTCCGGTTACAACGACTCGGTGGTCGACCCGAAAGTCGGAGGCGCCGCTTACCGCTTCTATCTGCATTACCTAGACGGCCGAAGTAGCGGCAATCTGTTCTATCAGAGCGCCATAGGTGCGGGCCATTCCCAGGTCACGGTCGATTACGGTCTGCCGTGCAACAAAAATGAAGGCGACTTCATCGACCGCTGCAACTACGATCAAGCAGGGATCATTCTTCAGCATATATATGGCGCCCTCAACCCAAAGAACCGCGGCGCGCTCTCCGGAAAGCTTCTCTCGTTCGATCAGCGTGAGCTTACATCTCCCGCATCGCCGGCCTCTTACAGCATGGCTGAGACCGGCTATGTTTACGTCCCAGAAGCTTGTGCCGCTCTACAACGGTGCCGGGTGCATATCGCGCTCCACGGCTGCAAGCAAAACTTCGACACCGTCCGGGACCGCTACATTAAGCATGCCGGCTATAACGAGTGGGCCGACACCAACCGCCTGATCATCCTTTATCCGCAAACCATCGTGGGGGATCCGGTCACCGATCCCTTCACGCCCCTCAACCCATTCGGGTGCTGGGATTGGTGGGGTTATACGAACTTCAATTATGCCGTTCAGGCCGGCCGGCAAATTACCACCATCAAAGCCATGCTCGACCGGGTCACCAGCAAGCATGTGGTGAACCCGGGTGCAGCGACGGATAGCGCAGCTCCGTTCGGGATTGTGGTCAACGACATTTCGGATACCGACGCAGCGATCGCGTGGACCCCGATAACCGGCGCCCAGAGTTACAAGATCAGTCGCACGACCGACGGGGCCGACAACTTCATGCCGATTGGCTCGGGCGTTGGGCCGAGCTTCGCCGATCGGGGGCTACGTCCCGCGACATCTTATCGCTACAAAGTGACCCTTAACCTCGGCGGTGGCGCCGAGGGCCCTAGCTCTGGGGCCGTAACAGCAACGACACGTCCCGCGCCACCCCGGTGCGATACGCCAGGAAGCTGCCCCATTCCTCGCTGAGGCAGAATCTGCTGCTCTAGGTTTCGGCGGCCAGCCGTCCGAGCAGCAGTTCCGCGGCTTTTGCTTCGGCGATACGTTTTGACGCGGCCGTCGCCGTGGCACAATCGCGGCCCGCGACCTTCGCTGCCACCGTGAAGCGCAAGGCGTGGTCGGGTCCAGTGGTGGCGACGAGCTCGTACGTCGGAAGAGCCAGCGCGCGCGCCTGTGCCCATTCCTGAAGGGCGGTTTTCGGGTCGCGCGGTGGCCCGTCCATTTCATCGATCAACGGCGTCCAGTACCGGCGGACGAAGTCCGACGCGGCCTCGAAGCCGCCGTCGAGATAGATCGCCGCGATCACGGCCTCGCAACCATCGGCAAGAATCCCGGGGTTGGCAGCGGCACCAGCCGCCTTTTCAGCCCGCGACAGAAGCAGATGGCCTCCGAGCCCGATCGTGTTGGCCACGCGCGCCAGCGCTTCGCCCCGAACGAGATGCGTCAGCCGGCGCGTCAAATGACCTTCGGGCTCGTTCTCGAAGCGCCGCCATAAGAGGTCTGCGATAACGAGGCCCAGAACCCGGTCTCCGAGAAATTCGAGGCGCTCGTAACCGCGGTGGGAACCCTTCCTGCGGCGCCTGTTGCGACCATGCTCGGACGCCGGCGCGCTCGGGTGAGTCAGTGCTTCATCGAGAAGTTCCGGCCGGCCGAACTTGTACCCGATAGCCTGCGCCAAATCGTCCGCAGACAACAGCTATGTTCCTGCCGTGGCGGTCAGCCGACCCCGTGGAACAGCCGGCCATAGCGGATGGCAAACGGCCACTTCCAAATTTCCCAAAGCCGGGCCGAGCCGTCAGTCGAGAAAAAGAGGAATTCTGCCCGGCCGATGAGGTTCTCGGCCGGCACGTAGCCGACGGCGGACAATACCCGGCTGTCCTGTGAGTTGTCGCGGTTGTCGCCCATCATGAAATAATCGCCGGGAGGGACGACATACTCTTGCGTATTATCGAGTGGCCCGTTGTCGCTCATCTCGATGATGCGGTGCTGCACGCCGTTCGGCAGAGTTTCTATATATTGTGCAAGCGGAATGGTCATGCCGGGACCCTCCTGATAGAGATAATCCTGGATGCGCTTGCGCGGGACGGGCTGACCGTTGATGAACAGAATGCCGTTCTTCATCTGAATGTGGTCGCCCGGCAGACCGATGACCCGTTTGATGTAGTCGGTCGAATTGTCGGTCGGCAACTTGAAGACCACGACATCGCCGCGCTCCGGCGAGCGAAAGAAGAGCCTTCCGGAGAACACGGGCGGTCCAAAAGGCAGAGAAAAGCGGCTATAGCCGTAGGAGAATTTGGAAACGAACAGATAGTCTCCCACCAACAATGTCGGGACCATTGATCCTGACGGAATATTGAATGGTTCGTAAGCAATTGTCCGCACCACGAGTGCGATCAGCACGGCGTAAACGATCGTCTTTACCGTGTCGACGATGCCGCCGGCAGCTTTCTTCCGGGTCAACGCCGTAGGGGCAGATTTGGATTTCATGGAATTCCTTGCGGGCCTGGCGTGCGGGATCGAGCCAAAGCCTGTGGTCACGAGTCAAGGGTACGCCTGCCCGAAATCCCGAATTCTGGCGCCGGCAGGGCAGTGATGATCACGACAGCCTGAGCGAGCGGCGGCTCGTCGGTCAATGTGACATCGAGCCGAGCCGTCATCCCTTCGGGTGTAATCTCTTCCAGCCGCCGCAGGGCGCCGCCGGTCAGCCGCATGCAGGGCTGCCCCGAAGCCAAATTCACGACCCCGAGGTCACGCCAGAAGACACCCTTGCGGAACCCGGTGCCGAGCGCTTTCGAACAGGCTTCCTTGGCCGCAAACCGGCGGGCGTAGCTGGCCGAACGGTTGGCGCGGCAGTCGCATTTGCGACGCTCGGCATCGGTGAAGATACGGTCGAGAAAGCGGTCGCCGAAGCGGTCGATCACCTGCTCGATGCGACGAATATCGATCATGTCGCTGCCGATGCCGAGGATCATCGCATGTGACCACAGCGGCCGCTCAGCCGCGTGCCCGCTCCACCGAGTTGATGACCGGGTTGGCGCGCAGTGCAGCGATAATCGTCGTCAAGTGCTTAACGTCGGCGACTTCGACATCGATCGTGATCTCGAAGAAATCCGACGAGCGGTTGGTGATCTTTAGGTTGCTGATGTTGCCGCCTTGCTTGCCGATTACCGTGGTCAGGCTGCCTAGATTGCCGGGCTCGTTGGCGATCGTCACATGGAGCCGGCCGACATGGATCGCATCGTCCCCGCTGCTCCAGGCAACATCGAGCCAGCGCTCCGGCGTCTCGGCGAAGTTCTCCAGGGTCTCGCAGTCGATCGTGTGGATCGTCACGCCCTTTCCGGTAGTGACGATGCCGACAATGCGATCACCGGGGAGCGGGTGACAGCAGCCGGCGAAATGCAGCGCCATGCCCGGAATGAGGCCGCGGATCGGCACCGCCATGTCATTGCGTTTTGCTCGGCGCCGCGCCCGATCCAGCGAGACCACTTTGGCCTTGGTCTCGTGCTGCTGCGGGAAGGCGGCGTTGGCGACGGCGCGCCCGGTCGCCAGCCCCTGCCCGACCGCGACATAAAGATCCTCGACGGTCGAGCAGTTGAAATTCTTCAGCACCGCTTCGAGGGGCCGTTCCGAAAATTCCTGGCCTTCTTGTCGGAACGCCTTTTGCACGATGGCGCGGCCGAGGTCGAGGTATTGCGCGCGTTGTTGCGTGCGGATGAAGCGGCGGATGCGGGCGCGCGCCTTGCCGGTGACGACAAAGCGTTCCCATGTCGGCGAAGGGGTCTGCGCCTTGGAAGTGACGATTTCGACCTGATCGCCGTTTTGCAGCTGAGTGCGCAGCGGGACCAGCCGGCTGTTTATCTTGGCGCCGACGCAGGTATCCCCGATCTGGGAATGCACGGCATAGGCGAAGTCGACGGCGGTGGCGCCGCGCGGCAGCGCGATCAGATCGCCCTTCGGCGTAAAGGCGAACACCTGGTCCTGAAACATCTCGAGCTTGGTGTGCTCGAGGAATTCTTCCGGCCCCGCCGCATGGTCGAGGATATCCAACAGTTCGCGCAGCCAACGATATTGCGGTCCTTCGGTCGTGGGGGCGCCGTGCTTGTAGGTCCAATGCGCGGCAACGCCGAGTTCGGCAACGTCGTGCATCTCGCGGGTTCGGATTTGCACTTCGATCCGCTGCTGCTCCGGGCCGATGACCCCGGTGTGCAGCGAGCGGTAATTGTTCGGCTTCGGGGTCGAGATGTAATCCCTGAAGCGGCCGGGAACCACATGATAGGCGGAGTGGATGATGCCGAGCGCGTGATAGCAGTCGCCGATATCGTCGACGAGCACGCGGAAGGCCATCAAATCCGCCAATTGCTCGAAGGTGACGTTCTTGCGCTGCATCTTGCGCCAGATCGAGTACGCCGATTTCTCGCGACCGGAGACGACCGCGCTCGGCACGCCCCCCTCCTTCAGCTTGCCGTGCAGTTCGGCAAGGATGCGCGGCACGACCGCGGCCCCCTTGTCGCGCAAGAAATCCCGCCGGGCGAGGATACTGGCGCGGGCATCGGGGTGCAGCTCGGCAAAGGCCAAATCCTCGAGCTGGTCTTTCATGCGCTGCATGCCCAGCCGCTCGGCCAGCGGGGCGTAGATGTCCATCGTCTCGCGGGCGATGCGCCGGCGTTTCTCATCGCTCTCGATGAATCGCAAGGTCTGCATGTTGTGCAGACGGTCCGCGAGCTTGACCAGCAGCACCCGAATGTCCTCGGACATCGCGAGCACGAGTTTGCGGAAATTCTCGGCCTGCTTCGTCTGGTCGGATTGCAGCTCGATCCGCGAGAGCTTCGTCACGCCGTCGACGAGCCGGGTGATCTCAGGACCGAATACCCGCTCGATATCGTCGAGGGTTGCGACCGTATCCTCGACCGTGTCGTGCAAAAGCCCGGTCACGATTGAGGCGGTATCGAGTTTCATCTGGGCCAGGATGCCCGCGACCTCCACCGGGTGGGAAAAATACGGGTCGCCAGAAGCGCGCAGCTGCGCCCCGTGGGCTTTCATCGAAAAAACATAAGCGCGGTTGAGCGCGCCTTCGTCGGCGCTCGGGTCGTACGATTTGACGAGCTCGACGAGCTCGAATTGCCGCATCATGGCGAGGTTCTCCTCGCCCTGTTCCGATCGATGCCGCCGGTTCGGCAACATCGAGAGTGCGGCGCGAGGCTCATGCTGGGCGCCGTTCACCGGGCTCGGCGTATTGTCCGCGGTCAGAGCTCCTCGTCGAAGTCACTCGGCGTATCGGGCTCGGGGGATTCGGCGAGACCCACCTCTTCGTCGACTTCCAACATGTCTTCAGCGAGCTCGTCCTCCTCGTCGAGCTCTGCAAGGTCGACTGCGCTTTCCTCGGGGAGGGCCTCTTGGTCCTCGTTGGTCGCCTCCTCCTCGTTCGCTTCCCCGTCCTCGTCTTCCTCATCCGCCTCGGCCTCGGCGTCGAAATCCTCGTCCAGCACAGCGTCGGGCGGTGCGCCGATGCCGAACAAGGCGGTATCGAGTTCGAGCTCGTGGGACTCCTCAGGCTCGTCAATCTCGACATGCTTTTGCATGCCGCGCACCACAGAAGTCTTCAGATGATCGAGGCCGACAGTCTCCTCGGCAATCTCGCGCAGCGCAACGACCGGGTTCTTGTCGTCGTCGCGGTCTATCGACAGCGGGGCGCCGGAGCTGATTTCACGGGCGCGCTGAGCGGCGAGCAGGACCAGCTCGAATCGGTTCGGGACTTTTACGACACAATCTTCGACGGTAACGCGCGCCATTTCTCTCCACTCTTCCGGAACACTAAAATCAACCAATATATGGAGCATGCCGGCAGCCGGCAACAGCAGGTACAGAGGCCGCCGCGCTTGACCGTGTCCGCGACGCGCGCCTATATGCCGGGGCTACGAGCCGGCCGGATGGCAGAGTGGCTATGCAGAGGACTGCAAATCCTCGTACAGCGGTTCGATTCCGCTTCCGGCCTCCAGGGGCGGCGCCCGTGTCGACGGACACTCTGATCCCCGGTAGCTCAGTTGGTAGAGCGAGCGGCTGTTAACCGCTTGGTCGCTGGTTCGAGTCCGGCCCGGGGAGCCAAATCTGAGAAGGGCCGTTGGCGATACCGCCGGCGGCCTTTCCCTTTTCAACCGCAAGCGTCGTTTCGGCAAGAAGATCAAAAGGTTGGCGTAGGGTGACGATCAGCTCACCGCTTTTCCAAGAGCAGTTCGAAACCAAGAAATTGAGGAGTCGCCGCTTTTCTCGAGGTTCTTGCCTTTCGAAGAGACGCCGCGCGTTCCGTGCGAGTTCGAGAAGCCGCACCCCCTCATCCATGTAGGACTTGTTCGCGGTCTGGTGCCGCTCGATCTCGCGGAGGCAGCGGGTCTGCTCCTCTCGCCAGGATGTCGACATCCGGTCGTAGAACGTAGCGTCGACCTTCCCGTCCATCTTGTCGATATACATCGCGTCCAGCCGGCTTTGCAGGCGCTTGTGCTCGCTCTCAAGCCTTTCGATGGCCGCTTCATGCTCGCGAGTCTCGTCTGCATGGCTCGCATGCAGGGCCTCCCGCACCCACTCTAGCGCCTCGTCGTCAAAACTGAGCCGGCCCAATAGATCGGAAAACTGCCGCTCTAGGATTTCCTCGCGGATGTAGGGCTCATTGCACCGGCCCTTGTACCCGGTGCAATGGTAGTAGATGTACCTCTGCTTCTTGATCTCTCCCACGATCGAGCAGCCGCAATGGCCGCATGAGATCAGGCCTGAAAAAGCGAAGTTGTGCTTTGCGCGGCGGTGTTTGTTGGCTCGGCGGCCATCGAGCACGCCCTGCACTCGCTCCCAAAGCTCCGGTGAGACAAGTGGTTGATGTGTCCCCACGTAAGAACGACCGTTCCACTCGAATACGCCGGCGTAGAGCCGATTGCGCAGGATCGCGTGCACCGTGCTCACCGGTACCGGCGCACCGCTCTTCCGGTGGACGAGACCCACGGATCGGACCTTCCTCGCGGCCGCGCGCAGCGAGAGCGTGCCGGCCGCGTACCATTCGAATAGACGAGCGATCAGTGGGCCAGCTTCGGGATCAGGCTCGATTATCTTCTTTCCGTCTGGCCCGGCAATATTCCGGTAGCCCAAGGGGGCCACCGTCGGCCAGATGCCCTGCTCGGCTTTCTCCTGCATGCCCTTGCGTGCTTCCTCCGACAGGTTGTCGATGTAGTTCCTCGCCATCAGCACCTTGATGCCGTGCATAAACTTTTCCGAGGAGCGCG
>Ga0207693_10001281_pt1 | contig 22370 bp, 20 predicted proteins | sample LARL81metaG_FD_184347 | JGI IMG/M metagenome (GOLD analysis project Ga0207693, IMG submission 184347) | Corn, switchgrass and miscanthus rhizosphere microbial communities from Kellogg Biological Station, Michigan, USA - LAR L8-1 metaG... | ecosystem: Host-associated > Plants > Roots >... | reverse complement strand
CCGAAGAAGAAGGCCGCCAAGCGCAAACCGGCCAAGAGAAAGGCCGCCAAGAAGAAATAGGCTTACGCGGCAATCCGTCCGTCGCAGCTGCGATGGACCTCAAAACAGGCGACGCGCAAGTGTCGCCTGTTTTGTTTGGGGGCGACGAAATCGCCCGACAGCGGCGCTAGCGGGGAGCCGCCAATGCCGCGCTGCTGGCGCTGCCTGGCGGCTTTCCGGCGCCAGGCGCCGTGGCAGTGGCGCTCTTGTGGCTCTTGCCCCCGTGCTTGGACTTGCCTCCGGCGGGCGCGGCATCGCCAATCACGCGCAGTCGCTGCCCGCGCACCAGCTTGCCCTTGACGTCGGGATTCCAGGCTTTGAGCTCCTGCGCACTGACGTGATAGCGCGCGGCGATGCCGTAGAGCGTCTCGCCGTTGCGGACGCGATGATAGAACGTCCGCCCTTCCGGGACCGTCGTGAAGACTGCGCTCTGCAAGGTCTCCGCGGTCGCGCTGGAGGGCAGCTGCGACGGCACGAGCAGCGTGTGATTGACCGGCACCTGCGCGCGTGGACCGATGCCATTGACGGCGCGCAGCGTCTCCAGCGGCAGGCCGAACCGTGTGGCGACCTGCTGCAGCGTTTCCCCCGTCTTGAGCCGGTACGCCTGCCAGGTGACCATCGGCTGGTCCGAAAGCTCCAGCTTGGCGGCGAACAAACCGGCCTTGTCGTAAGGCAGCAGGATCGATGCCTCGTCCGCGCCCGCAATCACCGGACGATTATGCTGCGGATTGAGCGAAAGGAATTCCTCCAGCGGCATGTCCGCAAGCTCGGCCGCGATCTTGACGTCCATCTTGCGGCTGGTGCGTACGACGCTGAAGTACGGCGCGTCGGGAATGTCGGCGAACTTGAGCCCATAGGCCTTCGGGTCCCGGACGATGTTTTCTATCGCCTGCAGCTTGGGCACATAGCCGCGCGTCTCCGCCGGCATCTTGAGGCTCAGATAATCGGTCGGCAGCCTGCGCTTCGCGTTGGCGGCTATCGCCCGCCGCACCGATCCCTCGCCCCAGTTGTACGCGGCGAGGGCGAGCTGCCAGTCGCCGAATTCCTGGTAGAGCTTTTCCAGATAATCGAGCGCGCCATCGGTCGCGGCGACGATGTCGCGCCGCTCGTCGAACCACCAGGTCTGCTGCATGCCATAGATCTTGCCGGTCGACGGCATGAACTGCCAGATACCCGAGGCGCGGCTTCTCGAATACGCCATCGGATTGAATGCGCTTTCGATCATCGGCAGCAGCGCGATCTCCATCGGCATCCCGCGCTTTTCTACCTGCCCGACGATGTAGTACAGGTAGCGCCGGCTGCGCTCGACCATCCGCCCGACGTACTCCGGATTGGCCGCATACCAGTCGGCCGCCTTCTTTACTTGCGGCGTATCCAGATCGGGCATCGCAAACCCGGCGCGGATGCGCTCCCACAGGTTGCCGTTGGCTGGCGGTCGGGGTACGGTGATCGCGGTCGGATCCTCGATGCTGACCGCCGGCTCGTCGACGCTCGGCGCCACTACCGCGCGCGCAAGCATCGTCGCGTCCTCCATCTCCGGCGTTGGTCGCCACGTTGCGGCCGGTTCGGGACCGAGGTCAACCGAGGATTCGGCTGGCTCCGCTGCGGAGGATGCAACGGAGGCCGTCGCGTCGCTGGGCGCCGAGCCTGGCATCGTGGCACAGGACGCCAATGCGAATGCCACCGCGGCGATGGCGGCTGCTCTGGCGACGGCAGGCGTAGGCAGTTCGATAGCGCGCAATGTGCCGCGATGGTAGGGGGCAGGCGCAGCTACCGTCAAGCGTGCGAAGTCCCCGGCCCGCTACCGGAACGCATTCTTCCACGCGCGTATTTCGGCAAATACGCCGATTCGGTCGGCGAGCTCGCGGTCGGCATGCGCCGAGGCCGCGGCCCGAATCGTCGTTTCTCCCGTGCGCAAAAACGGGTTGGTCGCGCGTTCGTCGCCGATCGTCGACGGCAGCGTCGGCTCGCCCCGCGCGCGCTGTCCTTTGGCCGTGATTTCGCGTTCGCGCAGTGCAGCATTCCCCGGTTCGACCGCCAAAGCGAAGCGAAGGTTGGAAAGGGTGTATTCGTGTCCGCAGTAGACAAGCGTATTGGCCGGCAGCGCGGCAAGCTTGTCGAGGGAGGCCACCATGTCGGTCGGCGTCCCCTCGAACAGTCGGCCACAGCCGACGGCAAACAACGTGTCGCCGCAAAACACCAGCGGTGCGGCATCGGACCGGGCGACGTAAGCGATATGGCCGGCGGTGTGGCCGGGAATATCGAGAACCGACAGCGCGAGCCCGATGCCCGCAACGACGACCTCGTCGTTCTCGCGCATCGCATGCGTGCGCCCGGGTATCGTCTCGCGCGCCGGTCCGTAGACGGGGACCTGCCAACGCTCGAGCAGCGCGCGGTTGCCACCGACATGATCGCCGTGATGATGCGTGCAAATGATCGCAGTGAGCTCGACCTGCTCGCGGTCGAGATAGTCGATCACCGGCGCAGCGTCGCCGGCATCGACGACGGCTGCGGCTCGGCCTTCGCGCAGCAACCATATGTAGTTGTCGGCGAACGCGGGGATGGGGATAATCGTCGGCATGGAAGCATCTTCGACAGCACCGGCCAGCGTGTCAACCGGCACGATGGCGGCGTGGTTCGCCACTCCGCTGGGCCGACACCTGCTGGCTCGCGAGCAGACGTATTTCGACACGACGCTGGCCGACATCTTCGGCTATCACGCGTTGCAGATCGGACTGCCGGAAACTCCGCTGCTGCGGGCCTCGCGCATCGCGACCCACTGCACCGTCGACCTCGAGGAGCCGGCGCAGGTTCTGGCCGACCCGCATTGGCTTCCGTTTCGGGAAAATAGCTTCGATCTGGTCGTGCTTCCGCACGCGCTGGAATTCACCGACGAGCCGCATCAGCTGCTGCGCGAAGTGTATCGCGTGATCCGTCCCGAGGGTCAGCTGGTCGTCAGCGGATTCAATCCGTTCAGCCTGTTCGGTGCCAAGCGTTATTTCGGCCGCGAGCAGACGATGCCCTGGACCGGCAACTTCATATCGCTGTATCGGGTGAAGGATTGGCTCACACTGCTCGGATTCGAGGTCAGCGGGGGCAGGCTCGATGCCTATGTGCCGCCGGTCGCCCTGGAAAAGTGGCTTCGGCGCTTCGAGTTCTTCGAACGGGCCGGCGATCGCTGGTGGCCGATTGCCGGAGGCGTGTATTACCTGCGTGCAACCAAGCGGGTGGCGGGCATGCGGGTGATCACGCCGGCGTGGACACGCCGCGTGCGCAAGAAGGCGCTCGCATCGGTCGCGCGGCAAGCGAAAGAGTATGTAGATGCGATCGATTGAGGATGCGCGCGCCGGCGACGCGGCATGAGCGCCGAAGGGCCGCCCCGAGGCGCGAATTCCACCCCCCGGGGGGCAGCGCCGCGGCGCACGCCGCAAGCGAGGGGGGATCACTCACGCGCCGCAGTCGTCATCTACACCGACGGTGCGTGCAAGGGTAATCCCGGCCCGGGCGGCTGGGGAGCGGTGCTGCAATACAACGGCCGGGTCCGCGAAATATTCGGCGGCGAGGCGCACACCACCAACAACCGGATGGAGCTGACTGCCGTCATCCAGGCGCTGGAGACGCTGAAGCGTCGTTGTGCCGTTGCGGTCTACACCGATTCCCAGTACGTCAAGAACGGGATTCAGACCTGGATCCATGTCTGGAAGCGAAACGGCTGGAAGACCGCCGACCGCAAGCCGGTCAAGAATGCGGACCTCTGGCAGCAGCTCGATCTTGCCGTCGCGCAGCACGACATCGAGTGGCACTGGGTCAAAGGGCACGCGGCGACGCCGGGCAACGTGCGCGCCGACGAACTGGCGAATCTCGGCGTCGACTCGCTCTCGCTGTAGCGAGACTTACAGCTGCATAGGCAGGATCACCATCTGCATTCCATTCAGATGGAGCCTCTGCTGCAGCGCAAGCGCGGTCTGGTTGTGCAGCAGCCTGGTAAACCAGCTTTCGTTGCGGAACACCAGCTTGCTGGTGAAAAAGACGCTGTTCGGAAATTCCCGCTGCACTTCCTCGGCAAGCTTCACCAGCTGATCGACCCGGTCGGTGCCGAGCGCGAAGCGCGCGGTGGCGGCTAGTCCGTTGGCGTGGCAGTAATCGACGTAGAACGAAAGCGAGCGCTTCAGCGCAGTCTCGAGCTTCTTGATTTGCTCAGCGCCGCCGTAGCTCTGCGCATCGACGGCCTTGGCGCTGAGGAACACGAAGTTCTTGAAGTGGTCCGGAAACAGCCGTTGCACCCATAGCACCGTGTGCAGGCCGCCGCCGCGGCTGGACCCGACCAGGAACACCGCGGTTGGCGCCTCGGGGACGAGCGGCGGGGGATTCTCGCATGTCGGGCAGCGCGCGGCGCTGAAGATTTCGTCGACTTCCTTCAGCCGCGCCTTGACCTCGTCGTAGTGACGATGGATAGCCAGGCACAGCGAGATCACCAGCGACGTGATGACGACGGTGACCCATCCACCCTCGCCGAACTTCTCTACCGTCGTCACCACCAGGATGCCCGACGTCACCGCCAGGCCGAGCCCGGAGAGCACAAATCGATAGCTCCACCGCGCGTCGGTTTTGCGCTTGCGCCACCAGTAGATGCAAAGACCGAGCAGCGACAGCGAGAACGTCAGGAAAACGTTGATCGAATAGAGCACGACCAGCAGATCGACCTTGCCGCCGCTCCAGAGCAGTATCCCAAGCGCCGCCAACCCCATGATGACGATGCCGTTCTGGGTGACCAGACGCGTCGACAGATGGCGGAACTGGTGTGGAAGCCACGAGTCGGCCGCCATGTTGGACAGCACCGCCGGGCCGCCGAGAAAGCCCGTGTTCGCCGCGACGAACAGCAGTCCCGCCTCGAAGAGGAGGACTAGCAGCAGCGCCACCTGGTTGACTCCCGATGACATACCGAGGCTGTCGATGATGCTGCCGAATACCACGGCGTTCAGCGTCTGGCCTTCGACCGGCTTCGCCTGCCACAGCAGATACAGCAGGATGATGCCGCCCGCCGTGAACGCAAGGGAGAGCGCCATGTAGAACATCGTCAGCTTGCCGGTGCGCACCACTGGCTCGCGCAACGTCTGGACGTTGTTCGACACCGCCTCGATGCCGGTGTAGGTTCCGCCCCCGAGCGAGTAGGCGCGCAGGAACAGCGACAGCGCAGCGACCCATCCGATGTCGTGCACGAGCTTTTTCGATTCTCCCAGCGCGTCAGGCACGACCAGCGTCAGCCCTTGCGAGTGTCCGAGCACGCCATAGACGATCAGCAGCAGGTGGGTGATGCAGAAGCCGACGAAGATTGGCAGCAGCAGGCGAATCGACTCCTTCATCCCGCGCATGTTGAGCACTAGCAGCAGCGCGACCAGCAGCAGCTCCGTTGCGAGCTTGAAGTGGCCGATCGCCGCGGGCAGCAGGCTGAACAGCGCGTCGACGCCGCTGGCGACCGATATCGCGATCGTCAGCACGTAGTCGACGATCAGCGCAGCGCCGGACACGAGACCGGCGCGCGGGCCGATCAGGCTGGTGGCGACGCGATAGCCGCCGCCGCCGGTTGGAAACAGCTCGATGACCTGGTTGTAGGCGAGCGCGATGACGAACACCGTCGCCGCGGTGGCCAGCGCCATGAACAGGCCTAGATGCGTATGCGCGCCAAGCGCCCTGAACGCTTCCTCGGGGCCGTAGGCCGACGACGACAGCCCGTCGGCGCCCAACCCGACCCAGGCAATGAATGCTGCCAGCGCGATGTGCTGGCGCGTCGTCTGGCTCAACGGATCGAGCGGCGCGCCGATGACGACGCGGCGGAGCTTGTCGTATTTGATCATCGCGGAGTCAGGCAGCGGCAAAGCCCGCGGCCGTCATTACTGGAATCCGCAGGCCTCGGTATCGGCAACTGGGAACCCGGCAAGAGTTTTGCTGCGATGCAGCATCGGCGCACTCTACGCCGGCGGATGGTGCTTGGCAATTCGCCGCGCGAAAACCTGCATTTCCTTCATCGCCTGCTTGTCGCCTTTGCGCTCGGCGGCGACGATGCCGTCACGATACGCGGCGAGCGCTTCGTCGGTGCGCCCTTCGGCCGCCAGCGATTGACCGAGCAGCTTCCACGCGGCCGAGTACCCGGCATCGAAGGCGAGCGCCTGACGCAGATGGATGCTCGCGCGCGCTGCATCGCCGACCTTCAGGTATTCGCTGCCCAAGGCAAAACGCAACAACGCGCCGTCCTTGCCCGCAGCGAGCAATTGCTCGAAACGCGTGATTGCCGGCGTCGCCGCGTCTGTCATCGCGCCCGCCGGTCGCGGGATCAGTTGCCGACGACAGCGCCGGTCTGGCAATCGACGCGGCGCATCGGGAAGACGACCTGCTTGTCCATTCCCTTGATCTTGCCCTCGACGGTCGCGTACAGCCAGCCTTCGGTGGCATGGCGATAGATGATGCGCTGCGGATATTCCGCGCCGGGCGTTGCGCTGACGAAAGTGAACACCTCGTCGCCGCCGGAGGTGGTCTGTCCCGCGAGGCGGAACGCCGCCTCGTTCTTGCCGGATGGCGCCGCGACGTAGAACACGCCCTCCGGACGCGATTCCAGTCGCAGGTATTCGAAATCGATCGTCTTGTCGCGCAGCGTGGTCTGGCTGACCCCTATCATCATGTCGCTGGCGGTCGGCAGCCATTCCTCGCGAAAGTCGCGCTGGTTAACCTTGCCCTCCCAACAGCCGCGCATCCATGCCAGTGGCGCGAGCGGTCCTGTCGGCTTGTCTGCCGGCTTGTCTGCCGGCTTGTCTGCCGGCTTGTCTGCCGGCTTGTCTGCCGGCTTGTCTGCTGGCTTGTCGCTTGCCGCGCCGCCGGGCGGGACGGCGGGCGGCGTCGCCGGAGCCTGCGCGGAAGCGAGCCCGACGAGCGCGCCCGCGAGCAATGCGGTGGTCAGCATCGACTGCAGATATTTTGGAATCATCGTACCTTTTCCCTCATTGCGGCCGCGCCAGCGGCAGGTTCAACAACAGGTTCTGTGGCTTCAATCGCAGGCGGTTGTCGCGATCCATCGCCATCGCCAAGTATACCGGCCGCCCGGCGATCGCCGGACGCATCGCCGCCGGATCGGAGAATCGCAAAGCGAACAGGCACAGCAGCCGTTCCCGCCGCTCGTCGGCGACGTCCACGCCGTTGTACAGATCGTTGAGCAGCGCGCTCGCCTCGGCGTCGAGTCCGACATGCCAGACCCAGCGCGTATCGACGATCTCGCGCTCCGGCGCGATGGCGACGTCGACCGCCAGGAAATGCGCGATCCAGCGCTGCAGCACGCGGCACAGCGCGGCGAGCGCGGGCTGGCCGCGATTGAGGCTGATCGCCAGGTCAAACCGCTCGTCACGGGTCCAGTAGGTGTCGGCATTGTCTTCCGACAGCACGTCGAGATCGACAGTTCTTGCCGGCGTGCGGTTCTGTGCCAGCAACTCGCCGAGGCTGCCCAGGCTTCCGGTCGTCGCCAGCAGCTCGACCGCCTGCGCGTCGGCCGCCATCACCGCGTCTTCCTGCACACTTATTTTCTGGACACGAAACAGCATTTCCGCTGCACGCGCCTCGATCGGATCTGCGTCCGCGCCGAGGATATGCCGCAGCAGGATTTGCGTCAGCTGATGGACGAATAACGGCGGCACGTCGACGCCTTCGCCTTCGAATAGACCTACATAGGCAGCCTCGATGGTCTGCGCATCCAGCAGGCGATCGCGAAACTTGAGCCATATCCGCAGATTGTCGCGCGCGTCGGGATCGACGATGGCGGCGACATCGCTTTCGGTCACCCGCGCCCGCGGATCGGACAGCAGCATCTCGTGCACGGCGATCTCGGCGCGGCACGACTCGCGCACCGGCGCGAGCTCCGGCCGCAACAGATAGCCGCGCAGGAAGTCGTCGCGAACGCGCAATCGCCGATCGTCGTCGACGGCGAGCAGACGGTACCCGCAGGAGGGCCAGAAATCGGGCACGAGCGGACGATAGCATGCGGCCGTGCCGGCGGCCGGCACGGCTTGTTCAGCCCCCGAGCAGCGCCTTTTTCAGATCGGCCTGAACCGGCTTGTCGCCGAGCCAGATCCGGGTAAGCGCCTGATTGAACGCTTCGCCCGCGACCGCGCCCTTGACCTCACCGTTCAGGCCGACCTGCGTGGCTCCATCGTAAAAGTCCAGCGTGACGACATCTTTTTCTTTCACCTGCCCGAAGGTCTTCATGATCGAAGCGAGCTGCGCGTTGCCCGGCTTGATCGCCGCCATCTCGGTCGCGCTGTTGTTGGCCTCGAGGCCCTCGTTCAGGGCTTCGATCAACGCATCGGCGGACAGAGTCCGCAGCATGTCGAGCCGGATCCGACGCGGACCCTTGGCGAGCACGCCGGCCGGGTCGGTGGCTTTCTGCGGCAGATAGAGGCTGGCGACATAGACGTGGAATACCACTTTCTTGCGCAGGCCGGCGCCGTTGAGCACCAGCTCCTGCCCTCCGACCGACGCCTTGTCCTCGACACGGATGCCGCCGATGTCGGCAGCGGACAATGCGCCGGACAGCAGCGCGGCGGCGACCAGAACAACCCTCTTGCCCATGGCAGGACTCCCCGGTATGCAACGCGATGCGGCAGCCGAGTCGACCGCATTCCCGCGGGCTCGCCTGGCCGAAGCGACGCCAGGCCGCACGCGTCCGGCGGTCGGGTTCTCGGTCGCCCGCTACTTGAACGTGTATGTCAGCTGCAGGCCGACGATGTTGACGTCGTTCTTGTACGAGCCGCTGATCAGACCGTTGGCCGCCGTGCTTCCCGCATTCTGATTGATGTTGGAATCTTTGACGAAAATGTACGCCCACGCTAAATCCAGCGCGATGGAAGGCGAGTATTTGTACTGAGCACCAATCGCGATCCACGTACGGTCGTTGTCCGGGAGCCGCGGTGTCCGCTCGGCGTCCCGCACCGGAGACTGGTCAAAGGCAACCCCTCCGCGCCATGTCCAGACATCGGAGTAGCGATAGTTCGCGCCGACCGAAAACCGCCACGCGTCGCGGAAATTCTCGGGTGTCGTCGACAGGATCGCGCCGGTGCTGCGCACGATCTGCAGCTGCTGGATGGTGCTCCAGCCGGTGTACTGGATGTCCGCCATCAGGTCCCACTTGTTGTTGAACTGATGGAATACCGAAACGTTGGCGGTGTCGGGCATCTCGATGTCGAGCTTGACGTCGCCGCTCGCCAGCACGGCGTTCACGCCGGCCATCACGGCCGATCCTACCGGGGCGAGGGTCGGCGGCAGCGGACCGAGCGCCGCCGGATTTTCGATATTGACCGAGCCGCGGACGTCGTATTTGATCTTCGATCGGTAGGCGAAGCCGTACCGGGTCTGGTCCGTTGCCTGCCACAGCACGCCGACGTTCCAGCCCCATCCGCTGTCGTTGCCGTTTACCCTCGCGGCCGATTCCAGTGCAGCGGCCGAGCCGATCAGTGTCGGTGCAACGGCGGCGGGTATCTGCCCTGCCGCCACGCCGGCGCCGACGCCTTGCGCAAAGGCCGCCGCGTAATTGACGTGATTGCTGAGCTCGGCCTTCAGATGCTGCCAGCTGACGCCGCCGCCGACTGTCAGGTGCGGCGTCGGCTCCCAGGACAGCACCGGATTGACGTTGATCGTCTCCAGCTTCGACTTGATCGCCTGGAAACGGCCGAGCCAATCGGAATCGTATTCGGTCTCCAGTCCGAACGGCACGTTCACGCCCAGGCCGAAGGACCACTTATCGGTGAACGGGATGCCGACATACATGTTCGGCACACCGGCACAGCTGCCGGCGTCGCCGCCGTTGCCGCCGAGCGGCTGGAACGCCGCCGGCTGCGACCCGCTGTCGTGAAACTTCACCGACGGGCAGATCGCATTGGCCGCAACGACGACCTGGGTGGTCTGCAGGCGAACCAGGCCCGCCGGGTTGAAATATATCGTGCTGACGTCCTCGGCGGCGGCAGCACCGCCGGCGTACGCGTGCCCGAGCCCGCTGGCGTTCTGTTCGGACAAGGCAAACCCGGCAGCGAGCACCTGGGTGCCAGCCATCGCGCACCCGATTCCTGCAACTGCTGCGGCTACGCGCGTGCGACTGAATCGATCGCGTTTCATGTTGGTCTTCCTCCTTGGTGGATGTTCTGCTGCATCATGGTTGCACTTCGATTACCGGTCCGCCGGAAGCGAAAGATCACGCGCGGAAGTCGCGCTAGACTATACACTGCAAGATCAACGTGGTCACTCCAGCGGAAGCACGCGCGGCCGGCGATCTGCGGCGACCGCGACATAGGTCAGACTCGCCTCGGTCACCTTGACGCAGATCACTTCGGTCGGATTGCGCTGCGCGTAGACTTCGACCGAGACGGTGATCGACGTCCGTCCTTCGCGCGTGATTTGCGCGTAGAAGCTCACGACGTCGCCGATGAGCACCGGCTCCCGGAACACGAACGAATTCACCGCGACGGTGGCCACGCGCCCGCGCGCGCGCCGCGACGCGGGAATGCTCCCCGCGATGTCCACCTGCGACATCACCCAGCCGCCGAAGATGTCGCCATGCTGGTTGGCGTCGGCGGGCATCGGCACGACCCGCAGCGACGGCTCCGTGTCGGGCAGCGTCACCGCCACAGATCCGGTGGTCATGCCACCTTCCTCTTCATCTCCTCGCGGAGCTCGCGTCGCAATATCTTTCCGACGTTGGACTTCGGCAGCTCGTCGCGAAACTCGACCTCGCGCGGGCACTTGTATCCGGTCAGGTGCGCACGGCAATGCTCGAGCAGCGCCGCCGCGGTCAGCGAGCTGTCCTTCTTGACCACGAACAAGTGGACCGCCTCGCCCGACTTTTCGTCCGGCGCGCCGATTGCCGCGCATTCCAGTACCCCGGGATGCATCGCGACGACGGCCTCGATCTCGTTCGGATAGACATTGAATCCCGAGACCAGAATCATGTCCTTCTTGCGGTCGACAATGCGCACGAAGCCGCGCTCGTCCATCACGCCGATATCGCCGGTGGCGAGCCAGCCGCGATCGTCGATGACCTTGGCCGTCTCGTCGGGGCGGTGCCAGTATCCGGCCATCACCTGAGGACCCTTGACCCAGATTTCCCCGGGCTTGCCCAGCGGTACCGCGTGGCCGCCGTCGTCGCGCAGCTCGATGTCGGTCGACGGCACCGGCAGCCCGATCGAGCCGTTGTATTGCTGCAGGTCGAGCGGATTGATTGTCACCGCTGGAGAGGTTTCGGTCAGGCCGTACGCCTCGATCAGCGGTTTGCCGGTCATCTCCTGCCAGCGCTCGGCCACCGCCTTCTGCACCGCCATGCCGCCGCCCAGGGTCATCTGTAGAGGCGAGAAATCGAGCTTGTGAAAATCGGCGTTGTTCAGCAGCGCGTTGAACAGCGTATTGACGCCGGTGAACGCGGTGAAGCGGTGCCGGCCCAGTTCCTTGACGAAGCCCGGGATGTCGCGCGGGTTGGTGATCAGAACGTTCTCGCCGCCAAGAGTCATGAACGTCAGGCAGTTCGCCGTCAGCGAAAAGATATGATAGAGAGGCAGCGGCGTGATGACGACATGCGCCTGCTCGCCGAGGAACGGCCGGACCCAGGCGCCCGCCTGCAGCAGGTTGGCGATGATGTTGCGGTGCTGCAACATGGCCCCCTTGGCCACGCCGGTCGTGCCGCCCGTGTATTGCAGAAACGCAATGTCGTCGTGCCCGATGGCGACGGTGTCGAGCTTGCGTCGCCGACCTTCGGCCAGCGCGCTGCGGAGCGAGGTCGCGCCGTCTATTCGCCACGGGGGCACCAGCTTTTTCACGCGGCGCACGACGAAGTCAATCAGCAGGCCTTTGAGCCCGAGCATTTCGCCGACACTGGTTACGACCACATGCTTGATCTTCGTCTTGCCGAGCACGTCGGCCAGCGTCTGGGCGAAATTCTCGACGACGACGATCACTTCGGCCCCGCTGTCGGTCAGCTGATGCTCGAGCTCGCGCGCGGTGTAGAGGGGATTGGTATTGACGACCGTGCAGCCGGCGCGCAGCGTGCCGAACAGGCAAATCGGATATTGAAGGACGTTCGGCATCATCAGCGCAACGCGCGCTCCCTTGGCGAGGCCGCGTGCCTGCAGGAAGGCGCCGAATGTCGCCGACAGGTCGTCGAGCTCCGTGAAGGTGATCGCTTTGCCCATGCAGGAATAGGCGCGCCGCGATCCGTATTTGGCGCAGCTCTCCTCGAGCACCTCGCGCACCGACGCGTACTGGTTCACGTCAATCTCGGCGGGAACTCCTGCCGGATAAGACTTCAGCCAGACTTTGTCCATGCGCTCCTCCCCAAGCCCGCTTATTGTCTGATCCATGCTAGCAGTGGATCAGGCGCCTGAACCACCCCGCGCAGCAACATAATGCAGCGGCCCGCCGGTGAACGGCGCGAAGCCGGTGCCGAAGATCGCTCCGGCGTCGACCAGGTCGGCGTCCGCGACGATGCCCTCGGCGAGCGCCGCCCTGGCCTCGGCGAGCATCGGATCGATCAGCCGCTCGGCGAGGCGCTGCGGCACAGCGCCGGGCACGCCCTTGGCCGCCTTGCCGCCCGTCCAGGCGTAGAAACCGCGCCCGGTCTTGCGCCCCAGCGCGCCGGCGGCGATCAGTTCGGTCAGTTTTTTCGGCGGCTCGGCGCCGCCGCCCAGCATCTTGCCGACCGCCAGGCAAATGTCGAGGCCGACGCTGTCGGCGAGCTCGATCGGTCCGACCGGCATGCCGAAGGCGAGCGCGGCCTCATCGACGGTTTCCGGAGCGATGCCTTCGTCGACGCAGCGCATCGCCTCCATCAGGTACGGCGCCAGAATGCGGTTGACCAGGAATCCGGGCGCGCTCTTGACCGGCAGCGGCAGCTTGTCGATCTTGCGAGCAAACGCGGCGGCCGCCGGCACCAGATCGGCGCGCGTGCGCCGGCCGACGACGATTTCGACCAGCATCATGCGGGCGACCGGATTGAAGAAGTGCAGGCCTATCAGCCGCGTCGGATCGGCTAGCGGCGCACTGATGTCTTCCAGCGGAATGCTCGAGGTATTCGTTGCGAGCAGCGCCGTCGGCTTGGCCTTCGATTCCAGTGCGACGAACAGCTTTTGCTTCGCTTCGAGGTTTTCAAAAATCGCCTCGATGATCACGTCGGCGCGGGCAACGCCGTCGCCGGCGACATCGGGCACGAGCCGGTCGAAGGCATCGCGCGCGCGTAGCGGATCGCGCAGCCTGTCGGCGAAGAGCTTGGCCGCCCGGCCGATCGCCGGCGCGAGCCGCTCTGCGTTCTGATCCTGCAAGGTCACCGTCAGGCCGCGCAGGGCGCACCAGGCCGCGATATCGCCGCCCATCGTTCCCGCGCCGACGACATGCACGTGACGAATCGCCGACTCGCTGTCCTTGCCGAACGCCTTCAGCCGCTCCTGAAGCTTGAACACGCGGATCAGGTTCCGCGCGGTCGGCGATTGCAGCAGGTGCGCGATCGACGCCGGGTCCGACGGCGCAGCGGCGAGCGGATCGCCATCGTGCTTGACCCAGATATCGAGGATCGCGTACGGCGCCGGGTAGTGCTCGCGGCGGGCGCGCGATGCGACCTGCTTACGCGCCTGCGCCGCGATGACTGGCCGCACCAGCCGGTTCAGCGTCAGCGAAAGAGGAAAGGGTACGCGCCGAGGCGGCGGCTTCGACAGCAGCACACCTCGCGCGGTGTTCTCCATGATGCGCGGCGGAACGCATTCGTCGGCGATACCCAGCTTGCGCGCGCGCCGCGCATCGACGGTGCGGCCGGTCAGCAGCAGGTCGAGCGCCGCCGGCGCGCCGGTCAGTCGTGGCAGTCGTTTGATGCCGCCCCACCCGGGCACGATACCCAGCATCACCTCCGGCAGCCCGAGCCGCGTCGCCGGCTCGTCGACGGCGACGCGATAACGGCAGGCGAGTGCCAGCTCCATCCCGCCGCCGAGGCAAAAGCCGCGCACCAGCGCCAGGGTCGGATAAGGCGTGGCCGCCAGCTCTTGGAAAATATCCCAGCCGCGACGGACGAGCGCGGTCGCGTCATCGACGCTCTTGAGCTCGCCGAACTCGTCGACATCGGCGCCGGCGATGAATCCGTTGGCCTTTCCCGAGCGGATCACCAAGCCTCGCGGCGGATCGGCAGCGAGCCGCGCCAATACGGCGCGAAGCTCCTCCATGACCGCCGCGGACAGCGTGTTGGTCGACGCGCCGGCGCGGTCCAGCGTCAGCCATTCGAGTCCATCGCCGTCGCGCGTGAGCTGCCAGTGCTGGAACTCGCCGGTGGCCACGGCGCTCATGCGTTCGCGCGCTCGACCAGCATCGCACCGCCCTGTCCGCCGCCGATGCATATCGCCGCAATCCCTCGCCTGCCCTTCGTCCGCTCGAGCACGTTCAGCAAGTGGAGCACGATCCGGGCGCCCGAGGCACCGACCGGGTGGCCGAGCGCGATCGCGCCTCCGTCGACGTTCAGTCTCGCCGGATCGATCCGGCCGAGCGCTCCCGGCAAGCCGAGCGCGTTACGGCAGTAGTCGTCGCTTTCCCACGCTTCCAGGCAGGCGATCACCTGCGCGGCGAACGCCTCGTTGATCTCCCACGCGTCGACATCGCCGAGCGCGAGATGGTGCCGCTGCAGCAACGGCGTAGCGGCATGGACCGGCCCCAGACCCATTTCCGCCGGGTCTAGTCCTGCCCATTCGCTGTCGACGATCGTGCCCAGCACCGGAAGCTTGTGCCTGGCGACCGCCGCTTCCGACGCGAGCACCATCCAGGCCGCGCCGTCGGTAATCTGCGAGCTGTTGCCCGCGGTCACGTTGCCGTACTTGCGATCGAAGAACGGCTTGAGCTTCGCCAGGTTTTCCGGCGTCGAGTCTTGGCGCACGCCGTCGTCCGCCGGGTAGAGCTTGCCGTTGCGGTCGTACAGCGGGACGATCTCGCGATTGAAGTGTCCGGCCTTTTGGGCGGCGAGCACTCGGCGGTGGCTCTCCGCTGCGAACGCATCCATCTCGCGACGCGTGATGCCGAAGCGGAAGGCGAGATTTTCCGCGGTCTGGCCCATCATCAGCCCGACGACCGGATCGGTCAGGCCCTTCATGATTCCGATGACCGGAGTCAGCATCGCCGCCGGACTGAGCTTCAAGAACGCGCCGGCTTTCTGTCCGAACGTCCGCGCCGCGCTGAACGCAGCAAACCACAGCACCATTTTCTCCGAGTACAACAGCGGCGCGCGCGACAGCGCATCGACGCCACCGGCGAGCACCAGGCTCGATCGGCCGGCGCGTATGTTGGTCAACGCGGAATCGAGCGCCTGCATGCCGGATGCGCAGTTGCGCATCACTGTCCAGCCGGGGACCTTGAGGCCGCAGCCGATGCGCAGCGCGACGACGCGGCCGATATTGACTTCATCGGGCGACGGGCTCGCGCAGCCGAGTATCACTTCGTCCAGCTCTCCCGGCGCGAAGGGCATGCGCGACAGCAGGGCTCTCCCGGCCTGGACGGCCAGATCGGAAGCGGCGAACGGCCCGGGACGGTTACGCGCCTTCAGGAACGGCGTGCGCGTACCGTCGACGATGTAGACCGGCTCGGTCATCGCTGCCTCGTCGTCCGATCGCCGCTTTCGGGCGCGAGGCGGTTCATGCGGCGGCGATCTTGCGACTCGTTGCGCTGGCGGGCGCGGACGCAGCCGCTGGCTTGAGCTCGGACGCGCCCAGGTCCTGCGCAAAGTCGTCGACGCGAATCACCCGGACGCCGAGCTCGGCTGCCCGCTGCAGCAGCGTGAGCTCGTCGGCGCTGATGACGCCGGCCGCGACCGCGGCGGCGCCACGGTCGGCGCCTGACGCCGCGCTGAAGCGCCCGGCCTTGAACGCCTCCCGCATACGGTCCTCGACCGGCTCGGCAGCGAGTGTAGCCGCCAGCGCGAGCTCGATCGCGCCGAGCGCGTCGCCCTCGTCAGCCGGCAAATACATGCCGGCGGTCAGCCGGTCGCGGGTGGCCGACGGCTCGATCAGAAGCCGCGCCACGTCGTGGCCGAGCTTGTCCGAAGGCACGACATACGGACGGCCGAGCGGGAACACCATCGTCCGCAGCAGCCCAGAAATCATCCGGCTGGGGAAATTCGAGATCACCCCCTCGATGGCGTTCTGTGCGCGGAACATCGCATCCCAGATCGCCCAGTGCATCAGCGGCGCGTCTTCGGCCTGCCGGCCTTCGTTCTCGTACCGCTTGAGCGTGGCCGAGCACAGATAAAGCATCGACAGCACGTCGCCCAGCCGCGCCGACAATTTTTCCTTGCGCTTCAGCGCGCCGCCGAGGATGCCCATCGAGATGTCCGCGAGAAAGGCAAGCGCGGCCGAGAACCGCGTCAGCTGCTGATAATAGCGTCGTGTTTCGGGCGCGACGTCGGAAGGCACGCGCGCGCAATGCGAGCCGCACAGTCCCATGACGAACGTTCGCGCCATGTTCGACAGGACGAAGCCGATGTGGCCGAATAGAGCCAGATCGAACGCGCTCGATGCCCGACCGCGATCGGCGTCGTTGGCGGCGGAAATTTCACGCAGCACGAACGGGTGGCAGCGGATCGCGCCCTGCCCGAAGATGATCAGGCTTCGCGTCAGGATGTTCGCGCCCTCGACGGTGATCGAGACCGGCAGCTGCATGTACGCGGAGCCGAGGAAGTTCGACGGGCCCATGCACACGCCCTTGCCCCCGGCGACGTCCATGCCGTCGATGACCACGTCTCGCGCGCGCTCGGTCAGATGGTATTTGGCGATGGCCGACAGCACGGCGGGCTTCTCGCCCAGATCGACCGCCAGCGCGGTGAGCATCCGGGTCGCGTCCATCATGTAAAGATTGCCGCCCATGCGGGTCAGCGCTTCTTCGACGCCTTCGAACTTGCCTATCGGCGTCTTGAACTGAGTGCGGACACGCGCATACGCGCCGGTCGCACGCACGGCCAGCTTGGCCATGCCGGTCGACGACGAAGGCAGCGAGATGCCGCGGCCCGCGGCCAGCGATTCCATCAGCATCCGCCAGCCGTTGCCGACCTGCGCTCGTCCGCCGATCACCCAGTCGATCGGAATGAAAACGTCCTTGCCCCAGTTCGGTCCGTTCTGGAACACCGCGTTCAGCGGCATGTGGCGGCGGCCGATGTTGACGCCCGGATGCCGGGTCGGGATCAGCGCGCAGGTGATGCCGAGATCCTCGGTGCCGCCCAGCAGATGTTCGGGGTCGTAGGCGCGGAACGCGAGGCCCAGCAAGGTTGCGACCGGCCCCAGCGTGATGTAACGCTTGTCCCAGGTGACGCGCAGGCCGAGAGTCGCTTTACCCTCGTGCTGCCCGATGCAGACGATGCCACGATCGGGAATCGCCGCCGCATCGGAGCCCGCATGCGGATTGGTCAACGCAAAGCACGGGATCTCGATTCCCTTGGCGAGCCTCGGCAGGTAGTGGTTCTTCTGCTCGTCGGTGCCGTAGTGCAGCAACAGCTCGCCCGGGCCGAGCGAATTGGGGACCATCACCGTCACCGCCACGGCGCTGGCATGCGTCGAGAGCTTGGTGATCACCTGCGAGTGCGCATACGCCGAGAAGCCGAGTCCACCGTAGGCCTTCGGAATGATCATCCCGAGAAAGCCGCGCTCCTTGACGAACGCCCACGCCTCCGGCGACAGGTCGCGGTAGACGTGCGTCGTCTCCCAGTCGCTAATCATCGCGCACAGCTGTTCGCAGTCATGGTCGAGAAAATGCTGCTCCTGGTCGCTGAGGCGCGGCGGCGGCAGCGCAAGCAGCTTTTGCCACGCCGGGCGACCGGAGAACAGCTCGCCATCCCACCAGACAGTGCCGGCCTCGATCGCATCGCGCTCGGTGGGCGACATCGGCGGCAGTGCCTTGCGAAACGCTGTCAGCACGCCGTCGCTGACGAGCATTCGGCGCAGCCACGGCCAGTTCAACGGAATCGCCAGCAGGAACAGCAGCACCGCCAGGATGCCGATCAGCAGCGCCGGCAGCGCATGCAGTGCGAGCGCCGCGATCAGTGCCGCGCCGATGCCCAGAATCCACAGCCAGCCGGCGGCGTTCACGTAGGCGAGCGCAACAAAGCCGATGACGACTGCGACCAGCCACAGAAGAGTCAGCATTACCGACCTCCCGCTTGCCGCATCGGGACACTGCCACCGTCGAGCTCGGACAGGTCGGGCAGCGGCGCCTTCAGCCCCGCGACCAGGAACGGCGCCAGGCGATGCAGCAGCATTTCGTCGTTGCCCGCCTCGCGCGGACTGAGCGCCGCGATCAGTTTCAGCGCGTCGGTTCCCGCAAGCGTGTACGACAGGGCGCCCATGACGAAGTGCAGGCGCCACGACAGCTCCTTTTTCGGAAGCTCTGGCAACGCACGCCCGAACGCCGTCTTGAAGCGGGCGATCATCACCGCGTACTGCTCGGACAGGAATCGCCGGATGAAGGGCGCCGGATCAGCATAGGCACGACCGAGCAAGCGCAGGAAATTCTGCCCGCCGCGCTGTCGATCGCGTGCGAGCTCGAGCGCGGGGATGAACATCGCCGTCAGGATGCGCTCGCACGACGGCACGTCCGGCGCCGCCTCGCGCTCGAAACGCGTCAAAAGTGCGATGCGATCGCGATTCATCGGATCGAGGCGTCGCGTCAGCACGGATTCAAACAACTCTTCCTTGCTGCCGAAGTGATAGCTGACGGCGGCGAGGTTGACCTCCGCCAGCGCCGTGATCTGGCGCAGCGACGTCGCCTCGAAACCGTGTTCCATGAACAAGGCTTCGGCAGCGTCCAGAATTCTGTTCTTGGTCGGCGCCGGCCCGCGTGGCTGCGCCGCGCCGATCGCGCGTGATTCGGTCTGCGTTTGCTTCACTGGATCTCCGGGCGTCCGGCGGGCGGGAACCCGCTCGCGGGCAATTCAGTTAAACGTTTGTTTGAATGCTACCGGCCTGCCGTGGATGCTGTCAATGGCGGCTCGCGGCCCGGGCCGTCGGGCGCCGTTTGGCTATACTCGCGGTTCAAGGTACCGGATCTTTTCGATGCCCTCGATCGCCATCAAACGCCGCCATAAGCTCGAGCCGAAGAAGGCGAAGGCCGCCGCGCAAAAAGTCATCAAGGACTTGAGTGCGCGCTATCAGCTTGCCTGCTCGTGGGACGGCGATCAAGTAGAGTTCGAGCGCCCGGGTGTGTCGGGCCACATGCACCTGCGCAAGAACGAGGTCCTCCTCGACGTGCAGCTCTCGTTCCTGATGACGCCGCTCAAGGGCCCGATCGAGCGGGCGATCAACGAGGAGCTCGACCGCCTGTTCGGCGATGCGGCCTGAAGGTCGCGTCAGGCCGGCTCCGCGAACGGCGTTTCGTCGCCGGCGAGGATCGCCTGCATCACTGCGGTCTCGCGCGTCTTGATCACCGCCAGGAATTCGCCCGCACCTTTCATGCCGCGGAACGACAGCAGGCCGCGTTCGAGAAATTCCTGCAGGGCGCCGACACCGGCGATGCGCGCGGGCCGCCGCATCGCGGCAAGCGCCGAACGCAGCAGCGGCATGTGCACATAGCGATCGAGCGCGGTGCCGACTTCGACGATCAGCGCGATCTGCCGCTCACGTTCACTGCGGTTGTCGCACGCACGGTACGCGGAGCAATACGAGACCACCGACAGCGGAGCATCCTCGCCGAGCCTGGCGACTAGCGCGCGATCGAGCTCGTGCGACAGCGCCGAGAGCTCGATCGCCGTCGCAATGACGGCAATGACGCCGTCCGGCAGCACGTGCACCATGATCGGGACGACGCGCGCGAGATCGGCGTCGCGCCGGCTGAAGTCTCCCGGCCCGTACAGATCTGATTGAAAGAATCTGATCGCCTCGGCGTAGCGCGGATCTCGCACAAGGTCGGCGTAGGTCGCGTTGAGCCGCCGCGACTGCCACCCCGCGATGCGATCGAGCGCCGCGGCGAGCCGAGGCGAAGCCTGGCGCGCTTGGTGCAGGCGCTGCGCATGCTCGAGCTCGCGGATCAAGGCGGTTTCGGCGGAAGAGGGCATCGACGCGTAGGGTTACCGAATTCCGCCTCCATAATAACCGTCACGCGCACGGCAGGTTGAGGGCGCGGCGGCATGGGATGCATACAGGTCAGGTCAAGGGCGCGGCGGCACGATAGCTAACGTAGCCGAGAATTAATCCGGCCGCGCCCCTCGAACCTGACCAAAGAGAATTAGGTTGTCTTGTCTAGACTCGACCGCTAGATTGCGTCGTTGTCCCTCCACTTCGGTTCCTCCGTATGCCCGATTCCGCCGCGTCGCCCCGCATCAGTCGCCGCACATTGCTCAAGGCCGGCATCGCCGGCGGTGCAGGCCTGCTGCTCGCCCGCTGGCTGTATACATCGACGACAACACCGCAGTCGACGCCATACGGCGCGCTCGATGCCGATGCGCGCGCGATCGTCGCGGCGATCGCCCCTGTCATGCTGGCCGGCGCGCTACCGGCCAACGACCCGGTGTTGCTGCAAGAGACCGTCGCGGGCGTCGAACAGGCGATCGCCGGTTTGCCGCCGGCGGTGCGCAAGGAGGTGGACCAGCTCTTCGCGCTGCTGTCGTTCGCGCCAACCCGTGCTCTGATCGCCGGCGTATGGTCGACGTGGCACGAGGCGTCGCCGGCATCGATCGGCGCCTTTCTCGATCGGTGGCGCGATAGCCGACTGGCTCTGCTGCGATCGGCCTACGGCGCACTGCATCAGCTCGTTTTTGCCGCCTGGTACGGCAACTCGAACGCCTGGCCGGCGATCGGCTACGCCGGCCCGCCGTCGCTCGAGGTCGGCTGATGACTGCGGCGGTCCTGCGTCAGACCCCGTTGCCCGATCCGTTCCGTGCCGGCATCGCCAGCGGCTGGAAGGTGATCGATGCATCGGCATTGAGTGCCGATCTCGCGCTGCAGGCAGATGTCGCCATCGTCGGCACCGGAGCGGGCGGAGCCACGGCCGCCGAAATTCTGAGCGAGGCGGGCCTTTCCGTGGTCATGATCGAGGAAGGGCCGCTTGCGACCTCCTCGGACTTTCACATGCTCGAGCGCGAGGCCTATCCGCAGCTCTATCAGGAGTCCGCCGCGCGCAAGACCCGCGACAAAGCGATCAACATATTGCAGGGACGCTGCGTCGGCGGCGGCACGACGGTCAACTGGACATCGAGCTTTCGCACGCCCCCGACGACGTTGACGCACTGGTCGCGTACGTTCGGCATCGCCGGCTTCAGCGAGGCCGATCTGGCGCCGTGGTTCGAGCGCGTCGAACGCCGCCTGAATATCACGCCGTGGGAAGTCGCCCCGAACGAGAACAACGATGTTCTGCGTCGAGGGGCGGAAGCGCTCGGCATCCCGGTGGCAACGATCCGGCGCAACGTTAAAGGCTGCTGGAACATCGGCTATTGCGGCGTCGGCTGTCCGACCAACGCCAAGCAGTCGATGCTGGTCACGGCGATTCCCGCGGCATTGTCCAACGGCGCGACGCTGCTGACCCGCACGCGTGCCTGGACATTCGATCATTCGGGCGGAAACGTCACGGCCCTCAACTGCGTCGCCCTCGACCCGCGCGGAACCGATCCGGGCCCTCGCCGCATCGTCGTGCGCGCCGGGACCTTCATCGCTGCCGGCGGCGCGATCGGCACGCCGGCGCTGCTGCTGCGAAGCCGCGCGCCGGACCCGGCAGCCATCGTCGGCAAGCGCACGTTTCTGCACCCGACCGTCGTCTCCGCCGCGCTGATGCCGCATCGAGTCGACGGCTACGCGGGTGCACCGCAGACCGTCTACTCGGACCATTTCCTCGATTCGCTGCCCGTCGACGGCCCGATCGGCTACAAGCTCGAAGCGCCGCCGCTGCATCCGGTGCTGGTCGCCACCACACTGTCAGGGGACGGCGCATCGCACGCGCGCTGGATGCGCGAGCTCCCGCGGATGCAGGTGCTGATCGCATTGATGCGCGACGGCTTTCACGCGCAAAGCGAAGGTGGCACGGTTTCGCTTCAGGGCGACGGTACGCCGTCGCTGGACTATCCGCTCAACGATTATTTCTGGGATGGTGCGCGACGCGCGCTCGCGACGATGGCCGAGATCCAGTTCGCCGCCGGTGCGACGACGGTCATGCCGGTTCATGCCGCGGGCGCGAGTTACGCGGACTGGAGCGAGGCGCAGTCAGGTGTCGCTGGCTTGCCTCTCAAACCGCTCGCCACGGCGGTCGTCAGCGCGCACGTGATGGGTGGTTGCCCGCTCGGAGCCGACTCCCGTCGCGCTGTTACGGACCACGAT
>Ga0207693_10001280_pt1 | contig 22388 bp, 20 predicted proteins | sample LARL81metaG_FD_184347 | JGI IMG/M metagenome (GOLD analysis project Ga0207693, IMG submission 184347) | Corn, switchgrass and miscanthus rhizosphere microbial communities from Kellogg Biological Station, Michigan, USA - LAR L8-1 metaG... | ecosystem: Host-associated > Plants > Roots >... | reverse complement strand
CCCAGTAGTCGGACTGCGCGATGTGCGCGCCCCATGCGAACAGGGCCGCCGACCCGGTCGTGGTGAACGTCACCGTGATGTCGGCGCTGCTGTTGTTGCTCGTCGGGCCCGTGTGGCTCGGCACGGTCAGGCCGTCGATCGTGCCGCCGTACATGGTGAGGTTGCGGCTGACGCCCGCGAACGCCTCAGCGCCCGCGACCGTCTTGCCGACCTTGGTGGGGGCTCCGGGAGCGAAGGGGTCGCTCTTGAACCCGGCGGTGTTCGCCGACGGCAGGCTCGGGCACAGCGATGAAACGGCGCCGCCGCCCGATCCGCAGAGGTTCGGGCTCTCGCTGTCGTTCCACGTTGCGAGGAAGTCGTACGCCTCGTGCCCGCCGGCGGTGAAGTCGTAGTTCAGGTGGATCGTGTGCTGGCCGGCCGCCAGCCCTTCGATCGCGAGACGGAAGGGCACGACGTCACCCTCGTGGTAGGCGGAGTTGTTCTGGTTCAGGTCGCCGTTCTGCCAGCCCTGGCCGGGCAGGTTCGCCCACTGGTCCAGGTTGACGTTGAGCGACCCCGAAGACGCAGCCAGCACCGTCGAGCTGGCGCTGCGGGCACTGCCGCCGTTGCCCGTGTCGACCTGACCCATCGTCAGGCTCGGGGCGCCGGCGTTCGCCGGCAGCGCGGCCTGCCCGAAGCCGACCGCGAAGACCAGCAGCGAGCAGAACGCGGTGACGAGCGCGCGGCGCCCATTAGGCCCGCGCGTGGTGCGATGCGATCTCATCTGGTTACCCCCCAGGTCCAAGGTCCTCATCCTCCGAAGCCGTGTTCTTCGAGACGTTGGAGGGACGCCATGCGCCCGACCTCTGTCTCCCCACGTCAGAAGCTACGCCGACACCTGGGGGACAGCATCGGGCGAAGGGTGTGACCCGGCGCCCCTCCCTGGGTCGTAGACCGTTCGGACCTGGTTTCCGATGAGTGTGGCGGCGCAGTACGTATCAGACAAACGTGCTGGTCATGTGGAGAGGCCGCCGGTGCGGCCTTCGAGACGCCGGCAGCCGTTAACTGCGGCGGCGCGCGGCGAGGAGCAACGACGCAACCCCGACGACAGCAAGGGCCATCGCGGCGAGGCCGGGGAGCGTGGCGTCGCCTCCGGTGAACGCCGTCCCGTCTCCGCTTCCGCTCGAGCCTCCGTTGTGCGCGGCCCGAGCGACGATCGTGACGCTCGCGTGATCGCTCGCGGTCACTCGATGCCCGCTCGGGTCGCGCCCGGTGACCGTCGCGGTGTTCGTCACCCAGACCTGCGAGGCCGACAGCGTACGCGGCATCGAGAAGGTGGCGGTGTGACCGGGCGCGAGCTGAGCGAGCGAGCCAACGGCGCCGAGGTGGTCGTCGGTGACGGTCACGTGGGTCAAGGTCGTGTTGCCGGTGTTCCGAACGACGTAGCGGTAATCGACGGTCTCGCCCACGACTCCACTGACCGGGTTCGGCGTGACGGAGATCGAGAGCGTCGGCTTGAGCACCTTGGTCGTCGCACGCGCGCTCGCCTGCGCCGAACCAGATGCGGACGCGGCGTGCACCGTCGCCGTCGTCGAGAACCGGTCGGCGGCGCCGGCCCTGACGACGTGGGTGCAGTGATAGGTGCGGCTCATACCGGGGGAGAGCATCCCGCCGTTGCCGTGGGGGGCGGTGTCGCATCCGGGATCGGTCACCGTGAGGTGGTCGAGCGCGATCGCGCCGGTGTTCGTCACGTGCATCGTGAAGGGAATCCTCGAGCCGACATGCGCGAAGGTCGGCGCGGTCTTCGTGATCTGGACCGACGGGGGACAGGTGACCGTCTCGGTGACGGAGCCTTCGTTGTTGCCCTGCGAAGCGACCGGCTCGTTCGAGGCCGACACGGACGCGGTGTTCGTCAGGGAACCACAGTGGATGTCGCCCGTCAGCTTGACGCCGAACGTCGCGTCGACGCTGGCGCCGGCGGCGAGCGATCCGCGTGTGCAGGTGACGGACCAGTGCTCCGGGTGCCCCGAGCCGACCGAGGCCACGACGGTGCACTGCCCGCCGGGGAAGGTGGGGACCAGGGTCGTGACGTGGACCCCGAGCGGCAGGTTGTCCTGCACCTCGATGTCCTGTGCGATGGCGGAGCCGACGTTCTCGACGGTGATGGTGTAGGAGAACCCGTCGCCGACGCTCACCGGTCCAGAGGCATCGGAGGTCTTCGTGATCGTGACGTCGGGGGAGGTCGTCGCGGCAGCGGAGTCGACGAGCGTCCAGGACCATGCCGCCGCCACCGCGAGCACGACCGAGATCCGGGCGACGCGCCCACCGAGCCCGTTCCGATCCCTCACGTTCCCATCCATCCCTGGCGGGCTCCGCCGCCGCCCCGCCGTTCGCGCGAACCTACGTTCCCGACCCCGGCCTACGCCATCGGTCTAACGGATGCGCCCTTCGGCGTTCGGCCGCATCCGGCAGTTCCGGCGGCAACCATGGCAGCCGGGAGGGGGCGATTCAACGTCCCGCCCGTTCGGTGGATATGAGCGCCCGGAGGGGACAGTGGTGCCCGATATCGATCTTGGACAACGTTACATAACGTGCATTATGGGCGTTCCATAGGAGCACCTGCTCAAGGCGGCTCAAGCTGTCTCGCGTGTACGGAACCGGAGGTCCCAGCCCCACTGGGTGACCTTCCACAGCGCCTCGGCCACGATCGCCTTGGAGATCTTCGACTCGCCGTAGACGCGTTCCCGGAACGTGATCGGCGCCTCGCCGACGTCGTACCCGAGCCGATGCGCGCGCGAGACCAGCTCGATCTGGAACCCGTAGCCGTCCGAGACGAACGGATCGCGTAGCAGATCCTCCAGGAGTCCGCGCCGGTACACCCGGTATCCGCTCGTTGCGTCGTGGATGGGGAGCCCGAGCATGAACCCCGCGTAGGCGTTCCCGCCTCTCGAGAGGGCGACGCGGGACCTGCTCCAGTCGGTGACCGAGCCGCCCGGGATATACCGGCTGCCCACCACGAGGTCGTGGTGCTGCGCAGCCTCGAGCAAGACTGGGAGCTCCGCAGGGTCGTGCGACAGATCGGAGTCCATCTCGATCGCCATGTCGTAGCCCTCCGCGATCGCTGTGTGGAACCCCTCCAGGTACGCGCTCGCGAGGCCCGACTTGGCCGGCCGCTCCAACAGCCGAACCCGCGGCTCGGAGGCGGCGATCCCCGCGACGAGCTCCCCCGTACCGTCCGGCGACGAGTCGTCCACGACCAGCACGTCGAGCCCATCGGTCGCGAGGACGCCGCGGATCGCCTGCTCGATCGTGCCGCGCTCGTCATACGTCGGGAGCACCGCCAAGCCACGGAACGGCGTGGGCAGCGGACCGGGCGAGGGCCTTGTCGTGCGACGACGGGGCGCGAACAGCAGACTCATCGCGACGATCACCAGACAGACGACGGGGAACCAATCCCCGTACCGGACGTAGAGGGTCCACGTGGTGGACGGGTTGACCTGGCCACGCAGGATACCGGGGACGAACAGCTGCGTGTCGCTCGTGACCTGCCCGTCGGTGTCGATGAACGCGCTGATCCCCGAGACCGCCGCGTCGACCACCCAGCGTCCGGTCTCGACGGCGCGCATCCTGCTCATCTCGAGGTGTTGGTCCGCCGCGGCCGTGAAGCCGTAGGACGCGTTGTTCACCGGGACGACGAGGAACTGCGCGCCTTCGCGCACCATGGTCCGCGGGATATCGGGGAACGCGTTCTCGAAGCAGATCGGGGTCCCGTAGCTCGGCAGCCCCGGCTGGGTGATGGTGTGGATGCTGCTCCCCGGTGTCCGGTCGACCGGGATCTGCTGGATCGCGCTGATCCAGGAGAGGTGTCGCCGCCACGGCACGTATTCGCCGAACGGCACCAGATGCACCTTGTCGTAGCGATCGACGAGTTGCCCGGATGCGTCGAACGCGAGCACGCTCGTCCGCTGCGTGCCGTCGGGATCGTTCACGACCGCGCCGACCGTGGTCGGCACGCCCACCTGCGCGATGGCGCTCCGCACGGACGCTACCGTGGCCGGGTCGGCGAGCGCTCCCGGATCGAGCGCCCCCTCCCCCCAGACCGCCAGGTCAGGCGGCGGCGTCTGGCCCGCGAGGGTCTGATACTCCTCGATGTTCCGTCGTGCCACGGTGATGTCCTCTTGTACGGGTGACGTGCCGGCAGGCACCCGGACGTCGACCTGGACCACCGCGATGGTCACGGGGTCGCCGGTGGCGGCCGGCAGGGGGATCAACGCCGGCGCGAGGATCGTGACGACGGCGGCGACCACGAGGCCGATCCGAACCCCTCCCCTCCCCTGCCGGGCGATCCAGGCGGCAACCGCCGCGTTGGCGAACACGACGACGAAGGTCACGCCCCAGACCCCGGTCACCGATGCCAGCCGAAGGAGCGCCCGGTCGTCGACCTGCGAGGTACCGAGGTTGGCCCACGTGAACCCGCCGAGCGGCCACATGCCGCGCAGCCAGTCGATCGCGGTCCAGGCGGCGGCGATGCCGATCGCGCCCCAGACCGGGCGATCGCGCCGCACGATCAAGGTCGCGATCGCCCCGAACACCGCGATCGATGCGGCCGACAGCGTGACGAGCGCGGTCCACGCCAGCGCGCCGAACAGGAAGATCCAATACAGCGTCGCGCCGAACATCCCGACGCCGAAGCAGAAGCCGAGGAGCAGCCCGCGCGGGACCGTGCGTTCTCGTAGGAGCAGCAGAAGCGGCGCGACCCCAACGAACGCGATCGGCCACGCGCCGACGGGCGGGAACGCGAGGGAGGTGGCGAGGCCGGCGGCGAGCGCCGCGACGCACCCGAGGCCCAGCGACGGCCGCGGGTGCGGGGTCACATCAGGCGCAGTCGCGGCAGAGCATCTTCTTCTTGTCCGCGAGCTGGCTCCGGTGCTTCACCAAGAAGCAGTTCCGGCACATGAACTCGGTCTCCTGCATCGGAACGACCTTGGTGTCGATCGCCTCGGCGCGGTCGTCGCGGGCGAGATCGAGCGGGATGACCTCCTCGTCGTCCTCGACCGCCTCCTTGACGGTCTCGGAGGCCTCCTGCTTGGCGAGCAGGTCCTGGATGGACTCGACGTTCTCGAGACCCGGCTCGGGGGGGACCGTCGCGTCCTCGAGGTCCTCCGCCGTGGGCTCGGCGTCCTCCTCGTCGTCGCCTGCGAGCTCTTCTTCCTCTTCGGCGAGTTCTTCGATGTCGTCTGGCATGTGCGGGTCGTGCCCTCCGTCCGCGGGAGGGATGGGGGTTGCCTCCCTGGCAGCTGCGCATCCTACAACGGGTCCGTGTGAACGGTGGGGAGGTCGCGCCACGTGCAGAAAAGGACCCAAGAGACGGCTCCCGTCCGCCGCGCCGGGGCGCCGCGATCGTGTGCTCGCCTCTTGGGTCCGGCGTCACCGCCGGGGCGGCGACGCACCCCGGACGCTACGCAACCGGGCGTCGGCCGGTCAAGCGCGAGTGCCCCGAAAGTGTGACAAAGGCCTCACGACAGCCAGACTTCGCGCCCGATCGAGACCGTCAGGATCGGACGGAGCCCAGCGACGTCGTCGACCGTCAGCGGGTCCTGGTCGTAGGCCGCGAGGTCGGCGTGCATGCCCGGTTCGAGCATGCCCTTCTTCTCTTCGTGGTGGGCCAGGCGCGCGCTCCCGGTCGTGTGGATCCGGATCGCCGCGGCGCGGTCCAGGCGCTGCGTCGGATCGTGATGGGTCTCCATCGCCCGGATCGTCGCCCATGGGTCGACCGGGACGACGGGCGCATCGGACCCGACCCCCACTTCCAAGCCCCGCTCCAAGATCGTGCGGATGGGGTTCATCGCCCACGCGCGGTCGGGACCCACGCGGCGCTCGTACAGCTCGCCCGCAAAGCCCCAAGCCGCATCGAACGCCGGCTGCATCGAGATGCCGAGCCCGAGCATCGCTGCGCGTTCGATCTGTGCGAGGGTCGGCATCTCGAAATGCTCGATCCGATGTCGACGCGCACGGAAGTGTCGCCGCTCGCGCGAGTCGAGCCGGCGGTAGATCCGCTCCCACGCGCCGAGGACCTGCTCGATCGCTCGGTCCCCGATCGCGTGCATGCCCACCTGCAGACCGGCGTCGTGTCCGTCGCGGAAGAATCCCTCGAGGATCTCCTCGTCGAAGGCCAGCTCGCCGCGGCCGTGTCCATCGGTGTAGGGATCGCTGATCGCGGCGGTGCGCGCACCGAGGGAGCCGTCCGTCGCCAGGTCGCCGCCGATCCCTCGGATGTCCAGCTCGACGGCCTTGGGCACGTCCATCATCCCGAGAACGACCTCGACCGAGACCGGGAGGTCGAGCCGGTGGGTCAAGAGGGTCTCGAGATCCAACGGGCCGAACTCCAGCGGGAGCGCCATCTCGTGCACCGTGGTGACCCCGTGGCTCGCCGCGCGGGCCGCGCCCGAGAGCTGCAGAGCCTCGATCGCGTGCTCGCTTCGCGCCGTGGCCGTCCATCGGCCGATCAGCCGGTTCGCGGTCCCGGTGACGACGCCGGTTGGAGCCCCGTTCCGGTCGCGCTCCACGCCGGGGGTGTCGAGCGCGTCGGCGAGGCTCAGCGCCGCCGTGTTGAGCAGGGCCACGTGGCCGTCGGTCCGGCGGATCACGAGCGGCGCGCCGCTCACCTCGTCGAGCTGCTGCAGTGTCGGCAAGGTCGGATCGGTCCAGCGCGTCTCGTCGTAGCCCTGGAGCGCCACCACGTCGTCGGTGGTGCCGTGCGCCCGATCGCGGGCGATCGAGAGGAGCTCGTCCACCGACCGGGCGGCCGCGACGTCCTCATTCTCCGCCGATACGCCGAGGCTCGTCAGATGGACGTGCGAGTCGACGAAGCCGGGCACGATCGTCGCACCCGGCAGATCGATCACCCGGTCGGCCTGGGGTGGCTCGCCGACACCAACACGCTCCACATGGCGGCCGTCGACCAGAACCCAGTCGCCGGTCGGCGGATGGCCGAACGTATGCACGCGCGCCGCTCGGTAAAGGGATCTCACGACCCGCGCATGATGCCATGGCCGGTCCACGCCACGGGTGATCCTTGCGCATCGAACGCACCCATCGTGCGCTTGCCCTCGTGCTCGCGCATCCCGAGCTCGATGAGCGCGTCTCGCCAGGCTCGTGCGGCCCGGGCGACGGCGCGCCGGTCTCCGGCGAACACCACGTCGTCGACCCACCGGATCGGCTCGCAGCCGGCCACGCGGGCGCGATCGTCGGCCAGGGCAAGCACCGCGTCCGCCAGGGTCGCCGATGCCGGCGGGCCGATAGGGATCCCGAGCCCGCCCACATCGCGGTACCCACGGATGGCGTGGAGCAGCGGCGCCGGGTCGCCACCCGCCTGGGCGGCCGCGGCGCGGATCGCTCGTTCCCCGATCGATGGGAAGCAGCTCGCGACGTCGGAGACCAGCACGCTGGAGGCCCCGATCGTGCGAGCGCGGAGCGCCGCGCGCCACCGACGCCGCTCGACCGCCAGAGGGATCGCTCGCCCGGGTGCCGGCGAGCCGAACACCGATGGCCCAGGGCGCGTGTTGGGCAACGCGAGCGCGACGGCACGTTCGTACCGTCGCCGTTCGTGCGGATCGAGTCGCGTCAACACGCGTCGCTTGCCTGCGGGGGACGTCCACCCTTCGAGCTGCATCGCACCGACCCCTCTGTGTGCGCCGCGAGGGAGGTGCGGGCGAGGCAGGCAGCAGACCACATCAGGCCCCCTCGAACCATCCCCGGACCGGGGGAACCGCAGCTCCCCCGCTAGGATGGGCCGGTGCTCGACGAGCGTGACCTCGAGATCGTCACCGCGCTGCGCGAGGACGCGCGCGCGACGTATGCGGACATCGCTGCGCGGGTCGGGTTGTCGGCCTCCTCGGTCCATGAGCGGGTGCGCAAGCTCGAAGCCGGCGGCGTGATCACGGCCTACCGGGCTGTGGTCGAGCCGGAGGCGCTCGGTCTGTTCGTCACCGCGTTGATCGCGGTCACGCCGCTGGACCCGCAGCAGCCCGACGATCTCCCAGAACGCCTGGCCGACCTCCCCGAGGTCGAGGACTGTCTGAGCGTCGCCGGCGAGGCCAACTACATCCTCAAGGTCCGCACCCGCAGCACGAACCACCTCGAGGAGCTGATCCGGCGGCTCCGCGAGAAAGCGGGCGTGAGCACCCGTACGACGATCGCGTTGTCGATCCCCTTCGAGGGCCGGCCGGTCAGCTTGTGACGGGCCAACGCGTCCGATGCCATATCCTGGCCGGATGCGGCTCTACGACTCACTGACGCGCACCCTCCAAGAGGTAGACCCGATCGAACCGGGTCACGTGAAGATGTATGCCTGCGGCCCGACCGTCTATCGGTACGCGCATCTCGGGAACCTCCGGAGCTTCATGCTCTACGACCTGATCCGCCGCGCGCTCGAGCTCGAGGGCTTCACGGTCACAGAGGTGATGAACATCACCGACGTTGGCCACATGACCGACGAATCTTCCGCCGAAGCCGTCGACAAGATGCAGCTCGCGACCGAGGACGAGGGCCTCACGCCCGAGCAGATCGCGCAGAAGTACACCGATGCGGTGTTCGACGATGCGAGAGCGCTCGGGATCCGGCCGGCCGATCTCTACCCGAAGGCCACCGAGCACATCCAAGAGATGATCGATCTCACCCAGACGCTGGTGGACAAGGGGCATAGCTACGTCGTCGACAACGGCTCGGTCTACTACGACGTGACCAGCTTCGAGGGCTACGGCAAACTCTCGGGCAACACGCTCGACAAGCTCCGGGAGGGGCACCGTGACCTCGAGACCGATCCGCGGAAGCGCCACCCCGCCGACTTCGCCCTATGGAAGGCCGCCGGCCCGGGTCGCTTGATGCGCTGGCAGAGCCCGTGGGGCGAGGGGTTCCCCGGATGGCACATCGAGTGCTCCGCGATGTCGATGAAGTACCTGGGCGATCGGTTCGACATCCACACCGGTGGCACCGACCTGCGGTTCCCGCACCACGAGGACGAGATCGCGCAGTCCGAGGGGGCGGTCGACCATCAAGTGGTGTCGATCTGGGTGCACGCCGGGCATCTGCGCCAATCCGGACAGAAGATCGCGAAGTCGACCGGGAACGTCGTGCTGGTCCAAGATCTGCGTGACCGTGACTTCGACCCGTTGTCGTTCCGGTGGCTGTGCTTCCAGACGCAGTACCGGTCCGAGATGGATTTCACATGGGATGCGATGGCCGCCGCCGACCAGCGGGTGAAGCAGCTGCGCCGGCATATGGCGGGATGGGCGCCCGCGTCGACCGAACTCGGAGACGCCGCGAAGGCCTACGACGCGCGCGTGCGCGAGGCGCTCGCCAACGACCTCCACATGCCGGGTGTCGTCGCGATCGTGAACGAGCTCGATCGCGACCCGAACGTGCCCGACGGTGAGAAGTACGCGCTGCTGGTCGAGTGGGACCACGTGCTCGGGCTCGACCTCGAACGCGAGGCGACGAGCGGCTGGGAACCCACCGCCGAGATGCTCGCGCTGATGGCCGAGCGAGATGAGGCACGGGGAGCGAAGGATTTCGCCAAAGCCGACGCCATCCGCGAGAAGCTCGAGGCGATGGGGCTCGAAGTCATGGACACTCCCGACGGGACGCGGGTGCGTCCCCGGGACTGATCAGTCCACAACGACGAGTTCGCGCGGCGTCGTGTTGAGCGACTCCACGCCGTCGGCGGTGACGGCGACGATGTCCTCGATCCGAACGCCGAGCTCTCCATCGAGGTAGATCCCCGGCTCGACGCTGAACGTCATGCCGGGCTCGAGGATCGTCCGGTCACCCGTGGTCGCGTACGGCGGCTCGTGCACCTCGAGGCCGATCCCGTGCCCCGTTCGATGGATGAACCGTTCGCCGAAGCCTGCGGCCTCGATCACCGTGCGCGCCGCTCGGTCGATCGACTCGATCTCAACCCCTGGCCGAACCGCCTCGGTAGCGACCCGCTGCGCCTCCGCCACCACCCCGTGTACAGCCCGCAGGCGCTCCCCTGGTTCCCCGAGAACGACCGTTCGCGTCGTGTCGCTGAAGTAGCCATCGATGCTTCCGCCGAAGTCGATCACGACGCCGTCGCCGTCGCCGATCACCCGCTCACTCGGGTCATGATGTGGGGAGGCGGCGTTCGGCCCCGACGCGACGATCATGAAGTCGGCGGTGTCGTGCCCGCTCGATACGAGCAGATCGCCCAGCGTCGCCGCGACCGCCCGCTCGGTGCGACCGGCGAGCGGCTCGGTCAACAGTTCGCCGAGCGCGGCGTCGGCGGCGGCGGCGGCCCTGCGGAGCGCATCGAGCTCGGCCTCGTCCTTCCGGGCGCGCATCGCGCCCACGATCGGCGTCGCCGACGCCCACACGGCCCCGGGAAGCGCTCGCTGGAGCGCCAGGACGTGTGAGCCCCAGATCCGGTCGCCCACGAACACCGTGCCACCGCCTTGCACGCGCGATGCGATCAGTGCATACGGATCCGCGTCGTCCCGCCAGGGCACGAGGTCGAGGGCGTCGCCCGCCGGAGCTGCCGCTGCGAGCGGAAGTTCGAGCTCGGGCACGATCAAGGCCACGTCGCCGGCCGCATCGATCACGAGCACGGTCGGCCGCTCCAGGGGCATCGGCCCGTAGCCGATCAGGTAGCGCAGGTCCGGCGACGGCGCGACGAGCAACGCGCTTCCCCCGGCGTCGGCCAGCCTCGACGCCGCCTCTCGAAGCCGCGCTCGATGGTCGGGCCGCATCGTCAGACCTTCAACAAGATCTGCTGAGGCACGACCTGGAACGTGACCGGCGTCGTCCCGAACCGTTGGCCGTCGGCGACCACCGGCAATGCTCGAGATGGTGACGTGACCTCGATCTTCAGCTTCGCGTGCACCTCTTTGATCGACGGATCCGGCACGTGGTCGCCGTGCCGGAAGATGCGCGGCAACAGCCGATACGCGTTCGACTTCGGCCCGGTGAACACGAGTCCGTCGAGCACGCCGTCGCCGGGGAACGAGCGGGGCGACAACCTGATCCCCCCGTCCGTGAACTGCCCGTTCCCGATCACGACGCTCCAGGCGTCCAGTTCGATCGTCCGGCGGTCCGTCCCGATCGTCACCGGCGTCACGCGGGTGCGGGCGTACGCGCGCCAGAACGCGGTGAACCGCTTGAGGTTCCGGAAGCCCGCGCCGCCGCGTGTCGCGGCGATCGTGGCGGCCGCATGGAAGCCGATCTCGGCGACGTTGTGGGCGTATCTGACCGTTCGAGCACCGTCCGGGCCTGTCACCGCGATCTTCATCAGGTCGAACGGATACGTATCGGCGCCGGCGAGGTGACCGATCGCGCGCTCGGTGTCGCCGGGCAGCCCGAAGCTGAGGGGCAGGTCGGAACCCGACCCCGCCGCCACGACGCCAAGCACCGGCGCCTCCACGATCGGGCGGCCCTCGCGGAACATGCCGTTCACGACCGCTTGCACCGTCGCGTCGTCGCCGACCGCGGCCAGGAACCGGTACCCCTCGTCCAAGGCTGCGGCGCTCAGCCGCCGAAGCTCCTCCGACGAATCTCCGACATGGAGCCGGTACTCGAGCCCGCGCGCCTCCAGCGCGTGCTCGACCGCGCCGACCTCGTGCGCCACGGCCCCGTGCCCCGCGCGCGGGTCGAGCAGGACGGCGAGCGGCCCGAACGGACTGGTTGTAGGACTCATGGGGCGCTCATCGTAGCGACACGCCCGTGTAGCCGACGACGCCGCGGGCGACCACCTCTCGCGCCGCGCGAGCGCCCGACGCGGTCGCCGGTTCCGACACATCTTCGATCTGGCGCAGCAGGTCGATCAGCTGCTTGCAGTTGCGGACGAAGTCTCCCGGCGCCATCTCGGTCTCCTCGAGCACCGCCTCGAGCGCGGCGCCCTCGGCCCAAGCGTGCGCGGTCGCCGCGAACCCCGGTTCGAGCTCGCGGCACAGCTGCACCTCGTGCGCGTCCTCGGCTCGCCGGATCTGGCGCCACAGGCGCTGCAGGCGCTCGTAGCCGTCCTCGAGACGCGCGTTCGGGAGCGTGCCCGGCAGGGGGGTGCGCTCGCGCGCCTCGTAGACGACGGTGGACACGAGCGCCGCGATCTCGCTCGGCTCGAGGTCCTCGAGGACACCGCTCGCCAACGCCTCGCCGACGAGGAGATCCCCCTCGCCGTAGATCCGGGTGAGCCGGCGTCCCTTGTCGGTGAGCCGCCACCCCTGGACGTAGCCGAGCTCGGTCAGCACGCCGAGGACGCGATCGAAACGCCGCGCGAGCGTCTCGGTGCGGACGCGGATCCGGCGGTCGACGCCGCCGACCTGAGCTGCGAGGCGGTCCGCGCGTTCGGCCCACCGCTCGTGCGTCTGGCGGTCCGGGCAGGCATGACACGGGTGCGCCCGCGCCTCAGCGTCGAGCGCGGCCGCCTGCCGCTCGACCTCGGGGTCGACCGCCGGCGCGGACCGACCCCGGGCCGGACGCACGTGCAGCGCGGTGAGCGCGGCCGCCACGTCGCGCCGGTAGCGCGCGCTCCGGGTCGACCCCGACCGGGGCAATGCGATCCGCGTCAGCGCCGCCGGCGGCTCGACGAAGTCGTGCGCCGCCAACCGGAAGAACGAGCGGTCGTCGGTCAGCACGGTCGGTCGCCCCTCGCGGACGGCCAGCACGACCGCGAGCGACCCGCCGTCGCGGCTCTTCGGCACGGCGATCACGTCTCCGGGCGTGAGTGCGCCGAGCGCGCGCCGGACGCCGTCTGAGCGAGACGTCCGCCCTCGTCGGTCGTCGCTGCGCAGCCGCTTGGCTTCCGTGCGAAGGGTCCAGTACTCGTCGAAGTCGCCCCGGTCGCAGACGAGGTGCTCCTGGTAGCCGGCGAGCGCCTCCTTATCGCGCTGACGCGACCGCTCCAACGCGACGACGCCGCGGTCGGCGAGGAACTGCGCGAACGAGCTGTTGAGCATCTCGTGCGCTTGCTCCGGTGTGTAGTTGCGGACCAGGTTGACCGCCATGTTGTACGAGGGCCGGAACGACGACGTGAGGTCGTAGGTGCGCGTCGCCGCGAGCCCCGCCACGCGCTCGAACGGCACCTGGCGCTGATACACCACCACGGCGTGGCCGAGCGCGTCGATGCCGCGCCGTCCCGCGCGACCCGTCAGCTGCGTGTACTCCCCCGGCGTGACGAGCTCGTGCCGCTCCCCCTGGAACTTCCAAAGGTCCTCGATCACGACGGTCTTCGCCGGCATGTTGATCCCGAGCGACAGCGTCTCGGTCGCGAACACGACCTTGATCAACCCGGCCTCGAAGAGCTCTTCGACCGCCTCCTTGAAGACCGGCAGCATCCCCGCGTGATGCGCGGCGACACCGGCCGACGCGGCTTCGAGGAACGTCGGGAAACCGAGCGCCGCGAGGTCGGCGTCGTCGATCCAGGCCGCGCGCTCCTCGATCCGATCGCGGATGCGGTTCGCCTCGTCGCGTGTCGTGAGCCGGATCCCCGACTCCAGGAGCCATCGCACGCTCTTGTCGCAGCCCGCCCGGCTGAACACGAAGTAGATCGCCGGGAGCATCCCGGCCCCCTCGAGCACCTCGACGACGTCCTCCCGACGCGGAACGAACGCGCGGCCCCCGGGCCGGCGCCCCTGGCGCCGCCCGGTCGACCGGTACCGGACCTCCTCGCGGTCGAGCGCCACGACGTACGGGTTCGGGACGAGGGCGCCGCGTTCCTGCACGTGCATCGGGTGCAGCCGGTGCCCGACGAGGTAGTGGTGCTCGAGCGGAACGGGCCGCTGTTCCTCGATCACGACGTCGGTGTCGCCGCGGAGGGTCCCGATCCACTCGCCGAACTCCTCCGCGTTGCTGATCGTCGCCGACAGGCACACGACCGAGACCGACGGCGGGAGGTGGATCAGCACCTCTTCCCACACGGCCCCCCGGTACGGATCTTGCAGGTAGTGGACCTCGTCCATGACGACCGTCTGCAGGCCGGTCAGCGTGTCGCTCCGCTCGTACAGCATGTTGCGGAGCACCTCGGTGGTCATCACGACGACCGGCGCCTCGCCGTTGATCGTGTTGTCACCGGTGAGCAGGCCGACCCGGTCGCGTCCGTAGGCGTCGACCAGGTCGCCGAACTTCTGGTTGGAGAGCGCCTTCAGTGGCGTGGTGTAGAAGCACTTGCGGCCGTCGTCGAGGGCCCGGGCGACGGCGAACTCGGCGACGACGGTCTTGCCCGCCCCCGTCGGCGCGGCGACCAGGACCGAACGCCCGGCGTCGAGCGCGTCGATCGAGCGGAGCTGGAAGCGATCGAGCGGGAACGCGTAACGCTCGGCGAAGGCCGCTGGGGAGGTCACGCTCCCAGTGTAGGGACGGGGCTACAGGTGGATGCCGCAGGTGGCGACGTGGTCGCGCACCAGCGTGGTGAACCGGTCGGGCGCCTCGACGTTGGTCAGGTGGCCCACCCCGGGTAGCACCTCGAGGCGTGCCCCCGAGATCTGTTCGGCCATCGGCGTGGTCAGGTCGGACGGGATCAGCCGATCGCCGTCGGAGGTGATCACGAGCGTGGGCACGTCGATGCCGGCGAGGTCGCCGGTCGAGTCCGGTCGCTCGGCCATCCCGAGCGCGGCCGCGGCGATCGCCTCGGCAGACTGGTCGGCGACCCACCCCTTCACGCGTTGCTGGAGCTCCTCCGGCGCCTGCTCGGCGAGCAGAGGGGGTGGGTTCTCGGCCAAGACGTTGCCCTCGCTGCGGAGCCGCTGGGCCAGATCACGCCGGCCGGCCGCCGCCTCGGGCGTGTCGGCGCCTGCGCGCGTGTTGGCCAGCACGAGCCCTGCGATCCGGTCGTGGGCTTGACGCCACAGCTCGAACGTCACGTACCCACCCATCGACAGGCCGCACACGACGAACCGGTCGAGCCCAGCTGCATCCACGGCCTGCAGGCAGCGTTCGGCGGCGAGCGCCATCGTCATCGTCGACCCCGCGGACGCCGCCATCCCGAACCCCGGGAGGTCGGGCGCGACGGTGTTGGCACCGAAGCGCTGGCGCTCCCACATCCGCGCGTCGAGCGGGAACGCGTGGACGAGCAGCAACCCGTCGCTCATCGCACCGCTCGCGCGTTCGGTCCGATGAAGACGGACAGCGACGACGGCTCGACCTCGAACGTGGCCGGGGTCGGCCCGACCCGCTCCCCGTCGGCGTACACCATCACGTGACGGTCGGTCTCGATGTGGATCCGCTTCCCGCGCGCCATCGTCACCGCAGGATGGGTCACGTGGGTCCCGCGGAACACCCGTGGGAACGCCCGCAGGAACGCACCCTTGCCCAGCGCCCCGAGCATGCAGACGTCGAGCTCGCCGTCGACCACCGAGGCGTCGGGGGTGACCTTCATGCCGCCACCGTAACTGGTCGAGTTGCCAACGGCGACCAGCATGTGCGGCCCCGAGTGGACGATCCCGTCCACGTCGATCGTGAACAGCGCCGGCGTGAACCGCGATAGCGTCTTGACCAGCGCGGCGACGTAGGTCCCGGTGCTGCCCAGGCGAACCGACATCGCGTTCGCGGCCTCGTTGACCTCCGAGTCGAACCCGCAGCTGCCGATCGCGACGAACCGCCGGGTCGCCTCCGGCGTCGTGACCTTCGCCGTGTCGATCCGGACCGTTGGCCCCTCGGCGCAGGCGTGCACCGCGGCTTCGAGGTTCCGCAGACCGATCGCATGCGCGAAGTCGTCGGCGGTGCCGGACGGGAAGATCGCCAGCGTCGCGTCGATACCGGCCAGCCCGTTGGCGGCGAGCCCGACCGTCCCGTCACCGCCCAAACAGCCGACGCGGGTCGCGCCATCGGTCGCCGCGGCACGCACGCGTTCCTCGAGGTCCGGTCCGGAGGTCGACAGCGAGATCTCGTGCGGGATGGCGGCCTCAGACAACAACTGCTCGAGCTTGCCGATCACCTTGCCGGCCTTGCCGTTGCCCGCCGCCGGGTTCGCGACGACGACCAGCGGGCCCGCTGCCATCTGCGCGCGCGCTCCCCTAGCCGCCCAGGCCCTGTGGCAGCCCGCCGGAGCTGCCGCCGATCGGCTGCGGGAGCGGCGGTGGCATGCCGGCGAACGTCGCGAGGTTCGTGTAGCTCGACCAACCGCGCGTGATCAGGTCCTGTCCGCTCCCGTTGGCGGTCTTCGCCTGCGCGAGCAGCTCGTCGGCCTGCGCCGGGTTCTCCATCGCCTGGGCCGTGAGGCTGGCGGCGACCGCGAGCGAGCGCAGGCCCGCGGTGATCTCCGGTTGGATCGTCGTGATCAGGTCGGTCTGGGTCTCGTCGAACCCGTGGTTCTCGATGGTGTTGGTCAGTTTGAACTTGGCGAGGGTCGCGGCCGCCTTCTCGAGGTTCGCCGCCTCCGCCTTCAGCTGCTTCGCGGTGACGCCGGCCGGCTTCCCTTGCCCGAGGTTGGTGATCGCCGTCCCGATGTCGGTGCCGATCTGCGGCGTGGCGCCGCCCTGGACCTGCCCCACCGAAGACAGGGTGCCCTCGAGGTTGACCTTCCAGACGGAGAGGGCTTCGCGCTGCTGGCCCTGGGCAGCCGCAGCCTTCGAGGCGTTGCGCTGCTTGTCGATGCCCTCGTACGCCCACCACGTGACCGAGAGCACCAGCACCCCGCACATGAACAGGACGAGCCCGCGGACCCAGCCGCGCTGCGCGAACGGCTTCTTCACCGCGACGGGCTCGTGCCGCGGCGCCCGCGACACCTGCTTGCTCTTGGTCTTGCCCTTGCCCTTGATCGCCATGTGCCCGCCTTCTCGGCCGCCGCTAGTCCGTCGCCTGCTTCTGGCCCCGTTTCGCGAGGCGGCCGACGATGATAGCCGCCTCGTACAGGAGATACATGGGGACGGCCATCGCGGTCATCGTGTACGGATCGGAGCTCGGGGTGATGATCGCCGCGAACAGGAAGATCAGGAAGATCGCGTAGCGCCGATTCTTGGACAGCCACTGTGGCGAGACCACGCCCACGAGCTCCAGGAACAGCAGCAGGATCGGCAGCAGGAACGACAAGCCGAACGCCAGGGCCACGAGCATCACGAACGAGACGTACCGGTCGAACGTGAGCAAGGACACCACGCCGGGGCCCGCGAACCCGAGGAGGAACCCGAGCGCGCGCGGGAGCGTGTAGTACGCGAACAGCGCGCCCATGATGAACAGGAAGAACGACGTGAGGACGAACGGGATCGACCACTTCTTCTCGCGCGCAGTGAGCCCGGGCACGATGAACGCCCACAGTTGGTAGAGCAGGATCGGCAAGGCGATCGCGACCGCGATGAACAAGACCATCTTGAGCTTGGTCATCATCGGATCGATCGGGCCGGTCACGACCAGGTCGCATCCGTTGGTCGAGGCGTTCTGCGGGTTCTGTGCGACGAACTCGCAATAGGGCTTGCGCAGCAGGTTCTTGAACGGCCCGTAGAGGAACCAAGCCGCGACCCCCGAGATCGCCACCGCGTACACGCAGATGATGACGCGCCGACGGAGCTCCTGGAGATGCTCGACAACCGTCATCTCGCCCGTGCGCTGCTCGGGCGTCTTGCGGGAAGGGATCAGTTTCATGCCGGCTCCCGGCGGTTCAATCGGCGCTCGTCGGCGCGTCGTCCGGTCGGGACGTCTCCACGGCGGGCGGCGTCGCCTCAGCGGCCGAGCCGTTCGTCCGTGCCGACCGGTGGACCGACGGGGCCGTCGTGGTGGTCGGCGGGCGCTTGGTCGACCCGTTCGACCCGTTGGTGCCGCCGGCGCCGTCACCGTCGAACCGGATCATGCCCTTGAACTCATTGGTCATCTCGTCGAGGTTGACCAAGCCTTTGACGTCGTCCTGGAGCTTGCGGAACTCGCGGAGGCCGCGGCCGATCTGCCGGGAGAGCTCGGGCAGGCGTTTGGGCCCGACCACGATCAGCCCGATGATCAGGACGAGCAGCAGTTCTTGGGGCCCGATGTTCAGCATGGGGATCGACCCCATGGTACCCCCGGGCTCAGGCTGAGCGGCCCTTCCCAGGGGTCGGGAGGCTCGAGACCCGCTGGCTCGCACGGTTGGAGCCCCGGGAGATGTCGTTGGCGAGGGGCGTGACCTCTTCCTGGAATCGGCGGGCGGCCCGGATCAGCTGCAGCATGTGGGAGACGAGGAAGGCGAGACACACGCACACCAGCGCGATCGCGAACCCGGACGCCAGGATCCAGACGAGGAGCCAGGTGTTCATGTGGGGATGCTACCGCGGACGCCGAGGGTGGGCTCAGCCGCGCTTGGCGAAGAACTCGCGGATGTAGGCGTCGTCCTCGAGCATGTAGTGGAACTCGATGACGTCGTCGGGGGTGAACGTCGGCGCGTCCGGGCCGGGGCCCTTGGGCTCGGCCGTCTCGACGTCGAACAGCTCCGGGTGCATCTGCGCGGCCTCGCCATCGCGGTCGATGTCGACCCCGGCCGACACGAGCAGCGCCACGATCTTGCGGTCGGCCCGCTTCTCCACCGCGTCCTCGCACTCGGGGCACGTGAAGCGGTAGCTGCCCTCGCGCCCGTTCGAACGGACGGACAGCAGGATCGACTCGGGACCCATGTCCACTTCACCGCAGCGCGGGCAGGTTGTCCGGATGGTGGTCATCTCCCCCAACACATCGGCGATGACCCGAAAGGGCTTGAGACCCGTTCGCGGCCCCGCGTCTACCTAGAACTAGGCAGGTCAGGGGGTGTATCGGGCGAGCGTTTCACGGGCTTGCGCCACGATCTCGTCGCGGAGACCGGCGGGCTCCAGCACGTCGGCGTCCGACCCCAGTCGGAGGAACAGGCGCGTGAGCCACTGCATCCTGGCGGTCGCCAGCGTCACTTCGAGCGACCCGTCGGGTCCCTCGGTGGCGTCGCGGGCCGGGTAGTACTCCGCGACCCAGCGCGCAGCCGGGTGGAGCCGCACGCGGACCTCGATGTCGTGGTCGGTCGGCGTGTAGAGCGCCCGGCCGGCCCCCTGGAGGCCGTGCGGCGAGAAGCGCTCCCCCGTCGGGTCCGCCGACGCGATCCGGTCGATCCGCAGCAGCCGCTCATCGTCGACGTCGACGTCCCAGACGGCCGCGTACCAATGTCCAGCGCTCGCGAAGACCTCCTCCGGCTCGACGACCCGTTGGGTCCGCTCGCCGGTGCTCTGCGCGACGTAGGCGATCCGGAGGCGTTCGTGCTCCTCTCGCGCGGCGCGGACGGCGTCGAGGTGCTCCGGTGGCGTGCCCGGTTCGGCACCGGCGATCCCGGCCGCCTCGCCGAGCCCCTCGGGCCCGAGCGCATCGCGGAGCTTCGCGAGGGCGGCGGTGAGCGCCGGGGCGACGGGGATGCCCGGTGTGGCCGCCAGCTCGGTGGCCCGCACGTAGACCGCGAGCGCCTCCTGACGGGTCAGTCGCAGCGGGCGGGCGAACTGGTCGGCCATCGCGATCCAGATCCCGCCGTCCTCGTCGATGTCGACGTCGATCAGGTCGCCTGGGCCGTACGGCGGAAGTCCCGCGAGGAAGAGCTGCTCGAGGTCGCGACGGAGCTGCGGTACCGGGATCGCGAACAGGGCGGACGCCTCATCCAGCGTGGTACCGGGATGCTGGATCAGGTACGGCACGACGACGAGCATGCGCGCCAGGCGCTCCTCCACCTTCACGCTGGCGCGCTGGCGGTCAGGCACCGGCCACCGCCCGCAGGCGCGCGATCACGTCGTCACGGAGCGCCGGTGGATCGAGTACTTCCGCCTCGGGGCCGTAGCCAAGGACGAGCGGTCCGAGCGTGTCCGGATCTGCGGCCGGAAGCGTCAGCACGATCCAGCCGTCGTCCCGCGCGTGTTCGCGCGTCGCACCGGAGATGTTCCCCTCGGCGAGCACGGCGGCCTCGGGGCTGAATGCGACATGGGCGACCGGCAACCCGGAAGCGTCCCACGGGCCGGATTCCACCTGTTCGATCGCCGCGAACCCGTCGGGCGGCTCGACCCCCGGACCTGCGTCGGTGAGGTCGGTCGTCACACGCGAGAGGCGGAAGGCGCGGATCGCGTCCCGTTCTCGGTCGTGTCCCACGAGGTACCACCGACCCGAGCGGAAGACGACCCCAAAGGCATCGACCGTTCGATCGGACGTCGCCCCCTGGGCCGTTCGATAGCCGAAGCGCACGGCATGCCGGTCGCTCGCGGCGCTCGCCGCAGCCATCAACCGGTCCTGGTCCGTGTCCGACTCCATCGCGAGCGGACCCCCGGCAGAGCCGGTCAGCACACCGCCGTCGACCCCGTAGATCAGCTTGCGCACCCCGGAAACGGCATCGGTGGCTGCCGATCCGCTCTGCGCGGCGAGGTAGAGCGCGGTGATCTCCTCGGGCGTGAAGGCGATGTCGGGGAGGTAGTAGCGGTCTTTGCGGATCGTGTAGCCCTGCTCGACGTCCCAGACGTCGGTCCCGGTCATCTCCAGCGGGACGCCGTAGGCGCGGAGCATGTCCTTGTCGCGTTCGAACTTGCGCTTGACGGAGTCGAGGTTGTCGCCCTGATAGGCCTCGAGCGTCTCCCGGATCTGCTCGAACGTGAGCGGCGTCGGCGTTTCGAGCAGCAGTCCCACGAGGTTCAGCAGGCGCTCGAGCGGTTCCATCGTGTCCTGGTCGGGCATCGTGCGCGATGATAGCCCCCGCATGCCGAGGGCCCTGCAGCGCCGATGATCGCGTACATCCGAGGTCGGCTCGCCGGCGTTGCGGACGCGCCAGAGGTCCTGATCCGTACCCAGGAAGGTCAGATCGTCGCTCGTACGTTCTCCCCGCCCAGCAACCTCGTTCCCGATGACGACGTCGTCGCTGTCTCCGCGACCATCGCGGTCGGCGTCGTCGATCGAGACGAGACCGCGTTGCTTGGGCCATGGGCCGCCGACGGGCCAGATCCTGGGGGGCCGCTCGGGCTCGCCTCGACGCCCGTGGTGTTGCTGTCCGGCGCCTCGACGATCGACGTCGCGCTCGCGGGGGTCGCTCGGGCCGGACGCGACCCCCAGGTCGCCATACTCGAGGCAGGCGCTCCCGATCTCGGCCTGGCAGTGCTCGCCACGGTCGGCGCTGGTACAGAGGTCGTCGTCCTGACCGAGGCCGAAGGACGGCATATCGACCTCGTGCGGATCCTTGGTGGCCGGGCGGTCGTCGCACTTCCCGCGTCGGACGCCACAACGATCTCGGCGTGGTTCGGAGACGCCGAGCTCGGCGCGGACATCCCGCTGCCGACAACCGACGCCCAGGCGTCGGCCGACATCGCCGGCCTCGGTCTCGAAGCCGTGCACCAGCTCGTGCAGGTCGACCCCAGCCCCGCGCTTGATCGAGCGCGCGTGGGGGCGATGCGCTTCAGTCTCTTGACCGTCGCCGCGGCGGGCATCCTCGCTGGCCGCATCGCGGTCGGCAACCGCCGGTGGCGTGCCGAGGTCGAGCCCTGACTCACATGTGCGTGATCAGCTGCTCCACGCGCTCGTCGGCAGACCGGAACGGGTCCTTGCACAACACCGTCCGCTGCGCCTGGTCGTTCAGCTTCAGGTGCACCCAGTCCACGGTGTAGTCGCGGCGCTTCGCCTTCGCCTGCCGGATGAAGTCCCCGCGCAGCTTCGCGCGCGTGGTCTGCGGCGGCTGGCGCATCGCGGTCTCGATCGCCTCGTCGGTCACCACGCGATCGACCGCGCCCGAACGCTCGAGCAGGTAGAACAGGCCGCGGTCACGGTTCACGTCGTGGTACGCGAGGTCGAGCAGCGCGATGCGGGGCGATCCGAGCGGCAGATCGTGCTTGGCCATGTACTTCTCGATCATCACGTGCTTGGTGACCCAGTCGACCTTGCGGACCAGCCGTTCGGGCTTGTCGTCCCGTAACGCGTCCAGCGCCTCCGCCCACTCCTGGAGCAGCAGGGCGGAAGTGTCGTCGGCGCCCCGGCGCTCGATGAACCGGGCGGTCTTCTCGTAGTACTCGGTCTGCAGCTCGAGCGCCGACAGCTCCCGTCCGTTGGCGAGCTTGACCGTGCGGGTGCACGTCGTGTCGTGGCTGATCTCCCGGATCGCGCGGATCGGGTTCTCGAGCGAGAGGTCCCGCATCACCGTGTTCGCCTCGACCATCCGCAGGACGAGGTCGGTGATGCCCACCTTCATGAAGGTCGTCCACTCGCTCATGTTCGAGTCGCCGACGATCACGTGCAGTCGCCGGTAGCGCTCGGCGTCGGCGTGCGGCTCATCGCGCGTGTTGATGATCGGCCTGCTGCGGGTGGTCGCGCTCGACACGCCTTCCCAGATGTGCTCGGCGCGCTGCGCGATGCAGTACTGCGCGCCGCGCGGCCCGTGCAAGACCTTGCCGGCGCCGCACCAGATCTGCCGGGTGACGAAGAACGGGATCAGCACATCGGCCATCCGTGCGAACTCGCCATGCCGTGCC
>Ga0207693_10001279_pt1 | contig 22391 bp, 22 predicted proteins | sample LARL81metaG_FD_184347 | JGI IMG/M metagenome (GOLD analysis project Ga0207693, IMG submission 184347) | Corn, switchgrass and miscanthus rhizosphere microbial communities from Kellogg Biological Station, Michigan, USA - LAR L8-1 metaG... | ecosystem: Host-associated > Plants > Roots >... | reverse complement strand
TTCATCATGCCTGACATCATCGTCTTGTCCTTGGCGGGCATCGCCTTCCACTGGTCCTGCATCTCCTTGGTCGTTAGCTTGTTCCCCTCCTCCATCTTGCCGGCGTGGATCAGTCCCATCTGCTTGACCGACGTCTTGCCGCACGGGTGATCGAGAATCGCGGCGCCCTTGATCTCGGACTTGGCCGAGACGGCCCCGGTGACGCCGCACAACACGAGCGGCAACACAATGTTGATGCAAAGCGCTGATAGTCGACGATATTGCATTTTTCCCCCTGTGAGTGAGCGGCACCGGGGACCGACCCCGATAGCGCACGTGCGACTATAGTGGGAGCGTTCGCAAACTGCAATTGCGTTCGTGCCGACGTTAGAATGCGCGTCGACCGTCCCATTCCGCAAAGCCGAACATCAGAGGATAGGCATGGCTGCTTGGACCTGGCTGCTCCCGGCGCTTTCGTTCGCCCTCCTCGTCGCCGGACTGGCGGCAGGCGTGGGCCCGCTGCTCTCGATCGTTTGCGCTGCCGCGCTCATCGGCGCCGTGATCACGGCGGTGCACCATGCCGAGGTCGTTGCGCATCGCGTCGGCGAGCCGTTCGGGACGCTCATTCTCGCCGTCGCCGTGACGATCATCGAGGTCGCGCTGATTCTGTCGATAATGCTTGCCGGCGGCGCCGAGGCCGCCGCCCTGCCGCGCGACACGATCTACGCGGCGATCATGATCATCTGCAACGGCGTCGTCGGACTGTGCATCCTCGTGGGCGGCCTCATCCACCACGAGCAGTCGTTCCGCGTCGAGGGATCGAGCGCGGGGCTTGCGGCGCTCATCGCCCTGTCCGCGTTCGCACTCGTACTGCCTGCTTTCACCACGACCACATCCGGCGGCACGTACAGCACGGCCCAGCTTGCTTTCGTAGCCTTCACCTCGGCGGCGCTGTGGGCGGTCTACGTTTTCACCCAGACGGTGCGGCATCGCGACTATTTTCTTCCGCCCGTCGATGCATCGAGCCCCGACGCGCACGCCGTCCCGCCGACGCAGCGCGAAACATGGCTGAGCTTCGCGCTTCTTGTCGTCTCGCTCGTATCGGTCGTCGGACTCGCCAAGCTTTTATCGCCGCTGATCGAGCAGACGGTCGAGCAGGTGGGAGCGCCGAAGGCCGTCATCGGGATCGTGATCGCGATGCTGGTGCTGTTGCCCGAGACGTGGGCCGCGGTGCGTGCCGCGCACGCGAATCGTCTGCAGACCAGCATGAACCTGGCGCTCGGGTCGGCGCTGGCGAGCATTGGCCTCACGATCCCCGTCGTGGCCGCGACGGCAATCGTCCTCGGCATCCCGCTGGTCCTGGGCCTGGGGCCGAAGGACCTGGTGATGCTCGCGGTCACCCTTCTGTTGAGCGCCGTCACGCTGGGAACCGGCCGCACGCATATGATGCAAGGCGCCGTGCACCTCATCGTCTTCGCGGCGTTTCTGTTTCTCGCCTTCCTTCCCTAGAGAGAGATCATGATCGTGCGGATCGTTTTGGCTTGGCTTTTCGCGGCGATCGCCGCGTCAGCCGCCTCGCCGGGCGTCGCGGCGGATTGGGCCGATCCGGAAAAGATACTCAGGATCGCGTTTCCAATCGATGTCTCGGGGCTCGATCCCGCCGGCACCCAGGAAACCTACGCGAGTCTGGTCGAGGGACGGATTTTCGACGCGCTCTATCAATGGGACTATCTCGCGCGGCCTTACAAGTTCGTGCCGAGCATAGCAACGGGAATGCCGGAAATATCGGCTGACGGTCGCGTGTGGACAATACGCATCCGGCCGGGGATTTATTTCGCCGACGACCCCGCGTTTGCCGGCAAGAAGCGCGAACTGACGGCGGCCGATTTCGTCTACGCGTGGAAACGCGTCGTCGATCCGCGTGTACGCTCGCCGAATTCGGATCTGCTCGAGCACAAACTCGTTGGACTCGACGATGCGGTGGCCAAGGCGAACGCGTCGGGACGGTTCGATTACGACGCCGACATCCCGGGCCTGCGCGCCGCCGACCGCTACACGCTGAAGCTGGAGCTGGTGAACCCCGACTACACGTTTCTGGAGCTTCTCGACAGTGCGGCGCTCCGCGCCGTGGCCCGCGAGGTGATCGAAAAGTACGGAGACTCGAGCGGGCGTGCGATGCATCATCCGGTAGGGACCGGACCTTATCGCCTGAAGGAATGGACACCCGGCCGTCGCATCGTTCTCGAAGCCAACCCCGGTTATCGCGACGAGCGCTTCCCGCCCGCGCCGCCGAATGCCGATACGGCGATCAAAGCCGTCGCCGGTTCGATGAAGGGCAAGCGTCTGCCGCAGATCGGCCGCATCGAAATCGCGATCATCGAGGAGACGAATCCGCGCCTACTGATGTTCAATTCGGGCGAGCTCGACCTGCTGGATGTGCCCGGCGACGTCGCACCAAAGATGATCGACGACCGGGGAAATCTGTTGCCCGAGTACGCTGCGCGCGGCATTCGCCTCGAGCGCGCGACCGAGCTCGGCGTCACCTTTGCCTACTTCAACATGGAAGACCCGGTGGTTGGCGGCTACACGCCGGACAGGATCGCACTGCGCCGGGCAATCTGCAGCGCGTACAACCTGCCCGACGAGATCCGCGTCATCCGCAACGGTCAGGCGCTGCCGGCGACCCAGCCGCTTCCACCCGATGTCGAAGGACACGTGCGCGGATACCAGGGGTTGTCGCCGTATGATCCCGCGACCGCGCGGGCGTTGCTCGACAAGTTCGGCTATCGCGATCGGGACGGCGACGGGTTCCGTGAGCTACCCGACGGTCGTCCGCTCACTATCCACCAAATGTCCTACGTCGGCGCCGCGTACCGGCAGTTCGACGACCTCTGGCTGCGGAGCATGCGCGACGTCGGTATCCGCATGGATTTCCAGATCCAGACCTTCCCCGAAGGGTTCAAGGCCGCGCATGCCGGGAAGTTGCAGTTCTCGAGCTTCGGCTGGACCGGCGACATTGCCGACGACTTCATGCGCATCTTCTACGGGCCCTACGCCGGCGCCAGCAATCTCTCGCGATTCAAGAATGCCGACTACGACGCGCTCTACGATAAGAGCCACCGTACGCAGGACGTCGTCGAACGCAACAAGCTCTACGAAGCCATGACGAAGATCGTATCCGCCCAGGCCCCGTGGTGCTCAAACGTCTATCGGATCAGCAGCACCGTCGTCGCACCACGGATTCTCGGTTACCGCAAGAACGTGCATTACTTTCTGGCGCCGTGGCATTACCTCGACATCGACACCGCGCGCAAATAGGACAAAGCGACGCCATCCGCCGAATACCCCGGATCGCCGCCGCGATCGCTCCGCCTACATCCCGTGCAGCGGATTGATCTCCATGATCTCGATCGACGCCTGCGGGATCTGCAGATGCGGGTGGCCTTCGAACGTCTTGGCCGCCGCCTCGTGCGACTCGGCATCGACGATCCCGTACAGCATGATGTCGTTTCTGGCGTCTTTCGTGCCCTGCGCAGTCACACGCTTGGTCTTGCCGACCCCCGCTCCCTTATCGGCGAACATGCTCATGTGATCGCCCATCCATTTCTTCCATTCGCTCTGCATCTTTTCCTCGGCCTCTTTTCTCTGCTTGGGTTCGGTCTTCTTCCAGTCGTCGATGACCGAGGCGGGGGCCAGATAGGTGACAAGAAACTTTTTCACTTTTAGACTCCTCGAAAATGGAGGCCGCGCCGAGCTGCCTCAACGCGCGATGCGCCCCCTCCCTGACGCCGGCCGATGCCCGACATTGTGGGTCGTCGAGGCGCGCGACCATCCGATACGTTAGGCCATCGCACCCTGGGGCGAGTTCAATGACCAGAACATCACCGCCGGCGTCGCGATCCGGCAGGCGCGAGCTGCACTTCCGTCCCCGCGCCGCGCCTGTTATCTTCCTCGCGCTTCTCATCACCCTCGGGATCCACAGCGTGCACGCCCAGACCAACGACCCTTCTGCCGACGCCGCAACACAGCTCAAAGTCCTGCTGGACGAAGACCTCGACGCGACGTTCCGGCGCAATCCTATCCAGGCCACGGTTCGCGGCGTCGCCGGTTACAACGACCTTCTGCCGGACTTGTCGCTCGCCACGCTCGAACGCGAGCACGCGCGCGAGCGCACAGCGCTGGCGCGCCTGAACGCGCTGGACGCCAAGGCTCTGCGCGGGCAGGACCGGATTTCGTACGAGCTGCTGCTCGACCGGATGGAGCTCGCCGTCGAAGCGCAGCAGTTCCGGGATGCCGATGCGCTGGTGCTCACGACGCTGGGTGGCCTGCACAACGTTCTGCCGCGGGCGGCGCAGGTGACGCCGTTTCGCAAGGCCGCCGATTATCGCGACTACATCCAACGGATTCGCGCGACATCCCAGCTCGCCGACGACACGATCGCCAGGTTGCGGCTGGGCATGGCCAGCGGATGGATGAGCACCAAGCCGGTACTCGATCGGATCGTCGGAGCGATCGACGCGCACCTGGTCGAGCACGTCGAGCAGAGCGCGCTGATGTCGCCCTTTACGACGATGGCCGAAGGCATTCCCGCCGCGGAGCGCGCCGCGCTCGCCGCCGAGGCGCAGCGGGCGATCGCCGACGACTATCAGCCGGCGCTGCGCCGCTTCAAGGCATTCATCCTGACCGACTACCGCCCGAAGGCGCCGGACATCGCCGGACTCGCCTCGTTTCCGGGCGGTGCGCGCTACTACGAGTTCCTGATCCGCGCGCGCATCGTCCGCGGCCGGTCGGCCGCGCAGATTCACGAACTGGGGCTCTCCGAGGTCAAGGCTTTGCGCGGGGAGATCGGCGCGATCGCCAGGGAAGTGGGCTTCAACGGAACGACCGACGCCTTCATCGAGCACATGCGCAGCGATCGCAAATTCTTTTTCGAGTCGTCCGAGGCGGTGCTCGCCGCCTACCGCGCGATGGCCCCGCGCGTGGACCCGCAGCTCCCGAAGCTCTTCCATCACGTGCCGCGCATGCCGTACGCGGTGCGTAGCATGACGCCGGCGGAGTCCGCCAGCAGCGCCGCGGCAAACTACCAGGTCGGCTCGCTGGCCCTGGGCACGAGTGCCTACTTCACGATCAACTCGCTGGGCTATGCGGACGAGGCGAAGTGGCGGACCGAGACGCTTTTTCTGCACGAAGCCGTGCCGGGGCACCACATGCAGCTCGCGCGTGCCGCCGAGATCGAGGGCCTCCACCCGTGGCGTTCGCAGGCGAGCTTCAACATCGCGTATGCCGAGGGCTGGGCGCTGTACGCCGAGTCGCTCGGCTACGACCTGGGCTTCTACAAGGATCCGTACCAGCACTACGGCAACCTGCAGGCGCGCCTGTTCCGCGCCGCGCGCCTGGTCGTCGACACGGGAATTCACGCCTACCACTGGCCGCGCGACCAGGCGATCGACTTCATGAGCCATCAGGGCGGCGTCGACCAGGGATTCGCCGAAAGCGAGGTCGACCGGTATTTCTCGACGCCGGCGCAAGCGCTCGGCTACCTGCTCGGCTATCACAAGATGAAGGAGCTTCGCGCCCGCGCGGAAAGCGCGCTCGGCGCGCGCTTCAACGTCAAGGACTTCCACGCGGCGGTCATCGACAACGGCTCGATGCCGCTCGCCGTACTCGAAAAGCTGGTCGACGAGTGGATCGCGGCGGGAGGCGGCCCGCCGGCCGGCGCGCGGCAACCGTAAGAGGATGCCAGGCCCGCGACCGTATCAGGCAGGACCGGCTAGTTCACCGTTTTGTTCGCGACCTGCGTCACGGCCGACTGCGTCACGGCCGACTGTAGATCGCCAGGTTGCAGCACCGCGATGACGGTAGCCACCGCCAGCAATGTCGCGATCGCGCCCGCGCTCGCAATCGCGCGCCAGCGGGCGACCAGGCGTCGATCCCGGGCCGACAGGTGATCGTAGATGGATTTCATGCGTGCGCTCCTCGGAAGAGATATCCGGCGCAAACGGCTTGCCTCCCGCTAAGTCGCTTGTCAGGACACACTCTATCGGTGAGCGCTGCCGGACGACAGCGACCGTTCCGGCCTGGGAATGCGAAAAATTCACGTGACGCGCCTCGATGGCGCACTTGCATCCGGCGTAATCGCCGGCATTAGCCGCGCGACCTGTCGCAGCTCTTCGATGAAAAGCTTTACGACCGGGCTTAGCGTCCGGTTTTTCAAGGTGAACATCGCAATCGGCATCGGCTGAAGAGATAAGGATGTGGCCAACGGTTTGAGCGACCACCGTTTGGCATTGAACCTCAGCACGGACTCGTGCAGAACTGTAATGAAACGACCGTTGGCAAGCAGATGAAATCGCAGCTGCATCGAAAAGGATGTCAGCCGGTGCTGCGGCAGTGCCAGCCCCTGCGCCTGGAATCCTGCCTCGATATACGCGCCCGACAAGCTGTCTTCCGGAAAGAGTATCCAAGGTTCGCGCATCAACTCGGTGAGGGCGATCTTGCGGCGCTTCGCCCAGGCGTTATGTGCGCCAGCCACCACGAAGAACGCATCGCGGCACAGCGGGTCCACCGCTACGTCATCGACCGTCACAGGCTTGAAGAGTCGTCCGAGCAGCAGATCGACGCTGCGCTCTCGCAGTTCCCTGAACTCCTGTTCTCCCGGCTGTGCCGAGACGACGTGGACGGTAACGTTCGGATATTGACGTGAGAGGCGACCGATGACAGCGGGGACGAAGCCGGCCGCCAACGACTCCGGGCATCCGATCGTTACGTCCCCCATCGCGGGATTGGCGAGGAATTCGATATCCCTGATGCCCTGTTTCAGCTCGTCGAACACCACGTCAGCGCGCTTCAGTAAGGCCGTTGCGTAGATCGTGGGCTCGATCCCGCGGTGGCTTCTGTCCAGAAGACGCACGCCAATCGCATCCTCCAAGTTGCGTATCGCCTCGGATACGGAAGGCTGTGACATCGCCAGATGTGTCGCCGCCTTGGCCATCGATCCCCACCGAACAACGGCCGAAAGTATGTGCAAGTCACGCAGCTTGAGGCGGCGTCCGATGCGCGCCTCCTGGTGCAGGTCTGCTATAGGCATTTCCTATATGAACATCAGAAAATAGTGGCTTCACTTATACCTGAAACGGAGAGACATTTCATCCCGACATCCTTCGGACTGGAGGCAGCACATGCGCAATGGTGCTCTGGAGCGTATTTCCCTAACGGTCTGCCTGGCGCTTGGCGCGGCCACTTGCGTGAGCGCGCCCCTGCAGAGCGCCGCCGTGACTGGAACCTGGACACTGGTCTCCTCGGTGACGGAGAGGGACGGAAAGAAGAGCGACCAGTTCGGGACCGGCGCAAAAGGCATGATGAGTCTGGACGCGCAAGGACATTTCATGCTCACCATCATCGGCCCTGATCTCCCAAAATTCGCGTCCGGCAACCGCGCGCGGGCGACACCGGAGGAGAGCGGGATGGTGGTCGCGGGGAGTATCGCCATGATGGGCACTTATTTCGTGGACGCGACGACCAACACGCTGACGTTTCACGTTGAGGCGGCGACATTTCCCAACTGGAACGGGACTAGTCAGAACAGGCTGATCGTCACCGCAAATGGCGATGAGCTTAAATACGTGACGCCTACCGCGTCGAGCGGCGGCGTTGGCACGGTCACCTGGAAACGCGCCGATCGATGATGGGTCTGGCGTGGCGCGTAACGCCCGGTCAGACGTCTGCGACTACACGCTCCTCCGACATTCCCGCCCACCCGAGCATCACCTTCGCGATCTGGCCGAGCGGTTCTTATCACCCGGCACAAGCTGATGGAGCTCCGCGCGCGGAAAGCGCGCTCGGCGCGTCTCCGGGATTGATCTCCATCACCTCGATCGAGGCGTGGGAGATGGCGGGTGCCCGGACCGCCCCGGACCGGCTTAGAATGCTCGCGCGGGCGGCCGAGGGCTGGTCCCGCGCGCCCGCGCAAGGCCGTTCGATCGCGCGGGGCTTCACCATCCATCGGGTAAAGGAAGGAGGAGGCATGGACAGCTCAATGGTCAAGGGCATCGTGATCGGCGGCATCGCTATGGTTGTCGTCGCGGCAGGCGCAGTCCCGACCTACAAGGCGCTTACCAAGCCGAAGGTCGCCGAGGTTATCGGCGTCCGGGAGGTCACGGAGACAGTCGTGACCCCGCGGGAGGAGTGCCATGATGTGCAAGTGACGAAGCAAGCCCCCACGCAGGATCCGAATCGCGTGACGGGGACGGTCATCGGCGGCGTTGCCGGCGGCCTGTTGGGCAGTTCGATCGGGAGCGGTAGCGGCCGAACGGCGGCGACCATCGTCGGCGCCGCGGGCGGTGCGTATGTCGGAAACCAGGTGCAGAAGAGCGCGCAGCAGAGGAACGTCGTTACGACGACGCAACGTCGCTGCAAGACGGTCAACGACACCACGCAAAATCTGGTCGGCTACGACGTGACGTATCGCCTCGGAGACAAGGAGGGCACGGTGCGCACGTCGTTCAGACCCGGCGCCACGCTGCCGGTGAAGGACGGCGAAGTGGTGACGACGCCGCCGGCGTCAAGCTGATAGTTACTGCGAGCGACAACCGTCAGACGCGCGGCTCGCCTGCGCGTTGAGACGGCGTGGTCGTGAAAGCCCGCTTACAGTCAGTTGCGGGCAGCCTCCGGCATAGCGTGCAGATAGCTGTACAGCGCGGCAATCTCCGCATCTGTGAGATAGGTCAGGTTGCCCCGTGCCGCCGCGCGCATTTCACCAAGCTCCCTTCCCCCCAACGGAACGCCGTTTCGAACGAGCTCGGTGAACGCTTCCGGAGAATAGGCAACCACCACGCGCAGACTCGGACTGGTGAAACTGGGGTTGGAATCGCCGCGCAAACTCGTTCCGTGACAGGTGGCGCAGACGGTGCGCGCAAGATAGCGTCCGTGCGCAGCCTGCTCGTCCGTCGCATCAGGAGGCGGGACGGTTGTGGCGATCAGCCCCGCCGCCGTATTGAATTGACCGACCGCGAGGCCAATGCGCCCGAGCGGGCCCAGCGAAACATCGGGACCCGGCCCATCGGCCGCTGGCAGGCTTTTCAGCCACGCGATGATGCGACCCAGATCCTCGTCCGTCAGGCCAGCGAACGCTTCCGCCGGCATGATCACCACGCTGCGACCGTCCGGGCGTACGCCGTTGCGGATGATGTGGGCGAGCTCAACATCGCTGTACTTGCGGGTGGCGGCGGTTAGATTGGGCGCGACGACGCGTGCGATCATCGGCTCGTTGAACATGACCTCACCCGCGGCCTGCTTGCCGTGGCAGCCGTGGAAGCAGCCGCGCACCGTAGCCAGCCGCTGTCCCTCGGCGATCGACGCGCCGTCCGTCGGAATCGATATCGATATTTTGGGAACGTCGTAGGTGCGGCGCATGACACGCTCGGAGAGGACGTACGCAACTGCGTACGCGACGATCACCAACCCGACCAAGCTCCCCAATGCAATGCCGATCCAGCGGAGAAGACGCTTCATCGATCCCCCTTCGTGAAGGTCATTGAAGTTTGACCGCTAACCGGGGCTGATGCAACGTCGCCGGTTCGCCACAAAAGCGGTGAACCGCGCCGAATTAGCCCGCGCGAGCGCGGCGATGCTCGGCGCTATTTCAGGAATCCGCTGACGCGGGTGGTCGCCGCGCTGAGCCGGTCGTTTTCGGCGTCGTCGATGGCGAGCACGCGGCGCTGCAACGGCGTCAGCGCGGCCACGGTCTCCGGACGCAACAGCGCCTTCTGATACTGCTGCTGCGGCTTGTCGCCGCGCGTGTAGAACCCGTGCAGCGCCCGGCGGCAGCGGCCGGTGCGGTTGGCCGTTCCGCCGTGCCACATGTGCGTATTCATGATCACCACGGTTCCGGCCGTACCGGTAACCAGCTCTTCGTCCGGCCGGGAGATCGTGTCGCCGGGCTCAGGCAGGCGTCGCCAGGTATGCGAACGCGGAATCATGCGCGTGGCGCCGTTTTCCGCGGTGAAGTCGTCGAGCATCCAGATCGAATTGCACACCCAGTAGCCGCGCTCATCGGCGATCGCGGCGCTGTCGGCATGCCAGGGTTGCGATTCTTCGCTGTTCGGATTGGTCGAGCGCGCATTGAGGCTGCTGAGCTTGTAGCTCGGCCCGATCACATGCTCGACGCACTCCAGAATCTTCGGCATCGAGACGACCTCGGCGAAGATCGCACCCTTGTCGACCAGGTTGGCCAGGCGCCGCGCGCCGGGCTCGTGTCGGAACTCGGATCCGGCCTCGCTGCCTTCCTGCTCCCACAGCGCTTCCACGCGGTCGCGCAGCGCGGCCAGCATCGGCGGCGGAACGAAGCCCGGCAGCACCAGATAGCCCAGCTCGTCCAACTGTTTTTTCTCGGACGGCGCGAGCATGGGGCTCTCTCCGGCTAGTCGGCGAGCGTAACCCACACCGGCGCGTGATCGCTGGGCTTGTCGCGACCGCGAACGTCGCGGTCGACGCCTGCCGCGGTCAAGCGTTTGGCGAGGGAGGGACTGAGCAGCAGATGGTCGATGCGCAGCCCCGCGTTGCGCTTGAACGCATCGCGGAAATAATCCCAGAACGTGTACACCGTCACGCCGGGATTGAGCGTGCGCAGTGCGTCGGTCCATCCCTGCTCGAGCAGGCGGCGGTAGGCATCGCGCACCTCCGTGCGGAACAGCGCGTCGTCGACCCATCGCTCGGGCTTGTACACATCGATCTCCTCGGGGATCACGTTGTAATCGCCGGCGAGCACAACGGACTCTCCGCTCTTCGCGAGCTCGGCCGCGTGCAGCAGAAGCCGGTCGAGCCAGCGCAGCTTGTAATCGAACTTCGGACCGGGCGCCGGGTTGCCGTTGGGCAGATACAGGCAGCCGACGACGATCCCGTTGACGGTGGCCTCGATGTAGCGGCTGTGCAAGTCTTCGGGGTCGCCCGGCAGCGCCCGGCGACGCTCGATCGGCTCCGTTCCGCGCGCCAGGATCGCGACGCCGTTCCAGCTTTTCTGTCCGTGCCAGATGACGCCGTAACCCGCCTCGCGAATCGCCTGCTCGGGGAATCTCTCGTGCGGTGTCTTGAGCTCCTGCAGGCACGCGACGTCGGGACGCGATTCTTCCAGCCAGCGCAGCAGCGCCGAGCCGCGCGCGGTCATTCCGTTGATGTTGAAAGTTGCGATTTTCATCGATAAATGCCGTGGCGTTGGACTTGCATAGTCTACTGCGCCGACCTAGGCTGTCGGTCAGGGCAGCAAGGATCGAGGAGACGTTGCAGCGATGGCCAGTTCACCGACGCAGACCTTGCGCGTGCACGACCGGGACGTTCTGATCACCAATCCGGACAAGATTCTCTTTACCACAGCAGGCTACACCAAGCTCGACGTCGTCCGCTACTACCTGAGCGTTGCCGAGGGCGCGCTTCGCGGATCGGGCGATCGACCCAACGTGCTGGTGCGCTACCCGAACGGCATCGACGGCGAATTCTTCTTTCAGAAGCGCGCGCCGAAGGAACGGCCGTCGTGGATCGAGGTCGTCACGATCAGCTTTCCCTCCGGCCGCACCGCCGAGGAGGTCGTTCCGCGCACTGCGCCGGCACTGGCGTGGATGGCGAACCTCGCGTGTCTCGAGCTGCACCCGCATCCGGTGCGCGCCGACGATCTCGACCATCCCGACGAGCTGCGCATCGACCTCGATCCGACGCCGGGGATCGCCTGGTCGCAGGTGCGCGAAGTGGCCGGCGTCGTCGAGGCGACGCTCGACGATCTGCGCTTGCGCGGCTGGCCGAAAACCTCGGGCAAACGCGGGCTGCACGTGCTGGTGCGCATCGAGCGACGGTGGACGTTCACCGAGGTGCGGCGCGCGGCGCTGGCGCTCGCGCGAGAGGTCGAGCGACGCGTACCGACGCTCGCGACATCCAAGTGGTGGAAGGAGGAGCGGCAAGGGGTTTTCATCGACTACAACCAGAACGCCAAGGACCGCACGGTCGCGGGCGCGTATTCGATCCGGCCCACGCCGGACGCTCGCGTGTCCGCGCCCCTCGACTGGAGCGAGGTCGCCGATGTCGAGCCGGCCGCCTTCACGATCGCGACGATGCCCACGCGCTTCGCCGAGATCGGTGACCGCCACCGCGGTATCGACGAGCGCGCGTACTCGCTGGAGGGCCTGCTCGAATTGTCGCGGCGCCACGAGAAGGAGGGTCAGGGCGATGCGCCCTGGCCGCCGCAATACGCCAAGCAGCCGGGTGAGCCGACGCGCGTCCAGCCGTCGAAGCGGGCAGGCAAGACGAGCAAAGGGACTGCGGCAAGCGAGGCGGCCGCCGGCGGCGGCGTCAAGACCGGACGGCCCCGAAAACCTTCTTCAGCGCGTAAGGCGTCGTGACCTCGAGCTGATCGTAGCGGCAGTCCTTCGGCGGCTTGTCGAAACGCCAGCGCAGGAAGTGCGTCGCGTGGCGGAAGCGATCGCCCTGCAGGTGGTCGTACTTCACCTCGCAGACGCGCTCGATGCGCAGCGGCTCCCACGACAGGTCCTTGTCTCCGGTCCAGCGGCTGATGCCGCCCGGCATGCGTCGCGTTTCGTGCGCGTCCTGATCGGACCACTCGCGCCAGGGGTGACCCTCGAGCGCGCGCTTCCGCAAGGGAGCGAGCTCCTGCACGAGGCTCTTGCGCACCGCCATCGTGAAGGCGGACGCGACGCCGACGTGATGCAGCGTGCCGCCGTCGTCGTACAGACCCAGAAGCAGCGAGCCGACGGCATCGTCGGTGTCCTTGTACCAGCGGAATCCCGCCACGACGCAGTCGGCAGTGCGCGCGTGCTTGATCTTGAGCATCGCGCGCTTGCCGGGCAGATACGGCGAGTCCAGCGGCTTGGCGATGACGCCGTCCAGCCCCGCACCTTCGAATTCCTGAAGCCACTTGCCCGCCACGGCGCGATCGCGCGTGACCGGGGTCAGGTAGAGCGGCGGACGTGCGCCGGCGAGAAGCGTTTCGAGCCGGGAGCGCCGCTCGCTTTGCGGCAGAGAGGTGACATCCTTGCCGTCCGCCGCCAGCAGGTCGAAGGCGACGAACGACGCCGGCGTCTCCTTCGAAAGCTTGACGATCCTCGATTCCGCCGGATGGATCCTGTTCTGCAGCGCATCGAAATCGAGGCCACGAGAGGCGACGATCACGATCTCGCCATCGACGACGCAATCCGGCGGCAGCCGTTCCGCCAGTGCGTCATGCAGCTCGGGAAAATAGCGGTCGAGCGGCTTCAGGTCCCGGCTTTGGATGTAGACGTCGTCGCCGCCGCGAAAAACGATCGCGCGAAAGCCGTCCCACTTGGGCTCGAAAAGATAGCCGTCGGATCCAGGCAAGGTCTCCGCTATCTTGGCCAGCATCGGCGCGATCGGCGGCTCCAGCAACGAACGCCCACGTGCCATGATCTTTGCCTCGCAACGGGCTGAAGAGGGTGTAAGCGATATCACGCCGGCTCTCGCCGGCGATACCGACAGTCTAGCCGGCCGGGGCCGGGTGCCAAGTGAAAAATAAGCACCAACGAGCGCAAGCTACACAGCGAATATTCACGATTGAAACGACGGTCAGACAGCCGGCATCCACTCCGGCGAGAACAGCGGCAATCTCCGGGCCATCGCCTGAAGTTCCTGCGCCGCGGACTCCAGCGCCACGCGGTCCCGATGTTCGTGGAGGACGCGGCCGATGAGCGCGCCCACGCGCTGAAAATCCGCCTCCTTCATGCCACGCGTGGTCATGAAGGGGCTGCCGATGCGGATGCCGCTCGACAGGTTCGGCGGCTGTGCGTCGAAGGGGATGCCGTTGCGGTTGGTGACGAGTCCCACCGACTCGAGTATGTCTTCCGCCTGCTTGCCGGACGGGACGACGCCGGTGACGTCGACCAGCACGAGGTGGGTTTCCGTGCCGCCCGAGACGAGCCGCAGCCCATGCTCGGCGCATCCGTCCGCCAGCGCCTGCGCGTTCGCCACCAACTGCGCGCCGTAGCGCCTGAACTGCGGCGACATGCACTCGCGGAAGAGCACCGCCCTTGCCGCGATCATGTCGAGCTTCGGCGCCCCCTGCAGGCCGGGGAAGAGCGCACGGTCGATCGCGGCGCCGAACGCCTGTTTGCACAGGATCACTCCGCCTCCGCGTGGGCCACGCAGCGTCTTGTGCGTCGACGTCGAAACCACGTCCGCGTGCGGAAACGGCGAGGGAATCGCGCCCGCCGCGACCAGGCCTACGTTGTGCGCCAGGTCGACGAACAGGATCGCGTCCACCGACTTCGCGATCGCCGCGAACGCAGCGTAGTCGATCGTGCGCGGGTACGACGAGCACCCGCAGATGATGAGCTTCGGCCGGTGCTCGCGGGCAAGCGCGGCCACCTGCGCCATGTCGATGCGCTCGGTGGCCCGGTCCACGCCGTAGTGCATCGCCCGGAAGGCCTTGCCGCTGTAGTGGAACTTCGCCCCATGGCTCAGGTGACCGCCATGCGTCAATTCCATCGACAGGATGAGATCGCCCGGTTTAAGCAGCGCGTTCAGGATCGCCACGTTGCCGATCGTGGCGCTCATCGCCTGGACGTTCGCATGCTCGCACCCGAAGAGCCGCATGGCCCGCTCGATCGCGATCGCCTCCACGCGGTCGGCCAGCGCGCAGCCCGCCACGAAGCGCTTGCCCGGATAGCCCTCGCCGTTCTTGTTGGCCCAGATGCTGCCCTCGAGGCAGCTCGCGTACGGCGAGGCGAAGTTCTCCGAGGCAATGAGATTGATGGTGGAGAGCTGCCGTTCGCGCTCCTGCCGCGTAAGCGCGGCCATCTCGGGGTCGAACGCTTCGAGCAGGTCCGCGCGATCGTCACGGGTCATTGGGGCGCCTCCGATAGTATCGAGTCACGCCAGCGCCGCCTTGCCGATCTCACGGGCCGCGCGCTGCAGCAGGGGAACGTGGGCCTTCACTTGCCCGAAAGAGGCGCGCGCACTCGGCACCGAGATTCCGAGGCCGGCGATCAAGCTGCCGTCCGGAAGCCGGATCGGCACGGCGCAGCCGACCACGCCGGGGGCGAATTCCTGGTTGCTCGCCGCCCAGCCGTTCCGGCGCACGTCCTTGATCGTGGCTTTCAACTTGCGTGCCGAGACGATCGTGGTCGGCGTCAGGCGCGGCAGCTCCGTGTTCTTCAGCCACAGATCGAGCTGCTCGTCGGGCATTTCGGCGAGAAAGAGCTTGCCAATGGACGAGCTGTGGATCGGCGCGTGACGCCCCTGCTCGAAGTGCAAACCCGCCGAGCGCGCCGCACGGACCGTGTCGACGTAGACCACTTCGTTGCCGGCGCGCACTCCGATCTGGCACGGCTCTCCCAGCTTCGCGGCAAGCGCCACAAGGACGCCATGGACACGATCCGAGCGCACCGCGGCCTGCGCCGCGGCCATGCCGAGCTGCACCAGCGCGGGTCCCACCAGCAGCTTCCTGGAGCCCAGCGCGCGCTTGACCAGGCGGCGCTCTTCGAGCTGGCCCGCGAGGCGGTGCGCGGTCGGCACTGGCATGGCGCACAACGCCGCGAGCTCGGTGATCGACGTCGGACGCGCCGCGCCCGAGAGCGCGGCGAGCAGCGCAAACGCGCGGTCGAGCGGTTGCTCCCGCGACTCCTTCCGCGCCGGCTGTTCCGGAGGATTGGTCATGCGCGAGATATTACTTGACACTGGCCCGATCCCGTGAAGAGAATGCAAAAAAACAAGAAAATAACTTCCATTTTCCGGAATCCGAGAAACAGCTTACTGACGAGAGGTGGACATGGATGCACTGTTGCGTATGGGGCGCCGCGCCGCCTCGGCCCTGCTGCTGGGCCTCATCGGCATCACCGTATCGGGAATTGCAGCAGCACAGGCGCCGGGCGCGACCTCGCGGCTGGACGAGATCGTCAAGCGCGACAAGCTGATCGTCGCCACCTTCAGCACCGCACCGCCCTTCTGCTACACGGACGACGCCGGGAAGCTCGTCGGCTTCGACATCGACATCGCCAAGTTCATCGCCAAGTCGCTGCTCGGCGATGAGAAAAAGATCGAATTCGTGACGGTCACCAGCGAAGGCCGCTGGCCTGCCGTCAACTCCGGCCGCGCCGACATCGGCATCGCGACCACGACGGTGTACCCCGATCGAGCGCTGCGCGTGGCGTTTACGCGCCCGTACATCGACTCGGGCATTTCCATCCTGGTGCGCGACGACACGAACGTCACCAACCTGGCTGGACTCAACAACGCCAAGTTCACGCTCGCCAATTTGAGCAATCCGCAAATGGCGGATCGCGCCAAGCGCTTCCTTCCCAACGTGAAGCTACTCACGTTCGACACGCCCGCGGCGCTTTTCACGGCGGTCAAGAGCGGGCAGGCGCAGGCGATGCAAATGGACACGCCGGTGGTGAACTGGTACGCGGCGAACAACAAGGACATGAAGGTCCTGCCCGAGAACCTGGCCGTGGTGCAAGGTAACGCCATCTTCATGAAACCCGGAGACTTCACGCTCTGGCTTTGGATGGACACCGTGGTGCAGGAGATGACGGCAGGCTCGCGCTACACCGAGTACACCGAAATCTACAAGAAGTGGTTCGGTACCAACCCGCCACCGCAGCGCTTCTACGGCGCGACGGGAGCGGCGAAGTAACGCAGCCGCCCATTCGCTCTGCGCGATCCGGCAAGCGGAGCGCGCAGAGCGGATATGTCCTCGCTGCGGGCGATGCGCCCGCGATCCTGCGCGCCCCATGTCCATCGATTTGTCGTTCCTGACGCGCGTCGCGCCGACGCTCGCGGAGGGTCTTTCGACCACGATCCTGCTCGCCGTGCCGGCGATCCTGCTGTCCGCGACCTGGGGCATCGTGGTCGTGATGGGCCTGCTGTCCCGCTTTCGCGTCGTTGCCGACATCGCGCGCGGCTACGTCGAAGTCGTCCGCAACACCCCGGTCCTGGTCCAGATGTTCTTCATCTTTTTCGGGTCAGGTTTCGCCGGTTATCCGCTTTCGGGTTTCACCGCCGGCCTGCTGGCGCTCGTGTTGCAGAACGGCGCGTACATGGCGGAGATCTATCGCGGCGGCATCCGCGGCGTCTCGCATCGGCTGGCCGAGGCGGGTCTCGCCCTCGGTCTTACGCCGCGACGGTCCTTTGGCCTGATCGTCCTGCCGATCGCCATACGCAACGTGATCCCGCCGCTGTCGAACCAGGGTGTGCTCATCATCAAGGACACCTCGCTCGTGGCAACCATTTCGGTGGCGGAGCTGACCTTTCAGGCCCGACTGCTGGCCGACCGCACGGCGGCCGTGTTCGAAATTTTCTTCACGCTGGCGCTTTTTTACCTCGTGCTCACCGCGATCTTCTCCGGCTGCATGCGCCTGCTGGAGCGGCGGTTGCGACTGGCGTGATGGAACTTCTCGTCAAAAGCCTGCCTCTGCTGGCGCGCGGCGCGGCAACGACGCTTTATCTGTCGGCGGCGGCGATCGTCTTTGCCACGGCGCTCGGCCTGGTGCTTGCGCTCCTTCAACTCTTCGGCGGCTTGATCCTGCGCGCGCTGGTAGAGGCTTATCTGTACGTCGTGCGCGGGGTGCCGCTGCTCGTGCTGCTGTTTGCGATGTACTACGCGCTCCCCTACGCCGACATACAGATCGAGCCCGTGACCGGCGGCATCGTCGTGATCGGACTCTACTTCGGCGCTTTCATGACCGAAGTCTTCCGGGCCGCCGTGCTGTCCGTGCCGAAAGGCCAGTGGGAGGCCGCCCGGACCCTGGGGCTCACCACGCCACGCATCCTCCTCGACGTGGTGTTCGTGCAAGCCTTGCGCGTGGCGGGGCCGCCGTACATCAACACCTGCATCATGGTCGTCAAGGGAACCTCGCTGGTCTCCATCATCGGCCTGGCCGACGTGACCTTTATCGGCAAACAGATCGTCGAGCGGACGCTGGCGCCGTTCGAGATCTTCGGCGCGGTCGCGTTCGTGTATTTCGTCATCTGTTTCGCGCTGTCGCGCCTGGGGCGGCATCTCGAGTGGCGGTTGAACTATGTCCCCTGATGTCAGCGTCGGCTCCCCGGGATCGGCGGAAATCGAAATCCGCGGGTTGTCGAAATGGTTCGGCGACCACAAGGTGCTGAAGGGCGTCTCCACCGATGTGAAGCGCGGCGAGGCGCTCGTCGTGATCGGGCCCAGCGGCTCGGGCAAGACCACGCTGCTTCGATGCATCAATCTGCTGGAGGATTTTCAGGAAGGCGAGATCCGCATCGGCGGCGAGGCCATCGGCTACACGGTCGATCCGAATGGCAAGCGCATGCGGCGCGGCGAGGCGGAGATCGCCCGCCTGCGTGCGAAGCTGGGCATGGTGTTCCAGAGTTTCAACCTGTTTCCCCACATGTCGGTGCTCAGGAACGTTGCGTTCGGCCCGGTGCGGGCGCTCGGCATGCCGCGAAAGGAAGCCGAGGAGCGTGCCGCGGCGCTGCTCGCCCGCGTCGGCCTCGCCGACAAGGTCGATGCGATGCCGAGCCGGCTCTCCGGCGGCCAGCAGCAACGCGTCGCCATCGCCCGTGCGCTCGCGATGCAACCGAAGGCCATGCTCTTCGACGAAGTCACGTCCGCGCTCGATCCGGAACTCGTGGCCGAGGTCCTCGATGTCATGCGCCAGCTCATGCAGGAGGGCATGACGATGGTGATCGTCACGCACGAGATGGCGTTCGCCCAGGCTTTCGCGCACCGGGCGCTCTTCATGGCGGAAGGCGAGATCGTCGAGCAGGGCGAACCCGCGAGACTCTTTCGGGACCCGCAATCGACGAGGCTCCAGGCCTTTCTCAAGCGCTTCAAGCAGGGCTATCAGTTGTGAGCCTTTCCCGCGCCAGCAACGGGCAACAAGGAGACCCACGCAGCATGAGCGATTCCGTTTCATCCACGCCGGCGCCTCGCGGCCGATCGGGCCCGCTCGCCGGCCTGCGCGTCATCGACGCGGGCAACATGATCGCCGGGCCGCTCGCCGCCACGCAGCTCGCGGACTTCGGCGCCGACGTGATCAAGGTCGAGCTGCCCGGCATCGGCGACTCCATGCGCCACTGGACACCGATGAAGGAGGGCAAATCCCTCTGGTGGAAAGTGATCGGGCGCAACAAGCGGCTGATCACGCTGACGCTGTCCACGCCGCGCGGGCAGGAATTGTTCCGCGAGCTCGTGCGCACCGCGGACATCGTCATCGAGAATTACCGGCCGGGCACGTTCGAGCGCTGGGGTATGGGCTATGCCGACCTCGCAAAGATCAATCCGGGGCTGGTGATGGTGCGCGTCTCCGGGTTCGGGCAGACGGGGCCCTACGCCAAGCGCGGCGGCTACGGCACCATCGCGGAGGCGTTCTCCGGCATTCCGTCGTTCACCGGCGCGGCGGACCGGCCGCCGACGCTGCCGGGTTTTCCGATGGCCGACTCCGTGGCCTCCACGTTCGCTGCGATGTCGGCCATGTTCGCCATCTACAACCGCGACCACGGCGGCGGCAACGGGCAGGAGATCGACGTGAGCCTTTACGAGCCGCTGTTCCGTCTCGTCGAGTCGCAAGTGATCGGCTTCGATCAGCTCGGTATCGTGAAGCAGCGCCAGGGCAACCGCCTTGCCGAGGATTCGCCGCGCAACACTTACGAAACGCGCGACGGGCGCTGGATCGGCATTTCCGCGAGCTCGCAGCGCACGTTCGAGCGCCTGGCGGCGGCACTGGATATGCCGGAGCTCGTCACGGACCCGCGGTTCGTCGATAACGCCGCGCGCTGCGCCAACGATACCGTCCTCGACGCGATGATCGCGGCGTGGTTCCGGCAGCGCGACTGCGATGCGATCATGGCGCACTTCGACGCGGCCGAGGTCGTCGCCGGGCCGGTGCTCGACATCCGCGACATCTTCAAGGACCCGCATTACCGCGCGCGGCAGAACATCGTCAGCGTGGCCGACGGCGATTTCGGCACGGTGCGCATGCAGGGCGTCACGCCGAAGTTCGCGCGCACGCCCGGCGAGGTCCGCCACTCCGGCGGCGCGCTCGGCGCGGACAACCGCGCCATCTTCATCGACGAGCTCGGACTCTCCGAGGCCGAATTCTCCGCGCTCCAGGAAGAAGGAATCATCTGACATGGCGGCCATCTTCGAAGGCGTGAGGATCGTCGGCGCCGGCCAGGCGCAGTACACGAAGAAGTCCACCAAGAGCGTGCAGCGCCTTTTCTACGAGGCGGGAAGCGCCGCGCTTGCGGACGCCGGACTCTCGTGGCGTGCTGTCGACGGCATCGCCGCGACCAGCTTCCTGTTCCCGCCCGACAACGTCGCGACGCTGGCGGAGCACCTGGGCATCGAGGCGCGCTTCCTGTTCCAGGGTCTTTACGGCGGCGCCTCGGGCGTCATAGGCATGGCGCACGCGGCCCGCGCGATCCGCGACGGCACCGTGGAGGCGGTCGTGTGCATGGCGGCTGACTCGTTCGACGTGGCGGCGCACAACGCGACGCTCGACCATTTCAACGGATCGGTGCAGGAATTCATGTCGCCGCAGGGTTTCGGCGGTGCGAACGGGATGTTCGCCCTGCACACCCGGCTCTACATGGAACGCCACGGCGCCACCCGCGAAGACTTCGGACGGTTCTGCATCGCGCTGCGGCAGAACGGGCTGCTCAATCCGAACTCGCTGTTCAAGCAGCCGCTGACGATGGACGCCTACCTCAACGCCAAGCCGATCGCGGATCCGCTGCGCCTGTACGACTGCGTGATGCCCTGTATCGGCGCCGACGCGGTCGTGCTCGTCTCGGAGCGGGTCGCGGCCGGGTTGAAGGGGCCTTCGCTGCGCCTGCTGGCGGCGGAGGAGATCCACAACTTCCCCGCCAACGATCCCTACAGGATGCCCGCGGGATTCGCCGGGTTCGGCGAACGACTCTTCGCAAGAGCGGGCGTGACGCCCGCGCAGATGGATTTCGCGCAGCTCTACGACGACTATCCGGTGATGGCTTTCGTGCAGCTGGAAGGGCTGGGCTTTTGCAAGCCGGGCACCGCGCACGATTTCGTCCGCGACACCGACATCAGGGTCGGCGGGAAGCTGCCGATCAACACCGGCGGCGGGCAGCTCTCCGCGGGCCAGGCGGGCGCGGCCGGCGGAATGATCGGTGTCTACGAGGCGGCGACGCAGCTGCTCGGTCGCGCCGGAGCTCGGCAGGTGCAATGCCGCCGCGGGCTCGTCTCCGGTTATGGCATGGTCGCCTACGGGCGCGGTCTGTGCTCCAGCGCCGCCATTCTCGAACGGGTCGAATGATGGATAGCGCTATGCTGAAACCACAACCACGCGTTACGGCATTGAACCGGCCGTTCTGGGACGGCTGCAGCGAAGGCCGGCTGCTGATCCAGCACTGCCCCGCGTGCGCGAAGTCGATCTTCTACCCGCGGGTGTGCTGCCCGTTCTGCCAGCATGGCGAGCTCGACTGGGTGCAGGCCTCGGGCAACGGCAAGGTCATCTCGCACACGACCGTGCATCGGACGCACCACGACGGTTTCAATGCCGAGGCGCCCTATGTGTTCGCCGCCGTCGCGTTGGACGAAGGCCCTTGCTTCTACGCCCAGCTGAACGGAGCACCCATCGATGGCACGTCGCTCATCGGCCGGGCGGTCCGCGTGGAGTTCATGCCGCACGGCCCGGGACTGCGGATCGCCGCCTTCCGCCTGGCTTGACGACACCTCAGGTGCTGCCCGGGCGGGCGCGTCGCGCGGAGCTGCTTCCCGCCCGCACGCGCTCGTCGACGGCAAAATAGCGACATGAAGTGCTCAGGAATTCGAGAATACGACGGTGCGGTCGAGCTTATGGAGCTCCCGGATCCGGTAATTTCCGAGCCCGGGCAGGTGCTCATCGACGTACACGCTTCCGGTGTCAGCAACTGGGACAACATTGTGCGAAGCGGAAGCTGGGACGTTGGCATCCGCCCACCAATGGCGCTGGGCGTGCAAGCCGCCGGCGTCGTCCGAGGCGTCGGAGCCGCCGTCTCCCGGTTCGCGATCGGTGACGAAGTCCTGACGCATTCGGTCCCGTTGCTGCATCAAGGAACGTGGGCACCGTTATTCGTAGCGAGCGAGGCGCACATCGCCCACAAACCGGCGGCCATGTCGTCTTTGCAAGCTGGACTGTTTCCCGTGCCAGCGCTAACCGCGCACCAGGTCCTAGAGTCGGTCGACATGCAGGGCAGCGAGACGATTCTCGTAAACGGTGCGGGCGGCATCACGGGTGGACTTCTGGTGGCAGTTGCAGCCGGCGCGGGTGGGCGCGTCATCGCGGTTGCTAATCCTAAAACTGCAGAGCGACTGCGCAGCTATGGTGTCTTCGCGGTGATCGACTATCACCACCCTGACTGGCAGCGGCAGGTCACACATCTAGCCAAAGGCCGCGTTCCTGTTG
>Ga0207693_10001277_pt1 | contig 22422 bp, 20 predicted proteins | sample LARL81metaG_FD_184347 | JGI IMG/M metagenome (GOLD analysis project Ga0207693, IMG submission 184347) | Corn, switchgrass and miscanthus rhizosphere microbial communities from Kellogg Biological Station, Michigan, USA - LAR L8-1 metaG... | ecosystem: Host-associated > Plants > Roots >... | reverse complement strand
GTCTCCGCCGACCTCGAAGAAAGGAGTGAAGCGGAACGCGATCTCGATGTAGTAATCGCACAAGGGTGCGATCGGGATGAGCGACGACTGAATGATTCGCGCCTCGCGCATGTACTCGTCGCAGATGCGGCCACAGGAAGGAGTTTCCAGGTCTTGGATCGATTCCCTTTCAGCGAGGAGGTCGATGGTATGCAAGGCGTAATTGTCCTCTGTAACTCTAGATCGGCAGAAAGTGGGTTGGGCTTGATCGAGGCGGGGCGGAGTAGACGTCGAGGAGATTCGATTCGGTAGTGGCTTATTCGGGAAGTCGGGCCGCAGATCGGCGGCGCGGGACGCGGAAGGCAACGAAGAAGATCGCGAGGAATACGGTAGCGGCTCCGACGGCGGTGTTTGCAAGGAAGGCGAGGAGCGCATGGTCTATGCCAAGGGTTAGGAGCAAGGAGCGGGTTGCGGCTTTGAGGGAAGTGGCTAGGAGTGGGATGGGCATGGGGCGAGTTTTGATTTCAGTCGTCAGGAGTCAGAGATCAAAAGCCCCACCCTCTCGCAAACTGCGCGAGAAGGGTGGGGCAACCGGTTACTGGGCGGGGGTTGGACTCGGTGCTGGGGCTTCGGCGGTCACTTCCGGGGTCGGCGTGACTGGGGTGATCTTCACCGTGGCCAGAATTTTTTCCAGGCGGTCGAAGACTCTGTCGCGGTCAACGTGCTTGGTGATGCCGTCTTCAGACGCGACGGTGGTCACGTTGAGGGCGAACTCGTAGCACGCTCCATTCTGGAAGACGTGAAAGTACTTCGAGTCGCTCTGGCGAGTGCCTTCTCCGGAGACCGCTTCGGTGCCGCGGAGTTCGAGATCTCCAACCATCAGCTTGGAATTCGACCCGTTCGACGACTTTGCGGTGCTCGGTTGCTCGGGCGTGGAAGCGGGCTCGGACGGCGTGGAAGCAGTCTGCGTCGACGAGGGCTTCGCCTGCGTGGACGCTGGTTCAGTCGACGAAACCGGCGCGACGACCTTGGGCTGCGGCACGGCGAACTCGGTGCATTGATCCGCGGTGAGGCTCTTGTGCACGCTCACGTTGAAGAATGCCGAGGAGAAGTCCGTATTGGCGAAGCTGGTCTCGGGAAGCTCGACGGCAGCGAGGGTGACTCCACCAGGCTGCACGAAGTTCACCGGGAGAGGATTCATAGCCACAAGTTCGGTGGCGGCGGTGCCCGTTTCAATCGCGTAGCGGCGCGGATATTCAAAGGTCAGGCCGGAAGTCTTGTCCGTGTAGTTCACAGTCGCGGGCTTCTTGTGCTGGACCGAACTCTTGGGAGCTGGTTTGCTTGCGGCCTGCACGGGTGGAGCGGGTACGGCCGCGACCGGAGTCGACGGTTGCGTGACGGGAATCTGGGTGTTGGAGCTTACGGGTTTCGGCTTGTCGTTGGAACAGCCGACGGTTACGGAGCAGATGATCAGGACGGCGGCGAAGACTGCGATGCTGCCGTGCTTGCCCCAGGTTATGGAACTACGGGTTTCTGCGATGCTGCGAAGAGCGTTGATGCGGGTCATGGCTGGTTGCCTCCTGCCGGGTCTCGGCGCCTTGAGTCATGCAGCCGGTGTGCCATGCGGAGGAGCATTGATTTGGCGGGGGTTAGGCAATGGATCGATGAAAAGCCGCGTGGGGCGCGGGACACGGTGTGGGGTTGGGAACACGTTGGGATTGCGAAGTCAAGGTCCCACCCCTTCGACTCCGCTCGGGGCAGGCTCTAGCGCCGAAAAGGGAGCGACGTTAGGCGGGTCCCCCCTTCTACTTTGGTTGATAAGAGAGAGTTCGTTAGTATCCTTACGCGGTGACAGAGCAGACGACAATCTTGTACAGGCCGGTGGGACACGGCGAGCTCGAATTGATACGGGCCAGCGGGTTTCGCGAATTTCCTCCGCGATTGCCCGAGCAGCCGATTTTCTATCCACTGCTGACGGAGGCGTATGCGACACAGATCGCACGTGATTGGAATACGAGGGATGAACGGTCGGGGTTCGCGGGATATGTTCTGCGATTTTTTGTGCGCGCGGAGTTCTTGTGCAACTACGATGTGCACGTTGTGGGAAGCTCGGAACATCGCGAATATTGGATTCCCGCGAATGCGTTGCACGATTTGAACGCGAATATTGTCGGGGAAATCGAGATTGTGTCGGAGTTTCACGGGTGACGTAAAGTCAAAATCCCCATCCTAACGTCGTAAAGGGCGCGACGTCAGGATGGGCACTAAGCAAGGTCAAAACTCCCACCCTCTTGCAAACTGCGCGAGAAGGGTGGGGCACCCGGGAGAGCGGAGGAGATGTGATGAGCGTGGTTAGATGGAAATTGTTATTAAGTCTTCTTTTATTGCTGGTTTCGGCTGTTGCGTGGGCGCAGGGTGCTTCGCCGGAGAAGGTCATTATTGATACCGATATTGGGGATGATGTGGACGATGCTTTTGCGCTGGCGCTGGCGGTGAAAAGTCCGGAGCTGCAGGTGCTCGGCGTGATGACGACGTTTGGGGATACCGAGACGCGGGCCAAGATCACGGACCGGTTTCTGGCGGAGGTGGGACGGGCAGAAATTCCGGTGCTGGCGGGGAAGGCGAAGGCGACGAAGAATCCGATGTCGCAGCGGAAGTATGCGGAGAATCATTTTGTGAAGTCAGCGCACGGCGACGCGGTGGAGTTTTTGCTGGAGCAGATTCGAAAGTATCCGGGAGAGATCACGCTGATTGCGATTGGGCCGCTGATGAATGTGGGTGCAGCGATCGATAAGAATGCGGGAACGTTCCGGAAGTTGAAGCGGGTCGTGCTGATGGGCGGGTCGGTGCGGCGCGGGTACGGGGATTTGGGATATACGGCAGCGGTGGCTCCGATGCCGGAGTGGAATATTTTGAACGATGTGGCGTCGGCGCAGAAATTGTTTACGTCGGGCGTGCCGCTGTATGTGATGCCACTGGATTCGACGCAGTTGAAGCTCGATGAAGTGAAGCGGGCGTTTCTATTTTCGCAGGGGACGGCGGTGACGGATCAGCTGGCGGTGCTGTATCACTTGTGGGGGCAGGAAACGCCGACGTTGTTTGATCCGATGACGCTGGTGTTTGTGCTGCGGCCGGGGCTGTGTCCGGTAACCGGACTGCACATTCGGGTGGATGACAAAGGGATCACGCGGGAGGAGCCGGGGGCGGTGAATGCGCAGGTTTGTCTGGATTCGAATGGGGAGGATTTTTTTAAGTTTTATTTGAAGAGGGTGGCGGGGAAGTGAGGGGAAGGCGAGAATTCGGAGTCAGGAGTCAGGAGTCAAAATTCCCGCCCTAACGTCGCAAAGGCGCGACGTTAGGATGGGGCACCTGGGGTGGGGCACCGGCGGCACGAGGGATTATGCGATCAGATGAGCTGGCGCGACGCGGATTTTTGAAGAAGGCGGCGGTGGGGGCGATGGGAGTGCCGGGAATGGCGCTCGTTTCGGGGGTTTCCACGTTAGGCGCACAAGACACGGCGGGACTGAGGCCCATTGGGATTCCGTACGACGTGCGTGCGTTTGGCGCTGCGGGGGACGGAAAGACGATTGATAGTCCTGCGATCAATCGGGCTATCGACACCGCTGTGGCTAACGGCGGAGGGACTGTTTACTTCCGGGCGGGAAACTATCTTTGTTATTCGATTCATTTGAAGAGTAAGGTTGCGCTCTTTCTGGATCAGGGGACGAAGATTGTTGCCGCGGATCCAGCCGCGGATGGCGCAACGGGCTATGATGCGGCGGAGTCGAACAAGCCGTGGGAGGACTATCAGGATTACGGACACAATCACTGGCACAACAGCCTGATTTGGGGAGAGGGCCTCGAGGGAGTTTCGATTTACGGCCCGGGACTGATCTGGGGTAAGGGTTTGAGCCGAGGATGGGGAGCGGGGCCGACGGCGGAAGATCCGGGTGTCGCGAACAAGGCGATTGCTCTGAAGAATTGCCGTAATGTCTTGTTGCGGGATTTTTCAATTTTGCATGGTGGACATTTCGGGATTCTGGCGACGGGCGTCGATAACCTCACGATCGACAATCTAAAGATCGATACGAATCGCGATGGCATGGATATCGATTGCTGCCGGAATGTGCACGTTTCGAATTGCAGTGTGAACTCGCCGTGGGATGACGCGATCTGTTTGAAGAGTTCGTTTGCGCTGGGTCATGCGCGCGCCACCGAGATGGTGACGATCACCAATTGCCTGGTTGCAGGCAGCTATGAGGAAGGGACGCTGCTGGATGGGACATTCAAGCGCTTTGCGCCTGATGCCAAGGTGCAGCGCACGGGAAGGATTAAGTTTGGGACGGAATCGAATGGCGGATTCAAGAACATCACGGTTTCGAATTGCGTTTTTGACGGATGCAGAGGACTGACGATTGAGAGTGTGGATGGAGCCGTGATTGAAGACGTCAGCGTGACGAACATTACGATGAGAGATGTGGTGGAAGCCCCGATCTTTTTGCGACTGTCGGCGCGGATGCGAGGTCCGGCGGGCGTTCCAGTGGGAGTGATGCGGCGGGTGATTCTGAGCAACATCACCTGCTCCTGTGCGCCGGGGTGGCGAATCGGAGCGATTGTGGCGGGGATACCGGGGCATCCGATTGAGGATGTGAAGTTGAGTGACATCGTGATTGTGCATCCGGGCGGTGGGACGAAGGAGGATGCACAGCGGCAGTTGCCGGAGAAGGAGAAAGATTATCCGGAGCCAAACATGTTTGGAACGACTCCGGCACATGGGTTTTTCATTCGTCATGCGCGGGGAGTGGAGATGGATGGGATCAAGATTGAACATGCGAGCGAGGATTTGCGACCGGGGTTTATGGTTGAGGACGTGGACGGAGCGGAGTTTGGGCGGATCAAGGCGCAGCCGACGGCGGGAGTTCCGGTGTTTACGCTGCGGAACGTAAAGGATTTTGGTGTGTGGCGGAGTAAAGGGGTGGCGGACACGGAGTTGGCCAGTGTCGAGACGAAGGAGATTTAGTCGGGATTGGGGACCCGCTGAAAAAAGAAAATCCATAACCACGAAGGACACGAAGGTTCACGAAGGGAATTAAGCACGAAAAGGAAACATGAGAACAATAAGAACTCTTTCGATCGCGGTTGGCATTTGCGTCGCTCTTTGTGCGGCGGTGTTTGGGCAGAGTCGGCAGGATGCTGATCTGATCGTCAGCGGAGGGATCGTCGTCACCATGGACGGTGCACGCACGATTCTTCAGGATGGGAGTGTCGCGATCAAGGGTGACACGATTGTGGCGGTGGGACCGCGCCCCGAGATTGATGGCAAATATAAAGGCACGCAGACGATCGACGCGCGAGGGCGGCTGGTGCTGCCGGGATTTATCAATGGGCATACGCACGTGCCGATGACGTTGTTTCGCGGGCTGCACGACGACGTCACGCTGAATGACTGGCTGTACAAGTACATTTTTCCGGCGGAAGCCAAGAATGTGAATGAAGAATTTGTGCGCTGGGGCACGAAGTTGGCGGCGGCGGAGCAGATACGGGCGGGCGTGACTACGTTTGCGGATATGTATTACTTCGAGGACGCCATCGCCGAAGAGACCAAGAAGGCGGGAATGCGTGGGGTGCTGGGGGAGACGTTTATTGATTTTCCGGCACCGGATAATAAGTCAAACGCGGAGATGATGGCTTATACCGAGAAGTTTTTGAAGAAGTGGCAAGGGGATGCGCTGATTCATGCGGCTCCGGCTCCGCATTCGATTTATACGTGCTCGAAGAAGACGATTCAGGATGCGGCGGAACTGGCGAAGAAATATCATGCGCCGCTGTTGATGCATGTGTCGGAGATGAAGAAGGAGTGGGAGGACAGCCAGAAGGCGAACGGAATGTCTCCGGTGCAATATCTGGAGAAGATTGGCGTGCTGGGTCCGGATCTGGTCGCTGCGCATTGCATTTTTGTCGATGAGGCGGACCGGAAGTTGCTGGCGGAGAGGCGGGTGGGGTGCGTGCATAATCCGTCGAGCAACATGATGATTGCGAGTGGAGTGTCCCCTGTGCCCGAGATGCGGGCGGCGGGCGTGGCGGTGGGGCTGGGAACGGACGGTCCGGCAGGCAGTAATAACGATCTTGATTTGATGGAGGAGATTGACTTGGCGGCGAAGCTGGCGAAGATTTCGAAAATGGATCCGCTGGCATTGAATGCCAAGAGCGTCGTGGAAATGGCGACGATTGATGGAGCGCGGGCGCTGCACATGGAGGAAGAGATTGGATCGCTGGAAGTGGGGAAGAAGGCAGATCTGATTCTGATCAGTCTCAACGAGCCGAATGCTGTGCCGATGTATGACGTGTATGCACAGATTGCTTATTCACTGAAGGGGAGTGATGTAGAGACGGTTGTGATTGCGGGACGGGTCGTGATGCGAGACCGGAAACTGCTCACGGTGGATGAGGCGGTAGTGTTAGAGAAGGCGCGGGAGTATGGGAGGTCGGTGAAGGCTTCGTTGGGGATGGAGTAGAGATAGTAGCTAGGAGCCGGGAGTCAAAATCCCCGCCCCCTCCCGAACGTCGCGAGAAGGGTGGGGCTCCCGGTCGTTGGAGTGGAGTCTAGGTTTTGGCTTTGGCTTTGAGTTTGACGTGGCCGTTGGTGAGTTCGACCGAGTATTCGACGTTCTCGCAGTGGTACTCCTTTTTGATCTGTTCGGTTTTCTTCTGAACAAAGGCGGTGAACGAGTCGATGTTGCCGGAGACATTTTCTCCGGCTTTCTTCTTGGCGGCGACGAGCATGTTGTAGAGGCGCTCGACTTGCTCGTGTTCGGCCTGGTCGACGGTATGCAGCGTGAAGTGCGGCGATGAAGATTCGCCGGCGGCGGCCGCCGCGGCGGCATGGCTTACGCCATAGACCGGGTGATGCTGAGCTTTGTGTTCGTCTTCGGCGACGCGAACTCCCTGTACGGAAAGCAGTGCGTCCTGTGGGCGACGGTAGCCTTCTTCGCGGATGCGGGACTTCTTGCGCCAGAGGTCGCTGTAGACGGCGTAGCGCTGTGCCATTTCGTTGTAGCGGTAGCGCTGGGAGAAGTTCATGCGGCCGCCGTCGGAAAATTTCCGGAGCAGGCTGAGCACCTTCCACTCGATGTCAGCAGGAGGACGCTTGGTCGGATTGCTGAAGAAGATCTCGTACTCGATTTTTAAACGGCGCAGTTGCGAGTCGAGAAGATTCAGTTCCTCGTCGGTGGTCACAGGTGTCTCCATGGACAGTGTAGTAAGCGGAAGAAGGGAGGGGGAGGTGCCTGAGGGTCACTAAGGGGAATGGAACGAAAGTAAGCAGAGCAGCCGTCAGCTCTTAGCGATCAGTGAAAGTCGCCGATCCTCGACTGTGAAGTTGAGAGATCTTTGGCGAGGTGGTCTGAGCAGGATTGTTTAGCTGATGGCTGAGAACTTACGGCTCGACGCTATTTTCCCGAATTCGACGCCATTTTCTTGACCATGGCAAGGACGAGTTTGCGGTCGCTGTCGTTGAGGCTGGTGGAATAGCGGCGGATCTGGCTCAGGAAGCGGACTTCGTCGTCAGAGAGTTGCGGCAGTCCCTTGGAACCGTTGTTGTGACCGGGTTCGGCGAAAAACTGTGACAGCGGGAGTTCCATGGCGCCGGCGATTTTCGACAGGGTATCGAGCGACGGGATGGTGTGGCCGTTTTCAACGCGCGACAGGTAGCAGCGCAGGAGGCCGGTTCGCTTTTCGATGTCGCCCTGAGACATGCCTTTTTGGAGCCGGTAGTTGCGGATCGTCTCGCCGATGTTCATCGTGGGAAGCATTGCAGGATGGGTCATAGTAACCAGATCGGCACCATCTGGCAAGTGGGAAATTTGTGCCATGCGGCGGACGTTAGTGCCACACGAAAAACGAATGAGGTTCAGCGGAGATTCACACAATCCAGCGTCGATGCTTGCACAATGTGCAAGCATCGAATGTCGCTGAACTCGGCGTCTGACTTGGCTTTCGAGTCATTGGGCGCACGTCATTTTTTTAGAGTACTCGACAGGAACTCGACGGTACGCTTCCATGCATCGGCGGCGTCGGCTTCGCGATACCCTTCTTTGTTGTTGGGATTCTCGAAGGCGTGCCCAGCATCGTCGTAGATCTTGAAGTCGATTTTCTTGCCGAGTTGGTCCAGGGTTGCGCCGAACTTCTTTACGTCGGCGGGAGGGATACCACGATCCTGAGCGCCAAATAGACCCAAGATAGGTGCATTGATTTTCTTGAGGGCATCGGTTTCGGTCGCGAGATGACCGTAGTTGATCACGGCGGCGGCCAAGGTTGGTTCTTGTAGAGCGACATCGAGCGAGTAACCTCCGCCCATGCACCATCCGATGGAGCCGATGCGATCTTTCTTCACGTTGGGCTGCGACGCGAGAAAGTCGAAGGCGGCATGAAGATCGCGTTTGGCGCGGTCTTCGGGAACTCCGCGCATAATTTCATGGGCCATGTCGGGAGTAGTCGCGACTTTGCCGCGATAGAGATCGACGGCGAGCGCGGCGTATCCTTGGTCAGCGAGTTTCGAAGCTTGATCTTTCACCCAATCGTTCAACCCCCACCATTCGTGGATGACGATCAGCGCGGGGAACGGGCCTTTTCCTGCGGGCGTGTAAAGAATACCTTGCACAGTTTCGTCGCCACTTTTATAGGAGACGGGCTTGCCCTCGGCAGCGAAGGTGGAGGCGGCGAGCAAGACGATGACTGCGAGCAAGAGAAGTTTTTTCATGGTGAGTTCCTTTGCGCAATTGCCAGCGGACATTCTGTCTGAAGCGGGTGGGGATTACAACAGCAGTTCCATGTAGATGGTGCCGGGCATAGGATTCACACGGTAAGGAGCGATTTCGCGGAAGCCGAGTTTGCGGTACATGGCGACGGCGTCTTTCATGACTGGTTCGACGGTATCGAGGCGCATGCGCTGGTACCCGATCTGGCGGGCTTCGGCGATGATGCGATGGACCAGAGCTCGGCCTAAGCCTTTGCCGCGGAATTGCGGGCGCAAGTAGAGGCGCTTCATTTCACAGATACCTGGATCCAGTTTGTGGAGGGCGGCGCAGGCCGCGAGTTGGACGTCGTAGTGGGCAAGGAGAAGGCGGCCCTCGGGCGGGGCGTACTCTCCGGGGAGACCTGCAAGCTCTTTGTCGAAGCCTTGAAAGCAGAGGCTGAATCCCAGGGACTGCGCGTATTCCAAAAAGAGTTCGCGGGCTTGGGCGAGTTGGATCAGCGACTCCGCTTGAACAAGAGCAAAACCCTTTACCACAGAGGACACAGGGGACACAGACGTAACACTGTGTTTTGCATTCATTTCCTCTGTATCCTCCGTGTCCTCTGTGGTGAAGATTTTAAAGCTATCCCATCAGCATGCCGCCGTTTACGTTCAGGACATGACCGGTGATGTAAGAAGCGTCGTCGGACGCCAGGAAAGATACGGCTCCGGCTACATCTTCCGAAGATCCGACACGGCCCAGCGGAATCTGTTTCACAGCGGTTTGCTTAAATTCGTCGCTCAACACAGCGGTCATAGCAGTTTCGATGAATCCAGGAGCGACCGCGTTGCAAGTAATGCTGCGGGAGCCGACTTCGCGGGCGATGGCCATGGTGAGGCCGATGAGTCCGGCTTTGGAGGCGGAGTAGTTGGCCTGTCCGGCCTGTCCCATTTGGCCGAAGACGCTAGTGATATTGATGATCCGTCCCCAGCGTTGTTTGAGCATGGAACCGATGACCTGCTGAATGCAAAGATAGGCGGAGGTGAGATTGGTTTGGAGAACGGCGTCCCAGTCGGCGCGCTTCATGCGCATGACGAGCTGGTCACGGGTGATGCCGGCGTTGTTGACCATGATATCGATTTTGCCGAGTTGCGCGATGATGGCTTTGACTGTGGATTTGACCTGCTCTTCATCGGCGACGTCAAGGGCGAAGGCGGAGGCCTTGCCGCCTGCGCCGGTGATTTCGGCGACCAACTCGTTGAGCTTGTCCTGATTGCGGGCGGCGACGGCTACGGTGGCGCCGTCTTTGGCGAGGCGAAGGGCGCAAGTGCGTCCAATGCCTTGCGAGGCGCCGGTGATCAGGGCTACCCGTCCTGAAAGAGACATGAGAGTTCTCCGGATTCCATGATTGCTGCGGAACGCCGCATTATACGCGGAGCTAGGTGCCGCCCGGTAACGTGAGTCTAGCTCCACGGCAGTCGAGCTGCGCTCGAGGGACAGCCGAGGGCGAGTGTCCCCACATTAGCCTTCTGCAAGATTGTGGCAGAACGAATCGGATTGCTATTCCACAAGCGTGCCGAGTAACATTCGAGCACTCATGCCACAGACTGCGACGAATGATGTGATTGTGATGCCCGAGCCTTCTAACAAAAATTCAACTTTATCAACTTCAGTTGATGGACACCGGTCGACGCAGCGGGCTTCGGCCGGGGAAGGGCCGCCGGTTGTGAAGCCTATTTCGGAGGGGGCATCCACCGAGGTCTTTGCCGTGTTTGGCGTGGAGCCGGAGATTCAGGCCTATGCGATGGCGAAGTATTCGCGGTCGGCGCTGTCGATGAAGGAGTCGCTGCGCGAGATCAGCACGCAGAAAGCAGAGAAATTCCTCAACACTTTTTATTTCCAGTATGGGCACCGGTCGATTGCGGATTTAGCGCATATTGCGCTGGCAATCGAGAGGCTATCGATTCTGGCGGCGATCGAACTTGCCGATGAGCAGCGGTGGGATGGGCAGGAGCGGTCGACGCGGTATCAGGACTTTAAGAAGAGCGGTTACTACACGCCGGATTTCGGGGCGGACGACGAAGCGCGCAAGCTGTATTGCGAGACGCTGGATTTTCTGTTTGCTGAATATGAGGCGTTGTCGGGATACATGACGCAGCACCTGATTAACATCACTCCGAAGCCGGGTGACATGAAGCAGGATGCTTACGAGAGGACGCTCAAGGCACGGGCGTTTGACATCACCCGGTATCTGCTGCCGCTCGCCACGAATACGTCGCTGGGCGAGATTGTGAATGCGAGGACGCTGGAGACGCAGGTAGCGCATTTGCTATCGCATACGCATCGCGAAGTACGGGCGCTGGGCGAGTCGCTGAAGAAGGCGGCGACCGGGGCGGCTTATAACGTGAATTCGGAGTCGTTGCAGGATTTGGTGGCGCAGATTCGGAAGGTGAGTTCTGAGTTGGGAGCGCGGGCGGAGCAGGAGTTGCTGCGCGAAGTGCGGGTGGCTCCGACTTTGGTGAAGTACGCCGATCCCAATGAGTATGAGATGGCGACGCGGCGCGAGTTGCGGCAGGCAGCGCGGGAGTTGATGGCCGACGAGCCACTGGCGCCGTCGAAGGCGATTGTGGACTTGCTGGATGACGAGCCGCTGGAAGTCGAGATTGCAACCACGCTGCTGTATGAGCATTCTCACCATTCCTACCGGCAGATTCGGCAGGCGGTGCAGGTGGCGGGGGAGAGACGGCGGCGGGAGATCATCGATTTGGGGCTGCGGCATCGCGGCAAGCACGACGAGATGTTGCGCGGATTCCGCGCGGGGCAGCAGTTCCGCTTTGACATTCTGATGGATACGGGTGGGTTCCGCGACATGCACCGGCATCGGCGGTGCATCCAGGTGATGCAGGGATTCACGACGCAGCATGGATACGAAATGCTGCTCGATATGGAAGATGCCGGCATGCGCGGGCGATTTGAAGCGGCCATGCGGCGGGTGCAGACCGCGGTCGCAAGTCTGGCTGGGCGCAAGAGCGCCGAGGCGGAGGAGAATTCGCAGTATGCGATCCCGCTGGCCTTCCGCAAGCGGGCGCTCTTCAAGATGGATTTCGCCGAGGCAGTTTATATTTCCGAGTTGCGGACTACGCCCGCGGGTCATGTGTCCTATCGCAATGTCGCTTATGCGATGTACGAGGCGGTGGCGCGGAAGTATCCGGCACTGGCGAAGTACTTCCGGGTGCATGATGTGACGGCGCCGGTGGATTTGCTGCAGAGGTAGGGCACCCGTTCTTGATTGTCATTCTGAGCGAAGCGAAGAACCTATGTACGTGCCGGGAACACGGTGCTGCCGGAAGGTGCATAGGTCCTTCGGCCGCAAAGAACGCGGGCCTCAGGATGACAAGGCTGGGATTTCACGCTACCAGAGGACTGACAGTGCCGGTTTGGAACCTTCCACAGGTTAATTATGTTGATTCGCCTTTTCTTCGCTTCGATTCGTATGTATAATCCGGCCAGATTAGAATTCATTTAGTTCGGCAATCATAAAGGAGCCACTCTATGGCGGATGAACGGGGCAAGGCGATCGAACTGGCGGTTTCGCAGATTGAAAAGCAATTCGGCAAGGGATCGATCATGCGACTGGGGTCGAAGGAAGCGATCGTGCCGATCTCGGTGATTCCGACAGGGTCGATTTCGTTCGACGCGGCGCTGGGAGTGGGCGGGTTTCCCCGGGGGCGCGTGGTGGAAGTGTTCGGGCCGGAGTCTTCGGGCAAAACCACGATCACGTTGCAGGTGATTGCCGAGGCGCAAAAGATTGGGGGCATGGCCGCGTTTGTGGACGCCGAGCACGCGCTCGACCCGGGGTACGCCAAGAAGCTGGGAGTGGACGTGGACAACCTGCTGGTATCGCAGCCCGACTACGGCGAGCAAGCGCTGGAAATTACCGAGGCGCTGGTGCGGTCGAATGCGATCGACGTGCTGGTAGTGGATTCGGTGGCGGCGCTGGTGCCGAAGGCCGAACTTGATGGAGAAATGGGCGACAGCCACATGGGGCTGCAGGCGCGGCTAATGTCGCAGGCGTTGCGCAAACTGACCGGGACAGTGTCGAAGTCGAGAACTTGTTTGATCTTTATCAATCAGATTCGCGAGAAGATTGGCGTTATGTTCGGAAATCCGGAGACGACTACCGGTGGACGGGCGCTGAAGTTTTATTCTTCGGTGCGGGTCGATATCCGGCGCATTGCTGCGATTAAAGATGGCGACGTAGTGACCGGGTCGCGGACTAAAGTGAAAGTTGTGAAGAATAAGGTTGCGGCGCCGTTTCGCGAGGCCGAGTTCGACATCCTTTATGGAGAAGGCATTTCACGCGAAGGCGACTTGCTCGATATCGCCGTCAATAACAACATTCTCGAGAAGTCCGGGTCCTGGTTCAGCTACAAGGGCGAGCGTATTGGACAGGGACGCGAGAATGCTCGGCAGTTCCTGAAAGACAATAAGGACGTGATGGCGAAGCTGGATGCTGAGGTGCGCAAGGCCTTGGGGCTCGCTCACGGTCCGGCGCAACCGGCGGCCGCAGCCGCCGCGTCCGCGTCCGCGCCTACAAATGGAGCTACAGCGCGCGTCACCACCATGCCGAGTGCGCCTCCGGAGCCAGCGAAGGTGCCGGTGGCGGCGAAACGGTAAAGTTCAATTGCCTCCGGGCGCGAAGCCGCTTGGTTTCCCGCCCGGGTCTCCCACTGTTTAGTACCCGGTACTCGGGACCCGGTCAGTGCGAGGCAGAGTCGAGTAGAGACCTGTTGTCACCCGCATAAATTGGCACTCGCCGCTCGATAATCTCTAAACGATTCCTTCCTCACGCACTCGGCGATTGCCACGGGTGCTCCCGCCCGCATAAAATCTTCTTTTGCTCCTCAGTTGCTAAAAGGGCTGTAGCCGCCGCTATTCCTGTGAGGACGATTGAATAAGGGCATCGCTGTCTATCCCGGATCGTTTGATCCGCCCACCAACGGGCACCTCGATCTGATTGAGCGAGGCAGCAAGATGTTCGAACAGCTGGTGGTTGCGATTCTGCGCAACTCTGAGAAGACTCCGATGTTTAGCCTGGGAGAGCGGCTCGAGATGCTGCGGCAACTCACGGCCGATTGGAGTAATGTTCGCATCGACACGTTCGACGGCCTGATGGTGGAATACGCCAAGTCGATCGACGCGATGTGCGTGTTGCGCGGGATTCGAGCCATTAGCGACTACGAATATGAGTTGCAGATGGCGCTGATGAATCGCAAGCTCGAGCCAACGCTCGAAACGGTTTTCATGATGCCGGCCGTCAAGTATTCCTATGTAAGTTCGCGGCTGGTACGCGAAGTGGCGCAGGCTGGGGGGCCAGTCAAAGATCTCGTCCCTGACGCGGTAGAAGAAAAACTGCGGGAAAAATTGGATCCTGCATACAAACTTCGGGACGTGCAAGTCATCGAAGTCCCGAGAAAAAGGAAGAAGAAGGCATGACCACGGCCAGCATTACCACCGAAAAGACGGAGGCGCTGAGACTGACCGAGAGGATCAACCGCATCGAGCCCTCTGCCACCATGGCGGTTGTAGCCGAAGCAGACAAGCTGCGGTCGCAGGGAATCGACGTGGTCGATTTTGGCGCCGGCGAGCCACATTTTGCAACGCCGCAGCACATCAAAGACGCGGCGGTCGCGGCGATTCATGGAAATTTTACGAAGTACACCGCGGTCGCCGGCACGGCGGAGCTGCGCGATGCAATTGTGCACCGGCATGCCGTGGATTTCGATTCGGATTACCGGCGCGAGGAAGCGATTGCGTCGACCGGGGGCAAGCATGCGCTGTTCAACGCAATCCAGGTTTTGGTAGATCACGGAGATGAGGTCATTCTGCCGGTGCCGTACTGGGTTTCATTCAAGGATATTGTTCGGTACGCGGGTGGGAACTGCGTATTGCTGGAATCGGATGAGTCGCAGGGATTTCGCGTGACGGCCGAAATGGTGGCGCGGTTGATCACGCCGCGGACGAAGGTAATCATTCTGAACTCGCCGTCAAATCCATCGGGCGCGGTGATGAGTCCGGAGGATATGACGGAGGTGATCCGGCTGGCGCACCAGCGTGGGATTTGGGTGCTGTCGGATGAGTGCTACGTGTATCTGAATTACACGGGCAAGAACTTTTCGGTCGGCGCACTGCGGGAATACAAGGAACGGTTTGTAGTGCTGGGGTCGTTGTCGAAAACCTACGCGATGACCGGATGGCGGCTGGGCTATGCGCTGGCTCCGGCAGCAGTGGTGAGCGCGATGGCGAAGCTGCAGAGCCAGTCGACGTCGAATCCGACGTCGATCGTGCAGAAAGCAGCGGTGGCCGCGCTAAAGGGGCCGCAGGAGTGCGTGGAGCAGATGCGGGCTGAATACATTGAGCTGCGGGATCACGTGGTGAACGGATTGCGCGCCATTCCGGGCGTGAAGTGCACCCTGCCGGAAGGAGCGTTCTACGCGTATCCAAATATTTCTTCGTTCCTGGGTCGCGGCGGCCTGAAATCGGCATCAGATGTGGCGGGACGGCTGTTGCGGGAAGCTCATGTTGCGACCGTTCCGGGCGAAGGCTTCGGCACGAGCGACCATATTCGCGTTTCTTACGCGACGTCGAAGGCTGAATTGGATCGCGGGTTGGAACGCATGCGGAAGTTTTTCGCGGTGCTATAGCTAATTCTCTATGTCTCCGGTGGAACAAAGCAATCACGACTGAGACACGGAGGACACAGGAAACGCTGAATTGAGTTGGTTCGGCAAAGGCCGTTCCGTTTGCGGGCGGTCTTTTTTGTGGGCGTAAGTTGGCATGGGAAATCTCTATCCATTGTTGATGCTTCCGGGATTTGACCCGCGTCCGTGGGGCGCGTTCGATTTGTCGCCGATTTATCCCAATCATAAGTTCGAAGAGAAGATTGGCGAGGCCTGGCTGAGTGGTGATGATTGCAAGGTCGCCAACGGTCCCCTCACTGGGAAAACCCTCGCGCAGTTGAGCGAGGAATATCAGCGCGAGTTGGTGGGCGAGGCGGCGCGCGACTCGAAGAGATTTCCCTTGCTGCTCAAATTTCTGTTTCCGCACGAGAAGCTTTCGGTGCAGGTGCATCCGGATGATGCGCAGGCGCAGCGCGTTGGACAGCCTTGGGGAAAGACCGAATGCTGGTACATTGCGCATGCGAAGTCCGGGGCGCAAATTGCGTTGGGATTGAAGCCGGGCGTCACCGCCCAGGACATGGAAGTGGCGATCCATGAAAAGCGGGCCGAGGAAGTGCTCAACTGGATCAACGTTTATGCGGGCGACATGATCTATGTTGCGGGTGGCACCGTACATACGCTAGGGCCGGGGTCCGTGGTGGTGGAGACGCAGCAGCAATCGGATACGACCTACCGCCTGTATGATTACGGGCGGCCGCGCGAGTTGCATTTGAAAGACGGTATGGCAGCGGTAAAGGAGAAAGTGAAGTCGGGGAAGGTGGTGCGTCCGGCGCCGGAGCAAATGAGGGGAAGCAAGAACCGTCATGCACCGTTGGTAGGCGCGCCTTATTTTGTGGTGGACATGTTTGAGGCGAAAGATCCGCTGGAACTTGCGACGTGCGACGGGTCTGGACGAAGTTCGGTTCAGATTCTCGTGGCGACGGAGGGCTGCGGCGTGATCGAAGCAGCGGGGATGGACCCCGTGACGTTGGCAAAAGGCGATGCGATCGTAGTTCCTGCGTGCGTTGGCAAGTTCGGGGTGCGTCCGCAGTGGGCTTTGGAATTCTTGCGCGCTTATGTACCGGGAAAGCCGTTACCTGAGCCCGAAACAAGACTGTAGTCGACTCAATTTTGTTGGCGCAGATTTTTTCCAATAGTAGATCAATGAGAATCCGTGGCTAAGAACTCGAATTTCTATCCGGTAATTCTGGCGGGAGGGCGCGGTACGCGCTTCTGGCCGTTGAGCCGCAAGAAGCGGGCGAAGCAATTGCTGGCGCTCGACGGCAGGCAGACCATGATTCAGCAGACGGTGGCGCGGCTGTTGCCGCTAGCCGTGCCGAAGAACTTCTGGATCATAACCAATGAAGATCTGCGGCTTGCGATTGTCAGGCAGCTTCCGAAGCTGCCGAAGGCGCAGGTGCTTGCCGAGCCGGTGGGACGAAATACGGCGCCGGCGATTGGGCTGGCGGCGTTTCTGCTGTTGCGCGAAGATCCGGAGGCCGTGATTGGCATGTTTCCTTCCGATCACGTGATTGCCGATGAACCGCGCTATCGCGAGACTCTGGAGCGCGGGATCGCGATTGCGGCGGCGGGTTCAAATATCGTGGTACTGGGTATCCGGCCGAATCGTGCGGAGACGGGCTATGGGTACATTGAGGCGGGGCGCGCATTTCAAGGTGACGTTTTGCGCGTGCGTCGCTTTACCGAGAAGCCGGATGCGAACAGGGCGGCAGAATTTGTGGCTGCCGGAAATTACTTCTGGAACAGCGGAATGTTTTTGTGGAGCGCGCGCACGCTAGCCGACGCGCTACGGGAACATCTGCCGAAGACTGCGCACCTGCTGGAGGAGATTGCGGCGGCGTTTGGCACACGCAAATTCGCGAATACCTTTCGGAAGTTGTATTCCAAGTGCGAAAACATCAGTGTGGATTATGCGGTGCTGGAGCCGCGCTCGGCGAAGGGTGAGCAGGCAGGAAACATCTTTTGCCTGCCAGCGGATTTTGGCTGGAACGATCTGGGATCGTGGACGGCCTTGCATGAGCATCACACGGCGAAGAGCAGTCCGGCGGATGGGAACCTGGTATCCGGGGCCGGCGTTTGCCTTATGAATGCGCGCGGAAATTATATCTATGCTCCGGGAAAATTTGTTGCGGCGGTGGGGGTGAACGATCTGGTGGTGGTGGAGACTCCGGACGCGCTTTTGATTACGACGCGGCAGAACGCGCAGGATGTCGGCAAGGTCGTGAAGTACCTGGATGAGAAGAAGATGCACAGGCTGACGTAGTTTCGAGTCTCAGGTTTCGAGAATGCAGGACTGGTTTCTGCGTTCGGAGCCACACGAGAGATGAAACTCGAAACCTTCAATACCTATGACGCAAGAGATCAAATTCGGGACGGACGGATGGCGCGGGATTATTGCCGATGACTTTACTTTCGACAATGTGCGCCGAGTGGCTGGCGCGATTGCTGCTTATGTGCTGAAGCACGAGGACTCGAAGCGCGGAGTGTTCGTGGGCTACGATGCGCGGTTTGCGTCGCCGCGCGCAGCGCAGATCGTAGCGGAGGTGATCTCTGCGGCTGGGATTCCGGTGAAACTGGCGAACGACTTCACGCCCACGCCTGCCATCTCGTATGCGGTGAAACAGCAACACGCGGCGGGCGGCGTGATGGTCACCTCGAGCCACAATCCTTGGAATTGGAATGGAGTGAAGTTCAAGGGTAATTTTGGGGGATCGGCCACTCCCGCGATTATGAAGAAGATTGAGGAGGAACTGGCTGCCGGGGGCGCTCCTAAAGGGAGCAAAGCGGCGGTTCAGGAAGTTGATGTCAAGACGCCATATATCCAGGCGGTGTGTGCTTTTGCCGACATGGATCTGATCGCAAAGACCAAGTTCAAGTTTGCCGTAGATGCGATGTATGGTTCAGGGCGCGGCGTTCTGCCGGGAATTTTTGCAGATCGCGGAGTACAGTATGTGGCGATTCGACAGGAGTTGAACCCGCTGTTTCCAGGAATCAATCCAGAGCCGATCGAGCCGCACACCTCCATGCTGCAGGAGACCGTGCTTCGAGAAAAATGCGACGCGGGCCTGGCCACGGATGGCGACGCCGACCGCATTGGGGCGGTGGCTGAGGATGGCAGCTTCGTCGACTCGCACAAGATATTCTGCGTGTTGCTGCGCTGGTTGCTGGAGCGAAAGAAATGGCCGGGGGATGTCGTCCGTGCGTTCAACACGACGCGAATGCTCGATCGCATCGCCGCGAAGCATGGGCGTAAACTCCACGAGACTTCAATCGGATTCAAGTATATTGCCGACTTGATGATGGAAGGTGAAATTCTGATTGGAGGGGAAGAGTCTGGCGGCATTGGGTACTCGCGGTTTCTGCCGGAACGCGATGGCGTGCTGAACAGCCTGCTTCTGGCCAATGTGATGGCGGAGGAAGGCAAGCCTCTGGGACAGCTGGTGGCAGATTTGCAGCGCGACTTTGGCGCGCACTACTACGGGCGGCGTGATCTTCACATTCCGGAAGAAATGAAGCAGAATGCGATTCAGCGGGCCCGTGCCGAGAGCACGCAGAGTCTGGGAAAGTATCGCGTGCTGAAGAAGGAGTATCGCGACGGAGTAAAAGTTTTCCTCGATGCTCCCACGAACGGGAATGGCGCGGAGGCATGGGTATTGTTCCGCGCGTCGGGAACGGAGCCGCTGTTGCGACTCTATACCGAGGCGGCTTCGAAGGAGTTGGTCAGCGAACTCCTGGCTACGGGCGAGGGCTTCGTAAGGAACGGCTAGGCCCAGCATTGCAGGATGTTGACGGTTGCAGATCATGGTAGACGATCCTAATGTCGCGCAGGCCGACTCACCGGAGACGCAGCGCTACAATCGCATCCGCCGGTGGCTGGGTATTGCGGACTTTTTGGTTGGGCTTGTGTTTCTGATTGTGTTGTTGGTTACGGGCTGGTCGGGTTGGTTGCGGGACATTGCTTACCGGGCGGGATTTCAAAATTATTCCCTGTCGCTTTTCATATACCTGCTGCTTTTGCTTGTGATCAGCAAAGTGTTAGGGATTGGGCTCGACTATTATGGCTTCGCCCTCGAGCGCAGATTCAAGTTGTCGACGCAACGATTTCAGTCGTGGATTTGGGATGAGTTCAAGGGTTTCCTGCTGGGTTTGGTCTTGGGGACCGTGGTGGTGGAAGTGTTGTACTTTACCCTGAGGCAGTGGCCTCAGCATTGGTGGGTGCTGGCATGGGCACTCTTTATGGGGCTGTTTATCATCCTCGCACAACTGGCGCCGGTTATTCTGTTTCCTATTTTCTATAAGTTCGAACCCCTCGACAACGAAGATCTGCGGAGACGCCTCGTGGTGTTGAGCGAGCGGGCGGGTACGAGGGTGCGCGGAGTGTATCGGTGGAAGCTCTCGGAGAAGAGCAAGAAGGCGAATGCAGCTCTGACCGGGCTAGGTGCAACACGGCGCATCATTCTGGCCGACACGCTGCTGGATAACTATTCGCCGGATGAAATCGAAGCGGTTCTCGCCCATGAACTAGGACACCATGTGCACCGGCACATTCTGAAGAGTATTTTCGTTCAGGCTGGGATTACGTTGTTCGGCTTCTGGGCGGCGAACTGGGCGCTGCATTACGCCGTCGACCAGCACATGTTCGAAGAGTTATCAGATTTCGCAAATCTGCCGTTGCTGGCATTAGTTTCTGTTGTGCTTTCGTTTTTGCTGATGCCTGCCCTGAATGCGTATTCTCGTTTTAACGAACGACAGGCGGACCGCTATGCTTTTGAGTCGATTGCCAGTGTTGAGCCATTCATCTCCTCGATGAACAAACTGGCCGAGCAGAATCTAGCGGAACGAACTCCTTCCAAGTGGGTGGAATGGTTTTTCCACTCGCATCCTGCCATCTCGCGGCGGCTGGCCGCGGCAGAAGCGTGGAATCGAACGCAGAACCCCACCCCGCAGGTCTGAATTTGAACAATCGATTGAGTTGGGGAATCGCTTGGCTGTTGGCCGCGCTCCTGACGTGCGCAGCGGTTGGTCAAAAGGGAGTGACCGCTTGCGCTAGTTGCCCGGAGTGGAACAAACCGCAGAGACCGTTCTTAATTTTCGGTAATACCTACTACGTGGGACCTCGCGGTCTGAGTTCGATCCTGATCACGTCAAAGGGTGGGCACGTATTAATTGACGGAGCGCTGCCGGAGTCGGCGGCTCAGGTGGCTGCTAACATTCGCTCCCTGGGCTTTCGGATCGAAGATGTGAAAATTATTTTGAATTCTCATGTGCATTTCGACCACGCAGGAGGAATCGCAGAATTGCAGCGGGTGAGCGGTGCGCGCGTGATCGCGAGCAAGTGGAGTTCGGCTGTTATGCGAAAGGGCGGCGTGGGCAAGGGTGATCCGCAATTCGGAACGCTGCTGCCGATCGGCGCCGTCAAGGACGTGCACGAACTACACGACGGCGAAACATTTCAGGTCGGAGCGATTGCGATCACGGCCCATTTGACACCGGGACACACGCCGGGCGGGACGAGTTGGACGTGGAAGTCATGTGAAGCAGAAGTCTGCCGCGATATCGTTTATGCGGACAGCCTGACGCCAGTTTCGGCTGCCGGATTTAAATTCAGCAAGAGCCACGAATATCCCGACGCGCTGGCGAACTTTGAAAAATCGTTTGCCTTTCTGGAGTCGGTGCGGTGCGACATTCTTGTGACCACGCACCCGGAAATGTCTAACTTGTGGGAGCGGGTTGAGGCGCGAGATCGAGGCGTAACACCGGGTCCGATGGTCGATACCGGTGCGTGTCGGCGGCTTGCGTCGCGCGGACGCGATCAACTGCGCCGCAGACTCGCCGACGAAGGCAAACCCTAGGCAGCACTGCTCAGCGTTGTTTCATGATCCCGATAACACGCTGGAGGTCTTCTTCCGTATCGACACCAACGCTGTCGTGAGGCGTCTCGCCGACATGGATGGGTATGCCGTTTTCCAGGAATCGAAGTTGCTCGAGTCGCTCGCTTCTTTCGAGCGAAGATTCGGGTAGTGTGACGAACCGATCGAGCGCAGCTTTGCGATAGGCGTACAGGCCCAAATGTTTGAAGTAGCGAGGCCGGGTGCCATCGCGATCAAAGGGAATGGTCGCGCGGGAAAAGTAAAGAGCGCGGCCGGTGAGATCGGCAACGACTTTCACGGCACTGGGGCTCGTAATGTCAACGTCAGCGGCAGGAGTCATCAGCGTCCCGACCTGGGTCGCGGGATTTTCCATGACCTGCAACAGCGATGCAATTTGTTCTGGGCGCACGAGAGGTTCGTCGCCTTGCACGTTGATGTAGACTTCGGCGGGCTCGCGGCACGAGACTTCTTGCACGCGCTCGGTGCCACTGCGGTGGGTGGGCAACGTCATCTGGGCTTTCCAGTTGTGCTGGCGGCAGAGCGTCATGATTTCATCAGAATCGGTAGCGATGAGAACGTCGGCGAGCAAGGACGAAGAACGAACGGCTTCGTAGACGACGCCGATCAACGGCTTTCCCGCGATCTCACGCAGCATTTTGCGGGGCAAGCGCGTGGAGGCTAGGCGAGCGGGAATGACGGCGATCGCTTTCATAGACTCTACGGTTATCGTATTAAGGAGCACCGCACATCCCGCAGAGTATATCGGTTTATCGACTCACGATTGACCTATTTCGAAGGCGCTTTTAGAATTAAAGACTGGACGTAGCGCTCCCATGGGTTCGTTGCTTCCAAGCTGCGATTGCCGGGAGCGTACCGGCAGTTCCTTTCGCGCATCCTTCCCGATTTGCAGGCAAGTGGCGGTGTAGCTCAGGTGGTTAGAGCGACGGTCTCATAATCCGTAGGTCGTTGGTTCGAGTCCAACCGCCGCCACCAATCTCTTCAACAACTTGCAGGAGGTCCGGCGGGACCTCCATTTCGCTTGGTTGCGCGGGGGTTGCGGATTGGTGTGGACTTGTTTTCGCCACCTCAGCGCTGACC
>Ga0207693_10001274_pt1 | contig 22460 bp, 14 predicted proteins | sample LARL81metaG_FD_184347 | JGI IMG/M metagenome (GOLD analysis project Ga0207693, IMG submission 184347) | Corn, switchgrass and miscanthus rhizosphere microbial communities from Kellogg Biological Station, Michigan, USA - LAR L8-1 metaG... | ecosystem: Host-associated > Plants > Roots >... | reverse complement strand
CTTCTCCTTGTCGGTCAACGCCATGACGATGGTGAAGTCGGCGTGGTCGGCGCGGCTGATCCAGATCTTGCGACCGTTCAGCACCCAATCCTCGCCGCGGCGCTCGGCACGCGTGAGCATCGCGGAAGGATCGGAGCCTGCGCCCGGCTCGGAGATACCGATGGCGGATACGGTTTCGCCGCGCACGTACGGCGCGAGATAAGCCTCGCGCTGACGCTCGTTCACCGTCGCCATCAACATGCGCAGGTTCGGAGAATCCGGCGGCAACGTATAAGGCGTGACGGTACGGCCGAGCTCTTCATTGACGCCGATGAGAGCGACGGCGGGCAGATCCGATCCGCCGATATCGGACGGCGCATCGAGTCCCCAAAGGCCCAGCTCGCGCGAGATCTTGTCGATGCGCTCCTGGTCCGCTTTCGGAATGGAGAGGCCCTGACCCGCCGCCTCGCGCGCGAGCACGCCCGCCTCGAGCGGGATCAGCTCGTCTTCGACGAAGCGATGCACGAGCTCCTTGAGCATGCGATGTTCTTCGGCGAGTTCGAATTCCATGGGGCGTGCCTCTTACGGTCTAGATTCTTGTTGGTGTTGCGTGACGATCTTGCCCGCGAGCAGGGTTTGGATCTCATCTTCGCCGAAACCGGCTTCGCGCAAAAGCTCGCAACTATGTTGCCCGACCAAGGGTGCCGGGCTGCGGACGGAGGCCGGGGTGCGGGCGAACTTGGTCGGCGGTCGGACGTAGCGCACCTTGCCCTCGCTTGGATGTTCCATGGTCTGGAACAGATTGGTCGCCTTCAACTGGGGATGTTCGGGCAGTTCGTCGAGCGTGTAGATCGGCGTGGCCGGTATATCGATCTCCTCGCAGATCTGCATCCATTCGGCGGTCGTGCGCGTCAGCGTGATCTCGTGCAGCGCGGCATAGAGCTTCTGGATGTTGGCGTTGCGCGTGTGACGGTCGGCGATCTCCAGTGTTTCGGCAAGATCGGAGCGGCCGGCTGCGTTCAGGAACGCGAGCCACTGCTCCGTCGTGTAGGGCAGAAGCGCGAGATAGCTGTCCTTGGTCGGTGCCGGTCTGCGCCCGCCGGCAAGCAATCGCGCGTAACCCGCGCCAGTCGGGGATGGTATGAAAGTAAGCCCGCCAAGATGCTCGGTGAGGACGAAGGCCGTCAAAGTCTCCAGCATCGGGACTTCGACATATTGTCCTTCGCCACTGCGCTCGCGGCTGAAGAGTGCCGCCAGCACTGCGTTGACGACGGCCATGCCGGCCGTCTTGTCCGCCACCAGCGTCGGGACATAGTCCGGACGTTCGCGGCCCGTGCTGGCGACGGAGGCCAGACCGCACGCGGCTTGTATAATGTCGTCGAAGGCAGGTTTGTTGCGATCGGGTCCGTCCTGGTCGAACCCCGTCGCGGCGCAATAGACGATCTTCGGGTTCAACGACGCCACTGCCTGATAGCCGAAGCCGAGGCGTTCGATGGCTTCGACGCGCATGTTGTGGACGAGAACGTCGACGGTCTTGACCAGTCGCTGCAGCACCGCAGCGCCTTCAGCTGTTCCCAGGTTCAGACAGAGTGAGCGCTTGTTGCGATTGAGCGCGAGGAAGATCGAACTCATGCCGCGATGCAGCGACACGCCGTTGGTGCGCATCATGTCGCCCGCCGGATTTTCGACCTTGATGATGTCGGCGCCATAGTCGCCCAGGATCTGCGTCGCGAGCGGACCCAGCACCACCGACGTCAGGTCGAGTACACGAACTCCCGCAAGCGGACCGGTGGGTGGCGAAGAAGGAGAACTTGTCATGTGACTATCAGGCCAGGATGCCCGCGATCATTGTGGCCTGCACCACGGACCGGCGCAAATGTCGATTGAGGCTTTACGGCAGGGAAGTATGCGGGCTGGGCCCGCGCAAGCGGAGCTACGCAATGCGCAGCGTCAGGATCTGGAATGACCTGAGCACGATGTCACATCCGTCGCGGGCGGACGCGAGCTTCTCGAGCGGGTCTTCCAGCGTGTTGCTGCGATGAATCGACTTCACAGGCACGCCGAACGTCAGCCGCGCTTTGGCGGCTGATCCGCAGCTTTCGTACAGGCGAACGACGAACCCGTTGCCGTCTTCCGCCGGCTTGATTGTGTCGATCACGACGTTGGAAGCTGATGAAGCGACCAACGGCCGCGATAGAATTTCACCCGGCTTGCCTTGCGCCCAGACGAATGGCCGGTTGAAGCACGCTGCGGCTCCGACTGTTCCTCCCGCACGCCAGTCGTCACTGTGTGGATAGAGTGCGTAGCGCAGTCGGTGCACGCCAATGTCGGCGCCGGCATCTGGCGACATCGTGCCGCGCAACAGGCTGAGGCTCATCACGTTGCCGGACGTTGCGTAGCCATAACGCGAGTCCGTGAGCAGCGAGACGCCAAATGCCGGCTCCGACAGATCAGCCCAGCGATGGCCGGGCACCTCGAACTTCGCAAGATCCGCATCCGTGTTGGCATGCGTGGGGCGTTCGACTGCGCCGAACATCGTCTCGTACGTGGCATGGCTCGATCTGCACGCGATGGGAAACACCACCTTCGCCAACGTCCGTCGTTCGTGCCAGTCGATCTGGGTGTCGAATTCGAGATACTTACTGGCGGCGTCGAGGCGGATGATTTGCACGAGGCGGCTTTGTTTGCCCAACCCGCGTTCAAATTTCACTTCCGCGCGCAATGGACCATGCGCGACGATTCTGCCGCCTTTGGCCGGCGCCGCTTCGCGACCAGTCTCGAGCGCGAAGGGGTCGATGTCCCAGGCTTCGTATTCGGTCGGGCGGTCGTCGAACAGAACGAAGCGGTTGGCGGCTCCATCGAGCGCCTCGCGGCCGGTCTCGCGATGCACCAGCGATTGCACATGACCGTCCGCAGACAAGACGGCGCGGAGAGCACTATTCTGAAGAACGATCGAGCCAGCGCTGTCTTCTTCGATATGAACGCTATCGTCGGGAATTTCCGCTCGGCCGGCGCAAAAGGGTTGTGCTGCGATGAAAGCCGTTTCGCCACGCGGCGTCAGCGCCACTTCGCCGCGCGGAAATCCGGTTGGATTGATCGGTGTTGGTGACGCTTCGGGCAACGACAACCGATCGGCCAGTTGTTGCGTCAGGGCAGCAATGCGCTCTGACGCTTCGCCAAGCTCGGCACGCGTGCGGACATAGACTTCGCCAATGCTGCTGCCCGGGAGTATGTCGTGAAACTGGTTCGTCAACAGCGTCCGCCACAATGTTTCGATCTCACCGCGTGTCGGCGTCGGCCTTTCCGCGAGGGTGCAAGCGGTCGAGAGGAATTCGAGCGTTTGCAATTGGCCTTCGAGCTTGCGGTTGAGCCGTTTGACCTCCGACTGGCTCGTGTAGGTTCCGCGGTGGTATTCGAAATAGAGTTCGCCATCGACGCTCGCGAGTTTGTCGGCATCCCGCTCAAGACGATCATAGAACGCATCGGGGTCGCGCATCGCGCTGCGCGGTACGCCGAGCAAATCCTGCGAACGCTGCAGCGCCTCGATCATCATTGCGTCCGGACCGCCGCCGCCGTCGCCATAACCGAAGAGATAAAGTGCCTCGCTCGAGCGATCTGCGTCCTTATAGTTGGCGGCGTGATAGCGCAGCTCCTCCATAGTCGCCATGCCGTTGTAGGTGTCGACCGGGGGAAAGTGTGTCAGGACTTCGGTGCCGTCGATGCCGCGCCAGAAAAAGCTGTGATGAGGCGGCGTTGTGAAGCGGTTCCAGGACAGCTTCTGCGTCAAGAAGCGGTCCATGCCGGCTTCGCGCATCAACTGTGGCAACTGTCCGGCATAGCCGAACACGTCGGGATTCCAAAAGATGCGCGAGCGTTTGCCGAAAGTCTTCTCGAAATAGCGTTGGCCGTAGAGAAACTGCCGTGACAAGGATTCACCGGACGGTAGATTGCAGTCCGGTTCGACCCAGCTCCCACCGATCGGAATCCACTGACCGTTTTTTACCTTGGCGCGAATCCGCTTGAAGAGCTCGGGATCGCATTCCTCGATGGTGGCGTACTGATAGGCCTGCGAGCAGGCGAATTTGAATGCCGGATACGTGTCCATCAGGGCCAGGACATTCGCAAAGCTGCGCTGACACTTGCGCCGAGTTTCCTCAATCGGCCACAGCCAAGCGGTATCGATGTGCGCATGACCGATGGCCGACAACTCGTGGGCGACGCCGCCGTTTCGAACGTTCAGTAGCGCGGAAAGTATCGAACGGCCGGCATCCCAGGTCGTTTTGTCGTCGGGATCGAGCACATTGCAGACTTCATTCAATTCGTGCAGCAGCTTGCCTGCCCATGTCGTGTCAAGCGCAGGTCGCACGATCTTTGGCGCCACGCCGCCCGTCGATCGCGCCGACTGCGGTGGTTCACGATCCGCCTCCAATTGCCGAAGTACATCGAAGTCGTGAAACACCGACCAGGCATTCGAGTCGAAACGGCGCAGTTCGCAGCCGCTGAGTTGATAAGGCTCACTCGGCGGATGTCCCGCTTCGGCATTGCCGAACGCCCGATTGCAGGCGATTTCCACATGGAACTTCAGAATTTCGCCGCCCTGCGCACAAGGCGTCAGTTCGGCAAAGTGACGTCCGGGGTTCAGGCCCTGGCGCGATTTGCCATCAAGCCACAGAAGCGCCTCGGATCGTGAATCCCAGTAAAGATCAACTCGCGCGCCGCGCCAATCTTTTGGCACGCGCGCGGTGACCCTGACCCAATAGGTCGACCATAGCGGTCCCAGCGGTTCGCCGATGTCGACCGTCCGGTAGTGCAGAGCTTTGGCTTCGTCGAAGCCGATGCGCTGCGTCGGACCGGCGAGTTCGATGCGCTCGGCTATTTCTCGCGCGGGATAGATCGCGCGCTTGAGTCGTCGGGCGAATTGCGCAAGACGGGCGCGCGTATAGCCGGGATAGCGTCCGCGCAGACGTTGAAATTCGCCGCGTTCCCGGAAGGCAGGTGACGTGCCGTTCGGATTGCCCGCATCGCTCATTGCATGTCCTGAATATTTCCCTGCACGCTATCCTAGGGTAAGCGCCTCGCTCGGGCCCAGCAAAAAGACTGCAATCGGGATAGGTCCCCCGCTTGCGATCTGCAATGCTCTTTGCGGTAATTGAATGCGAACGAGAACACTTGGAAGGAAACGGCGATGAAGGATTTTGCGGGCAAGACGGCGGTCATCACGGGCGGCGGCACGGGAATGGGCCGCGAACTTGCGCTTCAGCTTGTCGCTGAAGGTTGCAATGTGGCGATGTGCGACGTGTCTGCGCCCAATATGGCTGAAACCAAGCGGCGTTGTGTCGAGCAGGCACCGCAAGGCACCCGTGTCGCCACCTATGTCGCTGACGTGTCGATCGAGAAGGAAGTCAACGATTGGGCGGATGCAGTCAGACGCGAACTCGACACCGACCACATCCATCTGCTGTTCAACAATGCTGGAATCGGCGGCGGCGGCAGCATCGTCAGCGGCGATCGCGCCCAGTGGGAGAAGACGTTCAACGTTTGTTGGGGCGGCGTATATTACGGAACGCGGGCCTTCCTGCCGCTGTTGATGAAGGCGCGCGAAGGACACATCGTCAACACCAGTAGCGTCAACGGCTTTTGGGCGTCGATCGGACCCAATCGCCCGCACACCGCCTATTGCGCAGCGAAGTTCGCGGTGAAAGGGTTCACCGAAGCGCTGATGACCGATCTCGCGGTCAATGCGCCTCATATAAAGTGTTCCGTCGTCATGCCGGGGCATATCGGGACCGAGATCGTGGCGAACTCGCGGAAAATTCTCAGTGGCGATGCCATCGACGTGCCGGCAGTGCGTAAGGCTCTGGCGGCACAAGGCGTCAACCTCGTCGCGATGACGGACGATCAAGTCCGCGCTATGGTGCACGCACAGGCAGAAGGTTTCCGCGACAACGCGCCGACATCTGCGGCACAAGCGGCGAAGATCATTCTCGACGGCGTGAAAGGCGATCGTTGGCGCATCCTGGTCGGGAAGGACGCGGAATATCTGGACCAGAGTGTGCGCGCCGCGCCCGAAGACGCCTATTCGCAGCCATTCTTCGACGCGCTGGTCAAACAGGCGCAGTGGCGGCTCTAGGGCTCATCAGGCGAAAGGTTCATCCAGATAGCGGGCGCGCAGGTGCCGCTTGAGCGCTGCGCCCGAAAGCTTCTCGCCCGTCGCGCCAATGACGATGTCGTCGAACGATTTGAGACTGGCCTGTTCGTGAATGCGCGGGCGCACCCAGCCGAAATAGGGTTTGAAATCGCCGCGGCGCAGTGCCGGCAGAATCGCACTGTCGTCGGCTTTCGCGCGCTCGAACAACTGCGCGGCAAGCGCTTCGCCCAGCGCATAGTTGGGAAAATAACCGAACAGGCCCGCTGCCCAGTGGATGTCCTGCAGACAACCTTTGGCGTGGGTGGGGGGAACGCGGCCAAAAAGTCTCTTGAAGAGGTCGCTCCACGCGCCGGGAATATCGTCGACGGCCAGGTCGCCCGATAGAAGCGCACGCTCGAGGCGGTAGCGCAGGATTACGTGAAGTGGATAGGAGATCTCGTCGGCCTCGACTCGAATGAAGTCGTCATCGACGCGACGGAAGTAGTTGAGCACGTTGGAGGTGGTCCAACACGCCTTGTCGCCGCCGAAATGCTGGTGCAAAAGCGGGCTTAAGAATTCCAGAAACTCCTTGCTGCGCCCGGCCATCATCTCGAGCATTAGCGATTGGCTCTCGTGCGCGGACGCTCCGCGCGCAAAACCGGCGGGCGAAAATGCGTGGACGCGCGGCAAGTTGAACTCGTACATCGAATGGCCGGCTTCATGCAGTGTGGCAGTTACCGAATAGCGGAATTTGTCGACGTCATAACGAGTGGTAAAGCGCACATCGCCTGGGGAATGCGGCATGGAAAACGGATGCGGCGCCACATCGATGCGACTGTTGTCGCTCTCATGCCCAACAACGCGCGACAAATGCTGTGACAGAGCTGCTTGCCGTTCGACCGAAAAGTCACCGGTGAAAGTGATCACACGGGGCCAGCGTGCCTGTCGCTCGCGAACCGCCGCCAATATGTGTGGCAGCTCGGCCGCGAGATCGTCAAAAATCGGATCGATGATCGCGGTGGTGAGACCGGGATCCTGCTCATCCATCATCGCGTCGTAGGGCGCAAGGCCGAGTGCGCTCCCCTTGGCCGCAGCGACCTCCCTGTGAATCGCCATGAGTTTTTTGAACCCCGGCGCGAACGCGGCGAAGTCGCTATTCGCCTTGGCGTCGACCCACGTCATCTGCAGCGCTTGGCTGACCCGCGCCCGCTCGACCAGCAGATCCTTTGGTACCGCCGCGCGATGGAGCCAGAGTCTTCGCATCTCGGCGAGGTTCGCTCGCGCGCCAGTATCCAAAGCGCTTTCGTAGGTCAGCGCTTCGTCGAGCAATTCGCCGATCTCCTTCGTGCCCGTCAAATCCGAGGTGATTTCGGCAAGCGCGCCGACCTGTTCGCCGCGGGCCCAGGCGCCGCCCTTGGGCATGTTGGTCTGCGCGTCCCACATCAGGAGAGACTCGATGCTTGCGAGCTTACATGCCAACGAAAATTTTTCGGCCGCGCGCGCATAGGGATCGGCCTGATGAGTCGAATTGGGCATGGCAATCTCTTGATGGTGGGACGGGCCCGACACTAGCCAACTTTTACCCGTGCCGTCAGTTACTGGTGGGCTGCGGTCTCTTCGCGATGACACTGACAACACCGGTTCGGGTTCGTCGATGAGCAATTCGCAATAATTTATCCATCCATCGATCAAAGCGCGCGATTGCGAAGAAAATTGTCGTGCGACTTCGTCACCGCCCCATCGGGCCTCGCCGCCGTATTAGGGCTTAGGCATATGTTCCTCATTTTGCCCTACGCACGCCGACGACAGGTGACGCCGATTGTTGCTACCTAGAAAAACGGGCACATTGTAAATCAAAAGACATCTCAGGGGCCTAAAGGCTTGGGAAGCCGGTCCGGAGGGGAAGTTGGTTTAGTGGGGGCGTTGCAATTGCAAAGACCGAGTGCCTCGTCGCGACGAGTAAGGACGGCGCGCGCCATTCGCTTCGTCGTCGCGCTCGTCGGCCTGTCGCTGGTCAGCACATCTGTCGCCGCGCAAGTTTTGCCAGGCGCGGTGCAACCCGGTCGTGATCGCCCTGGTCCCGCCGTGCCTGGTCAACCGGAGTTCGACTTCAGCATCATCGCACCGCATCGTTCACCGGTTCCCAAGGCCGTCGATGAAGTTCAATTCAACCTGACGGACATAAAGATCGTCGGCGCAGTCACGATACCCGCAGAAGAATTTCGACCGCTCTATGTCGGGTTGTTGGGAAAGGACGTCACGCTCGCCAACATTTTGGACGTGGCGGACAAAATCGAGGCGCTGTATCGCGCTCGCGGCTATTTGCTGGTTCGCGCTTTCGTTCCGCCGCAGCGCGTGAAGGACGGCGTCTTCACGATTCATGTCGTCGAAGGATATCTCTCAAATGTCGTGGTGCAGGGCGCCGATGCCAGCACGCGCGAGCTGATTGCGGACTACCTTTCGCCGGCTCGTGCCGCGCGGCCGTTGACGATTGCCGCGCTGGAGCGCGGGTTGCTTCTGACCAACGACCTTCCGGGGGTAAAGGCGACCGGCGTGTTGCGTCCGGCGCCTGACACACCCGGCACTTCCGAGCTCGTCGTCGATGCAGCGCAACCCTGGATCGAAGGTGGCTTGGCGGTCGACAATCGCGGCTCACGATTCTCGGGCATTTGGACGATCGAAGGAGACGTCGAGTTCAATTCGATCTTTGGTGCCGACCAGATCGCGGCCAGTCTAACTCTGTCGCCGAGTTCGCTCGAACAGATTGCAGGCCAGCTGAGCTATCGCCGGGCAATCGGAGATGATGGCCTGGTCGGAAGCCTGATCGGCAGCGTCACGCATGGGCAGCCGGGATCGACGCTGACCGTGTTCAACGTGCTGACCGACAGCTGGGCCGTCGGCCCGCGTCTTACCTATCCGCTTATTCGCAGTCGTGCCGAAACGCTCATCCTCGATGGCGGCTTCACGGTACAGGATGCGCGCGTCGGCATTCTCGGCACGCGATTTAGCCACGATCAGTGGCGCGTTTTCGATATCGGTGGCAGCTATCAGCGCGCCAACGTGTTGGGTGGAATTTGGACATCCACGTTCGACTTTGCGCAAGGACTGCCGATTCTGGGCGCTTCGCCGAACCGAATCGGCGGCTTGCCCAATCCAAACCTATCTCGAATTGGTGCCCTCACGGACTTCACGAAAGTGACGGGCTATACCCGTCTCGTCGTGCCGTTGTTCGCGGCCTTCAGCGTCGTATTGGCTGCGCAGGGTCAATATTCGTTTTCACCGCTTATTACCGGCGAGGAGATCACGTTCGGAGGCAACCAGATCGGCCGTGGCTACGATCCGGGCGGTATCACCGGAGACGACGGACTCGGCGGCTCCATCGAGTTTCATTACGACTTTCGTTTTCCCGACTCCGTTATACGCGTTCTTGAGCCCTATATATTCGCCGACGGAGCGAAGACTTGGTTCATTCAGCGCGGTCCGGCAAAAAGCGCCAGCCTATTGGATCAGACGATCGCTTCAATTGGCGGCGGCATGAGGGCCTCGTTGCCCTACAATTTCACGGTCTCGACGGAAGTGGCGCGCACTCTCGATCCCGTAGCCGGCAGTGACGCCGGCAAGCGCGCCACCAAGGTTCTCGTCAATCTGGCCTTGCGGCTATAGGGCAGGTGGTCGTCATGGATCGGTCCTACTCCTTGCTCGTGCGCTCTCTCTTCGTGGGGGTTGCGATTGCCGCGACGGCAGCGGTTGTCTCAGTCAACGGCCACGCCGCTGAAGCTGGAACGGAGCTTGGTCAGACACTGGGCGGCGAACCTTGTCGGCTCGTCGCTGGTTCCAGCATCGTCTGTGCCGAGGGAACGGAAATCTCCGGCACGCTTCGTACTTCACAGTTTGCGGTTGCACCGCCCGGCGATCTTGCGGCGCGCCGTGCGGCCATCCTCACTGCTGCCAAGAGACTTCCGGGTGGAATTGGTGCAGTCGACGATGTCGCATGCAGCCAACAGTGGCTTTCGCCATCGAATGCCAGTGCCATCATTTTGTTCTGCACGCTGCGAAACAACAACTGGCCGCGTTTGATTTTGATTTCCGCCACCACCAGCACACTCCGCATCGCCGAGGGGTTGCCGACAATGCTTCCCGTATTGGCAGCGGCGATCGCGACCGCAGGCGGTCCAATCGATCCTGCAGAAGCGCAGTCGGCTTCCGAACTCGTGCGGGCGCATTACTCTGCCGACACGTTGCGGCAACTCACGAGCGACTATTCAAACTATTCGAAGTCGATGGAGTCGGCGCGTCAATATGGCGGCTCCGACAACTATGTCGGCGCCGAGGATGCCTACCGTCGCGCACTTGACATCGTCAGCCGCGCGTTCGGTCCGGACTCGCTGGCAGCGAGCGAGACCGTCATCGAACTTGCGCTACAAGTCAGCAATCAGGGCCGTTTCGACGAGGCCGCCGCTCTCTTTCGTCGCGCAACACCGGCCATCGACGCCGCGCCGAGCGATACGGCGCGCGCACGACTTGCATCCTACGAAGCGCTTGATGCCGCCAACCGCGGCAACTTTGCCGACGCACTGAAGTTCGCGCGCGAAGCAACGGCGCTCCGGCGTGCCGAGGTCGATGCGGCAAAGGTACCGGCGAGTTCGCCGACCGATACGAGCGCGGATTTGACCGCACCGGCGACGCTCGAAGGTGATCTCGCCCATGGACTGCGTATTGAGGCGGAAATGGCACTGCGCCTGGGCGACACCGGTACCGCTCAGGCCGCCGCCGAAGAGGCGCTTTGGATCATAACCGAGGAACCTGGGCTGCCGCTTTGGTGGCGGCCGGAGGCCATATCCTTGATGGGAGAGGTCAATGCCGCGCAGGGGCGTGTCGTCGTCGCCGAACGCGACTTCGCCGACGCGCTGCACATGGATCAGAAATTGTTCGGCGATGCGGCTCCGACCGCGCGTGCGCATCTGCGGCTCGGTCGGTTCTATGCCAGCCAGCAGGTCTATGCCACGGCGGTCACAAGCTTCCGCGCAGCATTGGCCATTCTCGCGAAGGACCCGATCGCTCGCTCGCAAATCGTGTCGGAACAAATCATTCCGTTCCTTGTCGCGGCGACCGCCCTCGAGAAGCAAGATCCCACTCAGCGCGGCACGCTCGATGCGGACATGTTTCGCGCCGTACAATTGGTGAATTCCGGTCTCGCCGACCAGACGATTGCGCGCGTCGCCGCGCGCCGAGCGGCGGGCGATCCGGCGTTGGCGGAATTGGTACGGCAATACCAGGACGCTTTGAAACTGCGCGACAACGCGCGCATCGCTCTCGTTGTCGAAAATGCCAAGTCGAATGACGAACGCAAGCCGGATCAGATCCAAAAGCTCGAAGCCGCGCTCAAGACCGCATCGGCCGATGCCGATGCGCTGCAACTCAAGGTTCAGCAGCGCTTTCCCGATTACGCCAAACTCGCCGATCCTGGTCCAGTCGAGCTCACCGCCGTTCAGGCGCAGCTCGGAGGCTCTGAAGCGTTACTCGACTTTGCCATCGGCGCGAAGAGCAGCTTCGCGCTTCTTGTGACACATGACGCGCTCACTGTGCGTCCGTTGCCGGTGTCGACCGACGGATTGTCTGTGGATATCACGGCGCTTCGCGCCGCTTTTGTCCCGAAGCTCGGGCGGGTGGCCGAATTCAGCCTCAAGTCCGCCTTTGCTTTGTACCAACAACTGCTCGCACCGCTCGAACCTTCGCTTGTCGGCGTTGATCACTTGATCGTCGCACCTGATGGCGATCTCGCGAGCCTGCCGCTTGCTCTGCTGGTGACGTCACCGCCGACCGGCAGCTACGACGACGCGGCCTGGCTAGTGAGACGTATGGCGCTCAGCCAGGTACCATCGCCGCGCGCATTTTTGGCGCTGCGAAGCGCGCGAGCCGGCCGTGTCGCGGCGCCGCGGCCGTTTTTCGGCGTCGGCGATCCGGCATTCAGCGGCGGGGCGGCGAGTGCGCGTGCTCTCGCAGCGCTCGCCTCAACCTGCCAGCAAGGGGGCCCGGTCGATCCGGCTCTGTTACGGGCTTTGCCACGGTTGCCCGAGACAGCCGCTGAAGTTCAATCTGTGGGCCGACTCCTGAAGGCTGACCCCGGCTCCATCTTGCTGGGTGCCCGCGCAAGTGAACCGGCGGTTCGCGGCGCTCCTCTCGATCAGTATCAGGTCCTCTATTTCGCCACGCACGGCATGCTTCCCGGCGAACTGCACTGCCAGGCAGAACCGGGCCTTGTTCTCTCGCCGCCTCCGACACCTCCAACCAGCGCGGCCATGGATGGCCTGCTCACGGCCAGTGAAATCGCCAGCCTGACGCTGGATGCCGATCTGGTCGTCCTTTCGGCGTGCAACACGGCGGCCTCGGGGAGTTCAAGCCTTGGCGGGGGCGCACTCGAAGGCATTGCCGACTCGTTCTTCGCGGCAGGCGCGAGGGCCGTTCTCGCCAGTCATTGGGAGGTTCCCTCCGCCGCGACGCAGAAGCTGATGACGGGGGTATTTGCGCGCTTTGCCGGTGATTCGGTGCATGATTTGGCCGGTGCCCTGCGGCAGGCGCAACTGGCGCTGATTGCCAAGCCGGCGACGGCGCACCCGTTCAACTGGGCTGCTTTCACCCTCATCGGCGACGGCGGCGTGAGGACTCGCACCGCCACCATCGGAGCGAGTAGAGTTACATCGGCAACTGGGGATTGACCATGACGGACGGACATACGCTCGGCTTCTGCGCACTCGCGGCCCTCTTACTTGTGGGTACCGCCGCGCAGGCAGAAAACCTCATCGTTGTCGAAGCGCGCGGCGTCGGCATCAAGCCGGGCAGCAGCATCGATTCGAACAAGCCGCTCGCTTTGAAGCAGGGACAGCACGTCACTCTGATCACGCAAACCGGCGCCACTCTCTCGATCGACGGGCCCTACAACAAGCCGCCGGCCGCAGGTGGCCAAGGTCGCAGTGTCGGCGCGACGCTGGCGGGACTTACCACTGAGCGAACCGCGCGTACTGGCGAGGCAGGCGTCACCCGTGGCACCGCCTTCAACAAACTTCCGGCCGCATGGCTGGTCGACGTGACGCACAGCGGCAGCGCTTGTCTGCAGGAAAACCACGAGCCCGTATTCTGGCGTCCCGACCCTTCGTCGGCATCGTCGCTCACGGTTATGCCATCCGACCATAGCTGGAAGTCGCAAGCCGTCTGGCCGGCCGGTACCACCACTTTGAAGGTGACGACGGACGTGCCCGTACACGGCGGCGCGGCCTATGTGATCAAGTTCAACGGCTCGGACTACGCTCTCGCGATGAACAGCGTACCGGCAAGCTTGTCCAACGATGCGATGCGTGCCGCCTGGATGCTGCAAAAGGGCTGTGAGGCACAGGCGGAGGCGCTCCTGCGTCCCCGCGCCAATGAATGAACTTCTTGGCCGGCTGCGTGGGCTGGCGCGCAACAAGACTGCTTTCAATGGTGCGGTCGCCGTCGCGATAGCCGTCGTCGTGGCTGCGCTTTCCATGCTCGCAGTCGATCATGTCTCGTTCCTGACGAGCGCCGACCGCTTCGTGCAGGACTACGAAATCGCTACACGGTCTCCCTTCGAGCCGCAGGATCCCAACATCTTGATCGTCGGTGTCGACGAAGAGTCGATGCAACATTTCCCATATCGTTCCCCGCTCGATCGAGGCTTCATCGCCGACTTGCTGACAGCCTTGGACGCCAAGCAGCCGCGCGCCATCGTGCTCGACTATTTGTTCGACCAGCCGACCGAAAAGACCAAGGACGAGAAGCTTCGTGCCGTACTGCGCGCGATGAAAACGCCGACTGTGGTGAGCTATTTCGAGGCCGGGACGTCGGTCAGCAAAGCGCAGACCGCCTACCTCAAAGGCTTCGTGCCAGCAAAACAACGTGCCGTCGCCAACATCGGGACGGACCAAACCGACACCGCGCGCTGGATCGCGCCGGGCGTGAAAGTCTCGGACGGAACGTTTCTCTTGAGTGTGCCGCGTCGCGTTGCCGAGATCGCGGGTGTCGCGACAACCGACGAACAGGTGCCGATCGTCTGGCGCGCGGATCCGGGCGTCAATCAGCCGGCCTTTGCGGAAATTCCTGCTTGCGTCTCCGGCCTTGCGCGCTGCGTGCCGATTACGTCGATCCTGCCGGAAGCACTGTTTCGCGGGAAAATCGTGCTCATCGGCTCGGATCTTTCTCTCGTCGATCAGCATCGCACGCCTTTTGCGACGTCCGCCGGAAATCCTCATGCGACCATGCCCGGGATCTACATCCTGGCGTACGCGATCGCGCAGCTTCTGGAGAATCGCGATCCGCCGCAGCTTTCCTGGTGGAACAATTTTTTCATCGCGCTGGCTCTGGCGCTGGTGGGTGCCGTATTGGGATTGCTCGGACACTCTTTGTGGCTGCGAGGTGGTGCCGTTCTTGGTTTGATGGTGTTGCTGTGGGCAGTTGGCGTGTTCGTCCTCTATGAACAATTTGGTCAGCTGATTGGATTGATCGCACCGAGCCTCGCACTCGCCGGTTCGTTTGCCGCTGTCGATTCCGTGACCGGTCTCGATGCCCGTCGCCAACGCGAATTCATTCACAATACGTTTTCGCTCTATGTATCTCCGAGTTTCGTGCAGCAGCTGGTCGACGATCCGTCCAAACTCACATTGGGCGGCGAGCGGCGAGAAATGACGTTTCTATTCACCGATATCGCGAATTTCACAACCATGTCTGAGGGGTTGGATTCACGAGACGTTGGCCGATTGCTCAACGAGTATCTCGACGGCATGACGAGTACCGTCCAGAAGTATGATGGCACAGTCGACAAATTCATCGGCGATGCAGTGTTCGCCATTTTCAATGCGCCGCTCGATGTGGAGGATCACGCATCCAAGGCCGTACACTGCATGCTCGACCTCGACACGTTCACCGAAAGTTTCCGGAAGAAAATGAACGAAGAGGGAATCCCACTGGGCATCACCCGTATCGGCGTCAATAGTGGGGTCGCGGCGGTCGGAAATTTCGGCTCGCACGACCGCTTCAGCTACACTGCCTCGGGCGACGCGGTGAACGCTGCGTCCCGGCTTGAGGGGCTGAACAAACATTTCGGAACAAGACTTTGTGTAGGGCATGCGGCGCGTGTGCTATGCAAGGGGGTCGCTTTCCGGCCGATCGGGATCGTGATCTTGAAGGGCAAGACCGAGGCTTTGGACGTGTGGGAACCGTTGCACGAGGGCGCGTACGGACACGACTATCTGGCACAGTACGAAGCCGCGTTCGCAGTGGCGCGTGAGGAGTCGGCATTGGCCGGCGAGCGATTTGCGCAACTGGCCGCAGAACGGCCGGATGATCCGCTCGTGCATTTCTATCTGGAACGGCACAGATCCGGCGAATTTGGAATTCACATCAAGATGACCGAAAAATGATCATCTGGTCCGGACTCGTCCTTCTCGTTCTGCTCGCGGCTCGCTATTGGGGTCTCGCCGCGCTGTCGGACTGGTTGTCGCCAACACTGCGCAGCGAGTTGGGTCACGCGATCATCGTGGCGGCAGTCGTCGCCGTGACGCTCTTCATCGATGGGTTAGTTCGTCACTACTACTGGCACCGCTATCTGCAGCGGCGGCGCAACCGCGAAACACCCGCGCTAATTCAAGACATCCTGACAATTGCCCTCATGCTGCTCGGCCTGTCGATCGGCTTGTGGTGGGAGGAGGGCTTCTCCTTCACCGGCTTCATCACCGCCTCCGGTGCCACGGCGATAATTTTAGGTATCGCACTGCAAGCGGTTATCCAGGACCTGTTCAGCGGACTCGCCATCAATCTCGATGGCTCCTATGCACTCGGCGACTGGTTGACGATCTATTCCGAGCAGTTGGATGGACCGGTCTATGGCCGCGTGACCCACATGACCTGGCGCTCGACCTTCCTCACACTCGACGATGGCCGGCGATTGATGGTTCCCAACCACATCGTGACGGCCAACCCCGTCATGAATCACAGCCGGCCCGCGGACGCAAAACGGTTTTCTGTCGAAGTTAGCGTCGACAGCCGCATGCCGGCCGATCGCGTCGTCGACATGCTGCTGGGCGAGGCGTTCAAAGCCGTGCGCCGGCCCGGCCTTGCTCGCACACCGGAGCCGTCCGTCGTGCTCAGCCGTCTGACCCAGGAAGCGATGTATTACGAGGTACGGTTTTATGCGTTTCCGGACCAGATCGAACCTTCGCAGGCCAAATCGATTGTGATCCACGTCCTGCAGGAAGTCATTCTGCAGAACCGCATGCCCGCGCCAGTGACGCAGGTCGAGATCACCCAACCACCCGACCTCGAACTGCTGCTTGGCGAAGAAGAGGTTCGTGGAGCACTCGCGCACGCAAACCTGTTCGCCAATGTTTTGAATGAAGAACAGGCGAAGGAATTGGCTAAGCGCAGCCGTTGCATGGAATTTGCGCGCAGTGTGGATCTCATTCAACAAGGCGATCCCGGCGCATCGATGTTCATCATCCTGGAGGGTGCGGCACGCGTCAGCGTGCTTGGTCAAACTGGAGACTCGCGCGAGGTCGCGGTTCTCGCTGCCGGCGATGTTTTCGGCGAAATGTCGCTCATGACCGGCGCGCCGCGCAATGCGACCGTGACGGCGCTGACGCGCATGCGCGTACTCGAAATCACGAAGGAGCCGATAGAAGCCATGCTCCGACGTTCTCCGGAATTGCTGCAGCGCTTCAGTCATGTACTTGCCAAGCGTGAGCAGGAACGTGCGCAGATCGCACAACGCACGATTCAGGTGGCGACGGTCGAGAACGATCTGATGGCGCGCATGAAGTCGTTCTTCCGCAGCGTCCTGTGGTCCGACCCGGTCAAGCCTAGCTGAGAGTTCCGAGCGTCAGAAGGATGACGATCGCCAAATATGTAAGCTGATGTACGAGCTGATCCGCCCCAAACAGCATCCAGTAACGCGCGTCCGCCTGCCCCCAATCGAAATATGAGTCGATGTTCGATTTGGTCCAGTCGGTATGATAGTGGATCAAAAACTCGCCAATCATGATGATGGCGATGGCGCGCACCGGCGCTTGCATGATGAATAGCGCCGGCAGGCTGGCAACCATGTGCAGGCCCGAGTGGATGAAGCCGCCCACATGGCCATAAATGCCCTTTGTTCGGACTTGGTACTGGGTTTGCAGAACGAAGTCGCAGAGAAAATGCTTCACTTGGAGCGCCAACAACGCCCACAGCACTATAGCCAGATCATGGCCCATCTCCGCCCCTTTCGACAGGCACCGTCCGCGTCGCCAATTCATACGGCATCGCACGCCAAATAACAGTGGCATAGACGTCGCTCCCGGGTGCAAATCTTGGAGGACCGCCACATTTCGACTACAATTTTGTCGGCCTAACGAAAGGTATCAGCATGACCGCGCTCGTCGGGCAATCCGTCAAACGGAAGGAAGACTTCCGCTTCATAACTGGCCAAGGCCGGTACACTGACGACTTCGTGAAGCCGGGCCAAACCTACGCTGCTTTCGTTCGAAGCCCGCATCCACACGCGACGATCGACAAAGTCGATACGTCGGGCGCGCTGGCGGTTCCTGGCGTGGTCGCCGCATTGACGGGTGCCGATTTGGAGGCAGACGGCATCAAGGGGCTGATCTGCGGCTGGATGATTCATTCCAAGGACGGCAGCCCGATGAAAGCGGGCCTGCATCCGGCGCTGGCGTCAAAAAAAGTACGCCACGTTGGCGATCAGCTTGCCGTCGTTATAGCCGAGACTCCTAGTGCTGCGGCGCTGGGAGCAGAGAAGGTCGTTGTGGACTATGGCGTGCTTCCCGCGGTGCTGCGGCCGCAAGACGCGCAGAATGCCGGCGCGCCACAACTTCACACTGAAGCGCCGCGCAACACGATCTACGATTGGCACTTGGGCGACGCGCAGAAAGTGAAAGACGCATTTGCCGTGGCAGCCCAGGTCGTGGAGCTCGACATCGTCAACAATAGGCTCGTGCCCAACGCCATGGAGCCGCGCGCTGCGATCGGCGAGTACGACGCCGGCTCCGGCGTCTTCACGTTGACGACCACGAGCCAGAATCCGCATGTGGCGCGACTTGTTCTGTCGGCGTTCGTGCAAATCGCACCGGAGCACAAACTGCGCGTCATTGCGCCTGATGTGGGCGGCGGGTTTGGCTCCAAGATTTTCATCTATCCGGAAGAGACCGTATGCATCTGGGCAGCCAAGAAGGTGGGGCGGCCCGTGAAATGGACGGCAGATCGCTCCGAGAGCTTCCTCACCGACGCGCACGGCCGCGACCATGTGACGAAGGCCTCGCTCGCGCTCGACGCGAATGGCCGCATTCTCGCACTGAAGGTGAAGACGATTGCGAACCTCGGCGCCTACATGTCGACGTTTTCGTCATCGGTACCGACCTATCTCTATGCCACGTTGCTTTCCGGGCAATACGACATTCCCGCGATCTATGCCGAAGTCGATGCCGTCTACACGAACACGTCGCCTGTCGATGCGTATCGTGGCGCGGGGCGTCCGGAAGCGACCTATGTCGTGGAACGATTGGTCGAGGAAGCCGCGCGTCAAATGAAGCTTGACCCGGCAGAGTTGCGCCGGCGCAACTTCATTCACAAGTTTCCGCACCAGACGCCGGTGATCCTTACCTACGATATCGGCGACTATGATGCTTCGCTGAAGGAAGCGATGAAGCGGGCCGATGTCGCCGGATTTGCCGCGCGCAAGGCCGAAGCCGCCAGGGACGGCAAGCTGCGCGGTCTCGGCTATGCGACCTATATCGAGGCGTGCGGCTTGGCGCCTTCGCAGGCGGCAGGCTCGCTCGGCGCTGGCGTCGGTCTCTGGGAGTCCGCCGAGGTGCGGGTCAACCCGACGGGCTCGGTGGAAGTTCTGACCGGCAGTCACAGTCATGGCCAGGGCCACGAAACCACCTTTGCGCAGCTCGTCGCCGACCGCCTCGGCGTGCCTATCGAAACCATCGAAATAGTGCACGGCGACACCGATAAAGTTCAGTTCGGAATGGGTACGTATGGCTCGCGGTCGGCCGCGGTCGGCATGTCGGCCATCTCCAAGGCGCTAGACAAGGTCGTCGATAAGGCTAAGCGCATCGCCGCCTACGTTATGGAAGTGCCGGCGAACGAGATCACGTTCGAAAACGGACAGTTCGCCGGCATTCACACCAATAAGACGATGATGTTCGCCGAAGTCGCGCTCGCAGCCTATGTCGGTCACAAATTCCCGACGAGCGAGATTGAGCCCGGTCTGAAAGAAACGGCCTTCTACGATCCCTTGAATTTCACCTTCCCAGCCGGCTGTCACATCTGCGAAGTCGAAGTCGACCGCGACACAGGTCACATCCGCATCGTGAACTTTACCGCCATCGACGATTTCGGCACTGTCATCAATCCGATGATCGTCGAGGGCCAGATGCACGGCGGTATCGCACAAGGCATCGGCCAGGCAATGCTGGAGCACGGAATCTACGATCGCGAAACCGGCCAACTCGTCACGGGCTCGTTCAACGACTATTGCATGCCGCGCGCCGACGACGTTCCAAACTTCGACGTCGGCATGACGATCACGCCCTGTCCATCAAATCCGTTGGGCGTGAAAGGCTGCGGGGAAGCGGGAGCGATCGCCGCACCCGCTGCCGTGATGAATGCGATTACCGACGCGCTGGGTGTCAAGACGTTCGACATGCCGGCGACGCCCGAAAAAGTGTGGCGCGCGGCAAACGCGATGCCAGCGCAATGAGGCGCTTTCTTTTGGATGCTGCGCTGGTCCCCGCTCGTTGACGAGCTCAATGTGACGGCCAATACCTGGCGCTACACCTCGCCGCGCAGCATCTTGATGATGCCGGAAAAGTCCCTGCCACCGTGTCCTTTGGCGGCGAAGAGCGAATAAAGCTGCGCCGCTTCGGCGCCGAGTGGGGTCGTGGCGCCGGCGTTCTGTGCCGCATTCTGCGCCAGCTTCAGGTCCTTCAACATCAGCGCCGTGGCGAAGCCACCCGCGTAGTCGCGATTGGATGGCGCCGCAGGCACGGGCCCCGGCACGGGGCAGTAGGTCGTCAGCGACCAGCATTGGCCGGACGCCGCCGACATGATGTCGAACAATTTCTGGTGCTCTAAGCCCAGTTTTTCGCCAAGCGCAAAAGCTTCGCAGGTCCCAATCATCGAGATCGCAAGCAGCATGTTGTTGCAGATCTTCGCCGCCTGGCCCGCACCGGGTCCGCCGGCGTGCACGATACGTTTGCCCATCTTCTCGAGAATCGGCTTGGCGCGGGCGAATGCTTCGTCGCTGCCGCCGCACATGAAGGCCAACGTCGCTGCTTCGGCTCCACCAACACCGCCAGACACGGGTGCGTCCAAAAAGTCAAACCCAGCCGTGGTCGCGGCCGAATGGACCGCGCGCGCCGAGTCGATGTCGATGGTTGAACAATCGATCAAGAGCGTGCCCTTGCGCACGGCCTTCAGAACGCCATCGTCGGCGAGATACACCGATCGCACGTGACTGCCGGCGGGCAGCATGGTGACGACCGTATCGGCCTCTCTCACCGCTTCGCGCGCGCTTTCCGCCTTCTTGGCTCCGGCATCGACAATCGGATTGATGGCGGCCGCGCTGACGTCGAACGCATGCACCTGTGCCTGTGCCCTCAGGAGATTGCGGGCCATTGGTCCGCCCATGTTTCCCAGCCCGATGAATGCGATGCTGCTCATAGTGGCAACTCCTTGTCTGCGAGCGGCGCGAAGTAGGCGTCGATGTCTTGGTCCCGAACGTCCGCAAGTGCGCCCGGCCGCCAGTTCGGCGCACCGTCCTTGTCGATGATCGTGGCGCGAACGCCCTCGTAGAAATCGTGACCTGCGATCACGCGACTCACCATGCGGAATTCCATCCGCATGCAGTCATCGAAGCTGAGTCTCGCTCCGTTTCGGATCTGGCGAAATGCGAGCTTCGTCGAAGTCGGCGATTTGGCACGGATAGTCTTGGCGCTTTCGCGCGACCATTCGGCGTCGTCAGCATCGAGCCGCGCGAGTATTTCCTCCACCGAGTCTGCCGAAAACATGGTGTTGATCTTGCCTGACAACTCGGCCAACGGGGCGCCCTTATCCTTTTCGCGAAGCGCTTCCAGCACGTCCTCCGGCGCTTCACCATCACTCAGTCGAGAGAGCAGTGTTTCCCACTTCGCCCGCGCCACGATGTGCGTGGCAATACCGGCAAAACGCGCATCATCTCTCTTGAGACGAGCGCCTGTCAGTCCGAGATACATGCCAAGCGCTCCCGGCAGGCGCGGCAGGAAGAAACTGCCGCCAACGTCTGGAAAGAGTCCGATGCCCGTCTCGGGCATGGCGAAGAGCATGCTCTCGTCGGCAACACGATGGCTGCCATGCAACGAGACGCCGACACCGCCGCCCATGACGATGCCGCCGAGAAGCGCGATATACGGCTTGCGGTAGTGCTTGATCGCGGCATTCAACAAATATTCGTCGCGATAGAAATCGAAAATGTATTGCGTTCCCGCTTTGCCGGATTCATAGAGCGCACGGATGTCGCCGCCGGCGCAGAAGGCGCGCTCGCCTTCGCCGCCGATGACGACACACGCGATGGCGTCGTCCGATGCCCAATCGGCCAGCCGCTTCTTCATGCTGACGCACATCGCATGCGTCAGCGCATTGAGCGCCTTCGGCCGGTTGAGGGTGATGAGGCCGACAGCGCCGCGCCGCTCGAAGATGATCTGCGTGTCCTCATTCATGCGGCGATGCTCGCGTCGAGTGCGCCGAAGCCCATGAGGAGGACGGAGAGAAACGTCAGATACAGGGCAACATTGAAGCGCGCGCCGCGCACGCCCGCCAAAGTCGCGATCTGTACCACCGATTCCTTTTCAAGCTCGGCGGGATCGTCAATTTTTCTGGGCGCCTCCAAATAGACGGTGCGCAGGTTCAGCATCACGAGCAGTGCGGCCAGTATCTGCGTCAGAATCGAAATTACTGTCGCTGAACGCGGCCAACCATGATCAATGCCATAGGTATCCACCACTATGAAGATGGCTTGCGCCGCCAGCAACGCACCGGACTTCTGCGTGATGTGCGACAGGTTCTCGCTCATCGTGGCGCGCATGTCGGGAGGATTGCGGAAGCGCAGATGGCTCTCGATCTCTTCGCGCCGGCGTGCATGGGTGAACGGCACGCCGAGAAGTCGCTCGAACAATGACGCCATCGCTATTTCATCGTCGGAATGACGAAGCTCGCATTCTCGCGCACGCCGCCCTTGGGCCAACGTGCCGTCACCGTCTTGACGCGGGTATAGAAGCGCACGCCCTCTGGGCCATGTTGGTTGACGTCGCCG
>Ga0207693_10001272_pt1 | contig 22489 bp, 13 predicted proteins | sample LARL81metaG_FD_184347 | JGI IMG/M metagenome (GOLD analysis project Ga0207693, IMG submission 184347) | Corn, switchgrass and miscanthus rhizosphere microbial communities from Kellogg Biological Station, Michigan, USA - LAR L8-1 metaG... | ecosystem: Host-associated > Plants > Roots >... | reverse complement strand
TGAGTTGTTGCGCGACAAAAATCTGCGTAACGAAGTAGGCGGTTTGCTCGAAGTGCTCGACGATCGCGAACGCAAAATTATTTTCTCGCGCTTCGGCCTCGATGGCGGCAAGCCCAAGACGCTCGAAGAAGTTGGGAAGAAATTTGGGGTGACGCGCGAGCGTATTCGCCAGTTGCAAAACATTGCGCTGTCGAAGTTGCGTCGCGCGCTGGCCAAAAAAGAGCGACCGATCGACATCGACCTGGAAATGCCGGTCGAAGCGTAAGACTTCCTTCGTCATCCCGAGCGTCAGTCGAGGGATCCCGCGGCGAAAGCTTCAGGTAACTTCAACGGGATCCTTCGACTTCGCTCAGGATGACACGCGCGGCATCGGCGTCTCCATCCTTACTTCGCCGTCCGCAATTGCACGGTGTCGACCAGCGTGTCGCCGGCCCGCAGATCGCTGATGATTACCAGATTGTCGCCCGGCGAAGTCAAATTTGCCTCGCGCAGATATTTTTCCGCCGCTTCAATGGTCGCATTCGGATCATCGGAAAATTTTATCCGCACCGGACACACCCCCCAGCAAAGCGCGAGTTGGCGTCGCACTTCCTCACTTGGAGTGAAAGCAAAAATGGTGGCGTGTTCCGGACGCAGATTCGAAGTGTGGCGCCCCATCGTGCCATGTCTGGTGAAAACGATGATTCTTGCGCGCGGCAATGAATTGGCCAGGACGACGGCAGACGCGACCGTTTTTTGTCGCACGTCTTCAAGGACGGCGTCCTTCGCGTAACCAGCCCCGCCGCTGCGCTCGATCCGCAGAGCAACGCGATTCAAAACGCGCACACATTCCACCGGATAACTCCCGACACTCGTTTCGCCGCTCAACATGATGGCGTCAGCTTGTTCGAAGACCGCGTTAGCGACATCGGTAATTTCGGCGCGCGTCGGCAAGGGATTATGGATCATTGATTCCAACATGTGCGTGGCAACAATCACCGGTTTTCCCAGGCGCGCGCATAGTTTCACAATTTTGCGCTGAATAATCGGCAGCTCCTCCAGCGGGACCTCAATGCCAAGATCGCCGCGCGCCACCATGATGACATCGGCGGCTGCGATAATTTCGTGAATCAAACGGACGGCAGACTGATCTTCAATCTTCGCCATCACCCGGGCCTTGCTCTTCTTCTGCGCCAGCACCTCCCGCAACTCTTCCAGATCGCTCCGCTGCCTGACAAAGCTCAACGCAATAAAGTCCACGTTCATTTCCACTCCCAGCGCGACGTCGCCGAGGTCTTTTTTGGTGAGCGGCGGCAGGTTCACGCGGACGCCGGGCAGATTAATATGGCGGCGTGACCCCAGCGTTCCGGGAGTGATGACCTTGCACCGAATCCGGTTCTCCCGTTTTTCCAAGACGAGCAGATGGATGACGCCGTTATCAACCAAAACGGTGTCGCCTTCGTTGATATCGTTGATCAATCCATCGTAGTTCACATCCACGGAGTAGGCTTCCTCGCTCTTCGCGCCGCGGACGGTGAACTCGAGAATATCGCCGGGTTTCAGATGCAAATCCGTCTTGAGATCGCCCGTGCGAATGGCGGGGCCCTGTGTGTCCATGAGAATGGCGACGGCCCGGCCAAGCTCCTCCGCAATGGCCCGGATTCGCGGAACAATTTCACGGACCCAGTCGTGTTGCGCGTGGCTCATGTTGAGCCGGAAGACATTGGCGCCTTCGTGCACCAATTGCCGTAGCGTTTCCGGTTTCTCGCTCGCCGGTCCAAGCGTGCAAATGATCTTGGTTTTGCGCATCGGGACTGTTAATCGATCAGCGAAAGCTTCATGCTGCAACGTCCGGATAGGAAAAGTTTCGATTTACACAAATCGCTCTCAACCATGCCAAAGATCCGCTCTTACCTTGACCCCCCGAAGGTGATCAGCATCGCATTGTTGTTGGTTTCTTTTGTTCCTGTCGCGCTCGCAGTTGTGGTAACCGTGCGTCACTGGGTGCCATTGCCGTACTGGGATGAATGGTACACCCCTGGTCTGCTCTTAACTGCCTACGCGAGGGGAACGCTCAGTTTTTCGCATTTCTTTCTCCAGCACAACGAAAGTCGAAAGTTCTTTCCCCGTCTGCTCTACATCACACTTGCGAAATTGCACGGTTGGGATGTGCGCGATGCGATGGCAGTGACTCTTTTCGAAGTCGCGGCCATCTGCGGCCTTCTTTTTTGGCTATTTCTGCGCACGAAAGGCGCGACCACAATCATGGCACTTGTTGCCTTTACGGTGACCACTTTTTTGTGCTTCGCACCGGTACAATACGATAATTTTCTGTGGGGACTTGTGTTCGAACTATTCGTTCCCGGGTTGGCTGTGATTCTCGTCGCCGTGGTGAATCTATCGAGGCTCCGGTTCGGAGTTAAGACTGTCATCAACATCGTTCTTGCCCTAGTTGCGACCTACACTTTTGCTAACGGGATGCTGTTGTGGGTACTTGGAGTGCCCTTACCTGCCGTCGAGGAACGGGCATCCAAACGGGCGCGTTTGGTCTGGTATTCGCTTTTTGCTTTAACCGGTGCCGCAGCTATCGCCAGCTACTTTGTCGGTTACAAACGCCCGGAGGCACATCCGCCTCTCCATTTCGGCATCCTGCAATTACTGCATTACCTGATTCTTTGGGTGGGCGGCTACTACAACTCGACACGCGTATCGCCCTTTCTAGTGGGAGTGATCGTCTCAACTTTATGCATAGTTGCGACCGCGAGGGCGATCATGAGGCTGAATCACGGTGCGCCGTGGCGGCATTTTTATCCGTGGTTCTTGATCAGCGCCTATGGCTTGAGCAGCGGCGTCATTACCGCGATGGGACGCGTTGGATTCGGTGTCGAACAGGCACTTTCGACTCGTTACGCCGTTTTTAGTCTCTTCATTTATCTTGGCCTGGTTGGTACTACTTTCGCGCTCTACTGCTACGATCAGGACAGAATCGGAGCATACAGACGCCGTTGGATAGTTATTGTCTCCATTGCGGTGATCGCCCTCTCGGCTCCGGCCTGGAGCTTCTGCCTCCATGACGCCAAACGGCTGGCAAATCGTACAGGTGAACGCAATGCTCGACTGCTTTGTGCATTGGAGTGGATGGATGTCTTTCCCACTAACCCAGATCTCAAGCTAATCTTTCCATACCCTGACGTCCTTCGTATACGTGCGCACGCAATTGCAGGAGCCGGTTTGCTTCGTTGCCACCTCCTTAGCCCGCGGTTGCTCGACCAGCTAAAAGAGACCACGCATTCTTCTACCGATCTATCGCATGGTCGACTTGAGACAGCCATTGTCCAGGGAAACGCTTTAATCACGAGCGGCTGGATCTGGCCGTCTAAGAAAAATCGGAATTGCGTATTAATTGCATTTAAAAAAACCACGGGGCAGGTTGCCTTGATGTCAGTCATTGCGCCGACAATTGCCAGGCCTGATATCGAACGTCGTTACCAACACGAAAGGATGAAACCAGTTGGATTCAGGGATCAAACGCGGGTCTCAATGCTTGGAGAAGGCAGAATTGAGGCTTGGGCGGTGGATACTACCGCGGAAGTCGCCTGGCCCCTAGGCGCGTCCGTTTCAGCGACTGATCAGTAAATGACTCATATTGAGCCGAAAATATCCTTAACTTCATGAACCGATTCACTGGAAAATTCTCCTCCAAAAGCAAGTTGAGGGCACACGAAATGCACCTTGGTATCTAGTTGCCCAATGACCATACGTCCCTCTAAATGAATCGATACCGTTTTTGCCAATTTCTGCTAGCAGCGTGTTTATCTTTTGACGTTGCTCTTGCTGATTTCACAGTTACCAATACAAACAGCCAGGGCCCTGGCTCATTGGACGACGCGCTTAAGGCCGCAAATAATGACGCTTCGCTCAAGACGATTCGATTCAATCTTCCGGGAAGCGGGCCATGGACGATTACGGTTTCGCGAACACTATTCGTCATCGCTCCCGTGCTCATCGATGGGACGTCACAGCCGGGTTATGATGGTGCCTTTAATCGCATCTACGTCGAAGGCGCTGCCGGCATCTCAAGCGTGTTTCTTCTGACCGCTCACAGTGGCACTACAATAAAAGGGCTTGGCCTGTATAATTACGACGCCAACGGTGTAACTATTTGGAAGGATTCCCACTGGAACTTTGTCGATGATGATTACATTGGGTTTAAGAAAACCAGCAGCGGGATCCTGCACAATTCCGCGCGCGCTGGTTTGTGTGCAGGGATTGGTATTCAAGGTAACTATAACAAGGTCAGGCGGACCACCGTTTCAGGAGTTTACAATGGAATAATCATAGGCGAGGCAATTGAGGGAACGGTAACGGGCCTGGTCACGCACGATAACCTATTCGAAGGAAATCGAATCGGAACTGACCCTACCGGTCAAACAACCGTGGGATATGGTAACGCTTCAACAGGTATTTTTTTAGGGGCTGGAGTGCAAAGTAGTTGGATTGGCGGATATAACGTTATTGCCGGTAATGGAGGATCGGCGGTCGAGATTCTCCATCCAACCGATACTGGTAATCGAATCTACTACAACTATCTTGGGGTAAATGATGGCGGCACAAATGTTATTAATGGGTCCGCCAACGGTCAGGGGATTCTAATAGGCAACGATGCCAAACACAACGGCGCATGGGGCAACGTCATTGCCGGCAATCGTAACGCCGGCGTTATCGTAGCTTCCGGAGATGGCAACTGGATCTGGAATAATACGATCGGATTAAATGCAGCCCAGACGCAGGCGCTTCCTGGCCAGCCATCGGGAATCGTCCTCAACGTTGACACTCTCCGCTCACCGGGGATCGCACCGGTGCGAAATTCCATTGAAGGCAACATGGTATGCAACCATTCGCTCAATGGGATTGAGATCTACAACGGCGTGGGCAATGGCGTGTATAATAATTGGATTGGCAGAAACAGCGCTAGGGTGCCATTTCCAAATGTAAACTGGGGCGTTTATCTGCAGGATTCGAGCTACAATACCGGAAGCGGCAATGCCTGGGGAAACAACGGGCGCGGAAACGTCGGACAGGTGCGGTGCACCAGCAACAATATTAACTAAACACGGATTTCCCAGCCGGACTCAAGCCAGTTGACGAAGTCACTATCGGCTGTTCAAGCTATCGTCTGACGGCTTTTCTTTATCTCTTCATCCATGGTCAACCGCGGCCAGATAGAAACGGTACCAAGCACACCGGATGCAATGATGAATGTTTCCGGAGGAATGCCATATCGAAAGCTGTACGCAAGGGATAGCGCCGGAACCAGGTAGAGACCAAAAGCACTAAGACCGAATAGGGCGATTCCGAGTCGGATTGCGCCGCTCGCTTTAACTAACCCTATACAGGTGAGAACGAGAATTACCGCCAGGCTCAAGCCGCCACTGGGGCGCGATAGGTTCTGGTAGAACGCCAATAAACTTTGCCAGCGGCGGCGAACATGCGTTCCCCTGTATGAATGAGACATCACTTGTACGATGTTCTCTTCCCCGGTGGCATTGCGCCACCCAAACGACAACATCTCGGGCGGAGTGCCGTCCCACGCACGCGATGGCACACTGGAGGAATCGAGAAACTTAACAAGGTCGGTGAGAACCGCGCCGGCATATTCCTCTGGTTGATGGACGATCGCACGCCTCGCGAACTCTCCCAACTGGCGGCCGGTCTTGGGCCCAAGTTCGAAATGTTTTCGCGGAACGGATTCCAGATCCCAGACGTAGCCGAACGGCGCGGGCCGATTTGCGGGGGACCGTTCTTCACAGAGGATCGCCGTTCCTTCGGGAGGAACGAATTTTCGGCAATCGGCGAAGGGTGCGACACGCGCGTACAAATTCCAACCGCTCATGTCCGTTAGACCGAGGTATTGGCCATGGTTGAAGTAGAATCCGACGACATAAAGAGCAAAGACGGCCATCCCCGGGAGCACCGCTGCTGCCGCGGCCGAACATCTGGTTCGGAACGACTCCTTCACCCACAGCACAGTGCACAAGACAAAAATCGGCAACAGGACCACCCCTACACTGCGCGTCAATGCAGCCATTGCCAGCAAAGCGCTCGCTATGGCGACCCAATGCAGATTCAACTTTGGAACCAGTCCCCAAATCGCCGCCCAAATGCCGCCTGCAGCCAGGAAGATTATCAAAAAATCTGCCATGACGGTGTGCTCGAGATAGAGATGATCTCCGGACAGCAACGGAATCGCCGCAGGAACACACGCGATGCCTCGAATTACGCCGAGCCGACGCATCGACAAATACAAAAAAGTTCCCGTGCCCAATCCCAGAAGGTGCTGGATCCAAATCGTCACCCAAAGCTGTCTGGAGACCTGCCTCAGCAACCACAGGAACATCGGATACCCGGCAGGCATCCAAAAGTCGCCATACATCGACCATCCAATCCGAGCGAAGCGTGCCGAGTCCGCGTGAATCAGGACTGCAGGAAAATAGGCGAACATCAAACCCGTTCGAAGCACGATGCCGACGGCAACGAGCACGAGAAATGGGCGGTAGCGGAGGTCCCGCCATTGTTCAGATGGCGCTGGTGCCGCCTCGACTACCGGCACTTCGCTTAGGCTCCTGTTCACGATCCGGATTTTAGATGAAGCACACTGATACAGTCCAATCCCATCGTATCACGCCAAAAACCCAAACCAGCATGGAGTATTGCCTCAACAGCCCGTGCTGTTTTTCACCATTCCTTCCCTTTATTACCCCAACAGGTACGTTTGCCGGTCTGTCTCGCGAAATTCAGGTGAATAGCTATCATGCCACAGAGTAGATGACGCCTGACGATTTCCGTATCCTAATCGCCGCGACGGAGAAGACCGGGAACACCTGGTTGAAGTATCTGCTCGGCCACATCTACGATTTGCCAACGTCCTACATCAGCGAGAATTTTTCGGAGACGGAAGCCGATTCTTTGGGGAATCGGTGGGTCACACATCAACATTTCCTGCCAGAGCGCTCCCTCCTAACATGGGCGGCGCGGACTCAAACGCATTTGCTGACAATGATCCGGCATCCGGCCGACATCCTGGTATCGCTGTATCACTATTGCTGCAATTATCCCGACCACTATAAGGAAGACGTAGCCGTCGCCGCCGCACTAGCGGCCGACACGGAAGAGCGGCGAGCGACGGCTGATTTACCGCATCACGTGGTCGATGGCGAATTACTCCGCCTCCTCCAGGGACGGATCATGTGTGATGTGAATATTTCGATTAGCTGGATGCGAACCGGCCGGGCTAGCGTTGTGCGCTACGAAGATCTTAGGGTCGATCCGCTAAAGACGCTGAGTGCTCTGGCCGAATCGATCGCCCCGGCGTCGAGAGATCGAATCGTTCAGGCGATCGACGCATGTGACATCAAGGTCCTGCGGGACAACTATGCAATTGATAGCAGGTTTTTCCGCCGCGCATTAATCGGTGAGTGGCGGAGCGTTTTGCCCACCGACGTTTTACATCGTTTCGCCAGAGAAGAGCCGTTTCGATCACAGCTTTCCTTTCTTGGCTATGACGTAAAGGTCGATGAAAAAAGCGAGAAATCGTGGGCTCGAAAGGAGATGTCCATGGCTCCGTCAGCAGCCGAAGACCACTTTGATAACGGAGTTCCGTTCGTTCCAATCCTGGGCAGGTTGCTGGCAAGTGTTCTGCCGGAAAAAAGGGCATGTTGGAGACAGGTCCTCGACACTTCTTCGCCTGATTGCTTCTTCCGGTGGGCGAATGCCGCAGCCGAAGAAGATCCCTCGGGATCAGACGCAATTCCGCTACTCACTAATCTGGCAGTCTTTGTTCATAAGTTCCGGCCGGATCTGCAAGCTGAATTCCCAGACCCATTCGATCGCAACCGTCTCGGGTATGCAGCCTGGTTTCTTCGCTATGCAGGTTACGAACACCGACTGGATCGCTGTTTTCTCACGCCAATCGCTTTGAGCTGGATTAGCAAACCGGGCTCTTCGGCCGCACGTGCTCACCGCGTTTTCGACACATAGGCCTGCCTTTGTCCTGGCGATCAGATCGCTACGCCCTGCGACCAGTTGATTCCATCAAACGATAGTTTGCGTTTGCGTAACGTGAGGTAAAACATGGAACGTCCCTCAGAGAAGGCCCGTGAGGGCTGATGGACATTAGCCGGTGGTGCAAACCACCCGGTTCGGTCGAATGAATCAACGCGTTGCCAATGTTATCTGTTGTCCCGCTTGCCACGGCGGATTCCGTTCCGGACGAGGCCGGCTGCAGTGCGAAACCTGCGGCGTCACTTACCGAATCCAAAATGAAGTGCCGCTTTTCATCCAGGAAAACGTGGTCTCCGTTTCCTCCGACCACGTATCCAACCCCATCGGCGCTGATTTCGAAGAGATCCTGCGCAAAGGCGATGGTGTTATCCTTCACATCGGTGCGGGTGCGACCCCGCAGAAATACCCAACTTGCATCGAATTCGAGCACAAGATTTTCAAACACACCGATGTCGTCGGCGACGCGCATCAGCTGCCGTTTCGGGATGGGAGTTTTGACCGCGTCTTTGCTTTCAACGTCTTTGAGCATCTGCGGGAACCGGCACGCGCTGCCGCCGAAGTCGCGCGAGTTCTAAAACCAGGTGGTACGGTTGCAATCCACACCGCTTTTCTCCAGGCGGTACACGAAGAACCCGCTCACTTTTATAACACGACAGAATACGGCTTGCGACGATGGTTCGCCGACTTTCAGATCGAGAAACTTTCCGTCACACCGAATTTCTCACCTGGGATTATGCTCGCCTACCTGATGTCGACCGTCGTCAACGTGCTACAGGAGAGTGGTGTTTCGTGGCGGGAGCAGACGATCGTGCAAGAAACCACTCTCGGCGAATGGGCGGACTTCTGGGCAGGTAAAACGGGACCGCCCGACGGATTCGATACCTTACAAAATCTGCCGCAACCCGCGCAGAAGAAAATCGCTGCCGGATTTGAGTTGATCGGGCGCAAGCCGATTCGGTAATGAACCAAGTGTCGTTACTGCCGCCCGACCGCATGGGCGCCGGGGTTGAGGCAGGCACGTCCGGCGAACAAGCCGTTCGCCATCCTGCGCCTGATTCAAACGGTTTTATATTTTGGTTGGATGAACCGCAATCCTGGCGGACGACGTCACGCTGGCTGCGCCTGGCCGGATGGTGTTTGCACGTCAGCGGAGCGCCGGTCACCTTTTTGCGGGCCAGAATTGGAGACCGGAAATTCATCATCCCGTTAGAGATTTCGCGGCCTGATGTGATCGATTATTTCGGACGCTCGCCAGAGAACAATCGTTGCGGTTTCTCCATCGATGTCCGGATGCCGCGTGGGCGCAAGCTACTCACGGTGGAAGCGCAAATACCCAAGGCGCCATGGGAGATAATCCTGGCGACAACAGTCCAGGGTCCATTGCTCACCCGACGAGGAGAACGCCGCCGTCGCCAGGAACGGGACCTCGCCGCCACCATTCAGCGCTATCGCTGGTGGTACGATCGGCCCGCCGACTGGGACGCGTCTACACGCATTCTTTACGTCAGCGGCTGGTTCATCGATACGATGGGAGTGCCGGTCCATGGCATTCGCGCCAGAATCGGTCGGCAATTTTTTCCCGCAAACATCAACCTTTCCCGCGAAGACTTGCTCGTAACGTACCCAGACTTGCCATTGGCCCGTCGTAGCGGATTCGCAGTGGCCATTCCCCTGCCGCGCGGAACGTCGAAATTAGTCCTTCAATACCAAGGCACGGACAGGGTTTGGCGCGATTTCGATTTTCATCGCGTCCGAGGCGGCGATCGTCAGGCGGAATTACCGCCGCCGAGCCAACTGCCGTTTTTCACCGCGGCATCTGCTTTCGAGCCACGTTTTTTCTCTTGGGTGCATATTCCAGATAAAGGCGAGATCAGGGGGCGAAGATTGCGCCTTGCTGGTTGGTGCTTCGCTAGCGAAGGGCCGGCAGTGGAATCGGTCCGCGCTCGCGCGGGCCACCGGATTACCTTAGGCGAATTCGGGATTGTGCGGCGCGACGTGGCATTCGCCCACAACAATCGTGCTGGATCGTTGCACAGCGGTTTTCTAATTCACGCCTCGATTCCGCGCGGACGCCATCAGCTCGTGCTCGAGGCCCGAGATGCCAGCGGGAAATGGGAACCGTTTTTCGAAACGACCGTTCGTCGATCCATTTTTGGTCACGGCGGTCCATCGCTTGGCAACGAAGCGGAAATTTACGCGCATTGGATCTCTCGTTATGAACGCCTTACCCGCAGGGACAAACATGCCATCAAGCAACACATCAATGCCATGTCGCGTCGGCCGCGATTTTCCATTTTACTTCCGGTTTACGAATCGGATCCACGCTGGCTCAGGCGGGCCCTTCTCTCGGTCCGGCAGCAGTTTTATCCGGACTGGGAGCTTTGTATTGCGGATGATGCTTCAACTAAAAGTGTAGGCTGGAAAATTGCGGAGCGCTACGCCCGCGCCGATGGTCGCATTAAAATGCTGCGGCGCGAGACTCGAGGCGGCATCGCGGCGACATCCAACGATGCGCTTTCTCTCGCGACCGGAGAGTTCGTCGCGTTGCTCGATCACGATGATACCCTTGCGCCCGAAGCCCTTTACCTGGCAGCAGTGGAGCTCGAACGCAATCCGACATTGCAGTTGATCTACACTGACGAAGACAAGATCGACGAACACGAACAGCGACATAGCCCCTACTTCAAACCCGAGTGGAATCCGGACTTATTTCTTGCGCAAAATTACGTGTCCCATTTGACGGTGCTGCGGACCGATCTGGTCCGGCGCGTCACCGGATTTCGGTCTGCATTCGACGGCTCGCAGGATTATGATCTGCTCCTCCGCTGTGTTGCACAGATTGAGCCACAGCAAATTGCTCGCATCGCCCGCGTTCTCTATCACTGGCGAGCTCTGCCGCAAAGCACAGCCGCAAGCACCTCGGCAAAGAACTACGCGCATACCGCAGCAGTGCGCGCGGTGCAGGAATATCTGGACATGGAGAAGGTGAAAGCAAAAGTGGAACCGCGCGAATTCGAGATTTACCAGCGCGTTCACTATCCGCTGCCCGAGACGCATCCATTAGTTTCCATCATCATTCCGTCGCGCGACCAATCCGCGCTGCTCGAGAAGTGTGTCGACAGTGTCTTGCACAAAAACGATTACACGAATTTGGAGATCATCATTCTGGAGAACAACAGCGTGGAAGAGCAGACGCACGAGTTGTATCATCGTCTGAGGAAGGACCGACGGATTCAAATTGTCGAGAGTGCTGGCGATTTTAATTTTAGCCGCCTAATTAATCTTGGGGCCAGCCGCGCCCGCGGACCGATCTTTCTCCTTCTCAACAATGATGTTGAAATCATGAACGCGAATTGTGTGAGTGAACTCGTGTCGCAGGTTTCCCGGCCAGAGATAGGGATTGCGGGCGCACGACTCTGGTATCCTAACGGGACCCTTCAGCACGGCGGTGTCATTCTCGGAGTTGGCGGTGTCGCCAGTCACATTGACGGTATCCGACGCCATGAACCTGGTTACTTCGCCCGCCAGCACCTGGCGCAGGATTTTTGCGCTGTTACCGCGGCCTGCCTGATGGTGCGGCGCGAAGTCTTCGAGAAACTTGGCGGCTTCGACGAAGCACATTTACCCATCACCTTTAATGACGTCGATTTCTGCCTGCGCGCGCGAGAGCTGGGCTGGCGCATCATCTACAGCCCCTACGCTGAACTTATTCATCATGAATCCATCAGCCGCGGGATTGAGAACACGACTGAAAAGCAGCGGCGTTTCTTTAAGGAGAGTGAGTTTCTACTCAGTCGCTGGGGCGCATTGATACAAAACGACCCGGCTTACAACCCCAACCTGTCCCTCGGCGAAAAGCGTTTTGAACTCGCCTTTCCACCACGTGTTACGCCACCCTGGAAGAAATCGAAGCTTGCTCAGGCTACGCCATGATTGGGTCGAGAACATTCGAAGACGAATTCGCATACGGTTTCGATGATCCGATTGATACCGTGAGTTACTCCCGTGCCGTCCGCATCAGCGGCTGGCTGGTCAACATCAAAGCACAGCCGATTCACGGAATACGACTGGTCGCGCGCAACGGTTTATGGCCGCGCCGGGTCACGCGCGCGCGACGTAAGCGCAGCCGCCCTGATGTCGCGTTGGAATTTCCAGATGTTCCCGATGCCCGTGCGAGCGGGTTCCTGATCGAAACCCAGCTTCGCAGCGGGCGCAACCAGATCTCCATCCAGGTTCAGGACGAACAAAAACGATGGTGCACATTTTTTAGCACGGCGATCAAGGTCTTGCCGCTTGATCTGCTCGAGAAAGCTGGATTCCCAAACGTCCGCGACCATCTTGCCGACAAACTGCAACACCGCCGTACCGCGAGGTCGATCCATCTTCCAACACCCGAATCCGCCGGTGGCATGGCCGAACGCCCACAGTTTCAACCCGGGCGCGTCGTGATTTATGGGACCTTGCGCTCGAATCTTTTTATTCGCGAGGTTGGAGAATTGGTTGCAGCCGGATTCGCCGAGCTCGGTTGCGAGACAGAACTTCTTTTCGATCGACTGCCCGAGCGGGAGAACAACGACGCCCTGCAAATCGTCTTAACCCCGCACGAGTACTACAATTTATTTCTCCTCGAACAGGTGCCCCGAAAAACGGCACGCGAGCTCAGCGCCAATCTCGTTTTCCTTTGCACAGAGCAACCCGCCACTGGGTGGTTTGACCAAAATTTGCGCTGGAGCTGTTATGCCCGCGCCGTCGCTGATATCAACCCGCTCGGGGTGGAATCCTATCGCGCCCACGGCATTCGCGCGCATCATCTCCCGCTTGGATACCACGAGCTGCTAGGACATTCCGGGGAACAGCCAGCGCGCGAAGTTGATCTCGTCTTTCTGGGTTCGCTAACCTCGCGTCGCGAACGGTTCTTTGCCCGCCACACGGATTTTTTTTCGCAACGCAATTGCCACCTGCGTTTCGTCCCGCTCGGCTTCGCCAAAACGGAACTGTCGCGCAGTTATTTGCCCGCCGCGCAACGCAACGCCTTGCTCGCCAATTCCAAAATCCTGCTCAACGTCCATTACTCCGATCAACGGTACTTCGAATGGCACCGCATGCTGGTCGGACTGGCCAATGGTTGCTGCATCATCACGGAAAACTGCGCGGGATACGCCCCGTTCATCCCAAACAGACATTTCGTCATGGTCGAACACGACGCTCTCATTGACGCCTGTCAGTATTATCTGGACCACCCTGACGAATGTGCGCGCATTGCCACCGCTGGGGCCGAATTTATTCGCACCGAGTTGCGCCAGGCGACCGGCTGCGCCGCGCTCTTGCAGGCCCTCGAACGCGACAATAACGGCACCGACGACGTAGAAGCACCTGAACACACGATCTCCGCAACACTACGATGCGACCCCGAGCCGGTCGCGTTGCCGAGAGGGTTGCGCGGCACATTGCTGGAAAGGAAGAGTTTTTGGAACGCGCTGCGGAAAGATCTCCTTAACTCAAACGGAAATTCTTCCCGTCCGGAAAAACCGCCACCTTCTCCGACCGCGCTGGAGCGACAGCATCTACGCGAAAATGTGGCGACAAGACGCGCCGGTTATCTGCAGCGACGCCGGGAGCAAGAGTCGCGATTGAGTGCCGGCGAGGCGGTTTGGGCCATTCATGACAATGCCGAGTTTGCCAGGGCTCCCGCTCCCCAAATTTCAGTCCTTATCACTCTCTACAATTACGCTGCCTTCATCGAAGGCTGCGTCGATGCGATCGATCGTTCCGCTGATGTCCTCGCCCTGCCGATCGAGATACTCATCATCGATGACGCTTCGACCGACGATTCGTGGACACGCGCCCGACGCATTCAAAACCGGGTGACTCGGCCAGTCCGTCTTGTTCGGAAACGTTTCAACACCGGCCTGGCTGATGCACGTAACGTCGGAACACGCATCGCCCGCGCACCCTATATCTTTATGATGGATGCGGACAACCTCGTAACTCCCCCTGCTCTCTCATTTCTCTTCCACACGATGAAGCGCGAGCAGTGTGCTGCCGCCTACAGCATTCTTTGTCGTTTTCGGAAAACACCCGCACATCCCGTCGGCCTTCTCTCCCATTATGACTGGGACCCGGAAATCCTCGTGCAAGGGCCGTACGTGGATGCAATGGCAATGTTTCGCCGCGACGTTCTTATCGAGCTCGGCGGTTATGATCACACTTTGAGCGAGATTGGATGGTTCGGTTGGGAGGATTACGACATGTGGCTTCGCTTTGCTCAACGTGATTTGCCTGTAGGCTTCGTTCCAAACATCCTTTGTCTCTATCGCCAGCACGAGACTTCCATGATTAACACGACCAATCTTTTCGCACACGAATTCGTCAGGCTGTTTCAAGAACGCTACCACTCGTTCGCCAATCGATTCGCCCCCCGCGAGGAACTCTTCGGTGTCAAGCGAAGCGAACTTGCCTCGGCGACTGAGATCATCAGCACCAATGAAGAAGCCGAAAGGGCTGATGGAGAGTAGCCGGCAGTTCGAACGTTAGTCCGGCTTCGACGCACCCAGGGAATGGCTGTTCTGACGCCAGTCCGGTCAAGGACTCGCCGTGGCGAGCTCGGACCTGCCGATCTCCCCGGAATGGCGACCTGGAAATCGCCGCTCGTTGATAACAAATAGACGGCGCGTCGTCCCGACGCGCCGTCTCGCAGCAAACAAACACCAACCGGGTTACTTCAACTTCGAATCAATCTTTTTCGCCATTTCCAAATGCTTTCGCACAACCTCGGAGGTTTTACTAGCGAAGCTCTTCACATCAGGATTGCTGCCCTCTTTCGCTTGTTTTTCAAAGGCTGCCAGATCCTTTTCATGATCCTTCACCATCTGGCCCATGTAATCCTTGTCTGACTTCCATTTGCCCGGTTCTTTTGCCGCGGGCAACTCGACGTTTTCCTCCTTCGCCAGCGCCTTCAATTCGTCATTCGCCTTGCCATGATCTTTAACCATCCTCGCACCGAAGTTCTTCACTTCGCTATCGGTTGCATTTTGTTCTGCAACGCGGCCCATCGCCACTTCCATCATCCCTCCCTGGGCTGCATCTTTGATGAAAGCTTTGTCAGCTGAACTTAGGTTGCGGCCAGCAGTATTGGCCTTCGCCTTACCCGCTCCCTGCGCTGGCGAACTTGAACCACTGAGATCGGGTGTCGGATACGGTCTCGAATATTGGGCAAAGGCTGTCCCGCTTAAACCACTAAAAGCAATGGCAACGATGCCAAGTCTGACCGCGCTATTTATGGAAAATTTGTGTTTCATAGTTTTTTATAGATTAAGGTGCCGGAGCAAACGCCAGCATACTTGTTTCGCAGCATCCGCCTAAGATGGCCGTAAGATCGCGCCCCGGCGTTCTTAGTTGCTCGTGTACGAGCTCTCCACTCGCGTCGCAACATCTTTGTAGCCGTAGTCCGCCTCGTAGATCTGCTTCATACAGCCAAGCGACTTCTTGCGATCGCCCATCTGTTCGTAAACCAAGCCAAGGTTGTAAACGATCTCCTTCTTCGTCGCGTCCATGGTCCCGATCTCGCGCGCCGCTTCTTCTAATTGCTTGGCCGCCAGATCGAACATACTCAGCTCACGATAACAACGCCCCAGCGCATTCATCGCCCGCAAACGTGCATTCGGATTCTGCCGCGCCCGCTGCAACTCCGGTAACGCCTCACGAAAATGTCCCGCATTCATCAAATTTTCCCCGAGTTCGAAGCGAAACTGCAAATCGGTCGGATTGCGCTCCACCCGTTTCCGAGCCTCGTCGACTAACATTTCCGCGCGTCGCTTTCTTGCCGCAACCAACGCCGCCTCCTTTTCCGCCAACGCCATGCTGTTGCCGGTATTGTTCGCCATTGCTTCTTCCAACGTCGCAATCTCGCGCTCTGTTTGTTTCACACCCAGATCGGAAATTTTTCGGACCAATCCCGGGTCACTCCCGTGCGTCAGATCGGACGCATATCGATACCACGCGATCGCCGCTTCCAGATCATCCTTTTGCTCGCTCAAAGATCCGAGTCGTCGCGCCACATCGACATTTTGCGGTTCGGCTTCGTGCATGGCGTAGGTCTCAGCGATTTGCTGGCTTAACGATTCGCCCGACAGCTGCATCCGGCTCTGCTGTTCCAGCGACACCGCCGCTTCCTTGTCTTTGATCAAGTCGCGATAACTTTCGGCCGAACCCCACCCACCACTCTTCATCGAGCCGCGCGCGGAAGCATCTTTTCCCAGCCGCACCGCCGCCGCGTCCGCCGGATCGATCGCGCTAATTCGATTGTAAATTTCTACTTCCCGCTCGCTGTCACCCAGGTCGTGGTAGAGCCGCGCCAGTCCGTGCATCACCTTGGTGTCGCGGGGGTTTTCTTCGAGGAAGGTTTGCAGCGCAAAAACCGCCGTCTCCAGCCACCCCGCTGCCGCTGCCGCCTCTTTCAACGCCAAATTCGCTTGTTTATTATAAGGTTCGTCTTCGAGTATTTTTTCAATCAATTCGACCGCGCGCTTCGGGTCCTTCTTAATTTCGCGTTGCGCTTTCATTACCGAAACCGAAGCGGTCGAGACGTTGAAAAATTTCTTCTTCGCCGCCTTGAATCGCGTCACCTCCGTCCGGCGCAATAGTTGTCGGCCAGTAAGAAACTGCGGTTCCTGTTTGAGGATTCCCTGCAAAAGCGAAATGGCGTAACCGAAATTCCGCAGCTCGATCGCCGCCACCGCTTTCAGCCAGTGCGCACGCTGATCATCACTCAGTTCCTTCTCGGATTTAACGGCCATATCGCGCGACCATCACTATAATTTCAGCATCTCCGCCTCGTCACGACAAATGCGCCGGCACTGGAGTAGTGGGTAAGGGAGCGCGCGCGATATCATTACTCCACCACTCCGACACTCCATTACTCCATTTCTCCAACACTCCGCCACCGGGGGGTAAGCCCAAAACTAAACCGCCGCTAATCAAGAAGGACGAAACGCACGCGTCTCACAGCAAATCGAGCTGCGGCTTCTGCGCCTGCGGAAGGACTTGCGCCGATTTTTTTCTTTTTGCTTTGGTGTGAACGACCGCGCCGTTTGGATTTTCCAAATGCGCAAGAATGTCTTTGGCGCGATCCAGGATTTCGTGCGGCAAGCCGGCCAATCGCGCCACTTGAATCCCATAGCTCTTATCCGCACCGCCCGGCACGATTTTGCGCAGGAAAATGATCTGTTCGTTCCATTCCCGCACCGCGACATTGAAGTTCACCACTCCTTTGCGCTCGATCGCCAGCTTGGTCAGCTCATGATAATGCGTCGCGAAGAGCGTGCGCGCCTTGATCTTGTCGTGCAAAAATTCCGCCACACTCCATGCGATCGACAAGCCATCAAAGGTCGAGGTTCCGCGCCCAATCTCATCGAGAATGATGAGGCTACGCTCGGTCGCATTATTTACGATGTTCGCCGTCTCGTTCATCTCGACCATGAACGTCGATTGGCCGCGTGCAAGATCATCGCTCGCGCCTACCCGTGTGAAAATGCGGTCGACCAAACCGATTTCTGCACTTCGTGCCGGCACGAAACTTCCGATCTGCGCCATCAGAACAATGAGTGCGACCTGCCGGATATAGGTGGATTTGCCGGCCATGTTCGGTCCGGTGATAATGGCGAGACGAAGTCTCTCGCCGTCGAGCTCGGTATCGTTAGGAACGAATTTCTCTTCCACCAGATTTTGATCGAGCACTGGGTGTCGACCGTCAGAAATCGTCAACCGGAGCGAGTCGTCCAATTGCGGACGGCAGTAGTGAAACAAGCGCGCGGTCTCCGCCAGCGAGGAAATTGCATCCACGACCGCGATCGCACCCGCCGTTTTTTGCAACGGTCCAAGTTCCGTTAGCGTTTCATCACGCAATTTTTGGAAAAGCGAATACTCCAGGTTTCGTGCTCGCTCGTCCGCGCCCAAAATCTTTGCCTCCATCTCCTTTAGTTCGGGCGTAATGAAGCGCTCCCCGCCAACGGTCGTTTGCTTGCGGGTATAGTCCGCCGGCACACTGCCCAGATTCGATTTCGTGACTTCAATGAAATAGCCGAAGACGGAATTGAACCGGACCTTTAGCGATTTGATTCCAGTCGCGGCGATTTCACGTTCCTGGAGCGCATTGATCCAATTCTTGCCCTCACGCGAAGCGCTGCGGAGCTCATCAAGCTGCCGATCAAAACCGTCGCGGAAAATTCCGCCCTCTTTCAACGCCAGCGGCGCATCATCGACCAGCGCTGTCTGCAATTTCGCCGCCAGCTCCGGCATTTCCGCGATTTCATTTTGCAAACGCTCAACCAAAGATTCCTGCTGTGGCTGTGGTGACAGGCGTGTCGCCTGCAATTCCGCCACTTCCGCTCGGCCTGCGGCCGACACGGCCGCCTCTGCAGAAGAATCGCTCTTCCCGAAGTTTATTCGCTCAGTCAGCTTGGCCAGTTCCGTTTTTAATCCAGGAATCTGCTGGAGCGCAGTCTTGAGCGTAACCAGGTCCCGCGCATTGCCGGAAGCCTGCGAAAGCCGCCCGGCGGCGCGCTCGATATCGCGAATCGATTTGAGCGAATGACGCAATGACCCGAGCAAGTCCGATTCGTGCAACAGATCGGCAATCATCTGTTGCCGGCGATTCAGTTCACTCAAATCGCGCAATGGCTGCAAAATCCAGCTGCGCAGTTTCCGTCCGCCCATCGGGGTGACGGTACGGTCGAGCACCGCCAGCAGACTGGTGTCGCGAGCACCGCGGGATTCGACCAGATCAAGATTCGTCTGCGTTGCAGCATCAAGCACAACGTGATCGTCTGCCGATTCACAACGCAAGGTCGCCAGGTGATCAATTTTTCGCCGCAAATGATGCTTGAGATAATGAACGATCGCGCCCGCCGCGCCGATCGCTGCCGGCATTTCCGAGCATCCGAAGCCATCGAGCGATTTCGTTTTGAAATGCTCGCAAAGGGTGAACGTCGCCTGTTCAGGAAGGAACGCGTAACTGTCGTGCGCAAGCACCTGCTCAATCGCAGGAAAACGATCGCGCTGTTCTTCGCTCACCAAAATTTCCGACGGCCCGACCCGGGCCAGTTCGTCAGCAAGCGCCGCCTGGCTACCCAATTGCATCAGCCGGAACTCACCGGTTGTTAAATCTGCATAAGCAAATCCGAAAGCCGTAGTGGATTCGTGCTCATAAATCGCCGCAAGATAATTCGCGCGTTTCGCTTCCAACAAACCCAGTTCACTCACCGTTCCAGCGCTGATGATCTGGGTAATATCGCGCGTCACAATCCGCCCGGGTTGCGGCTCGCTCGTCTGATCGCAAATCGCGACCCGTTTTCCCGCTTTGATCAGTTTCGCGATATAATTTTGCGCCGCGTGATACGGCATTCCGCACATCGGCACGCCGTTGCGTTTCGTCAGCGCGACATTCAGCAAGCCAGCCGCTTCCTTCGCGTCCTCAAAAAACAGCTCGTAAAAATCGCCGAGGCGGAAAAGCAACAACACATCCGCCGGCACACTGGCGCGCAGCCGCTGGTACTGCTGCATCATCGGAGTAATCGCATCCGCCATTTCGGCATTATCGCGGAATCCACTCCCCAAGTAAAAGCGTGAACTCAGCAACTCGTTTAGATCGGTTGACTCACACTGAGCCCACCAAGGACACCAAGAATTCTGGCAGGTAGATCGATTTGGCTCGAGAGCGCCTCACAAGCCCATCAAGAAATGCCTGGATTTGGTCCAGATATGGACAATATACTGTCCATGTGAAATCGATTACCTATACGGCCGCTCGGGAGAACTTGGCCAGCACCATTAACCGCGTCTGTGAAGATGACTCTCCTGTGATGATCACACGAAACCGCGACCAGGCTGTCGTGATGTTATCGTTGGCCGAATACGAATCTCTGCAAGAGACGGCCTATCTTCTTCGTTCACCCGCGAACGCAAAACGTCTGATCACGGCAGTCGAAGCGTTGAATCGCGGCAAAGGCGTCACGCGCAGACTAAAGGGCTAAGGCGTGGATCTGGTCTTTGCGCCAGAAGCGTGGGAGGATTACCTCTACTGGCAACGCACCGATGCGCGGGTGCTTTCACGAATCAATCTGCTGCTCAAGGAAATCACACGCAATCCCTATGCCGGAATTGGCAAACCGGAGCCGCTAAAACACGCGCTGCAAGGTTATTGGTCGCGCCGGATCACTTCCGAACATCGGATCGTATATAAAAAAGCAGGCAATCAAATCCTGATCGCGCAACTGCGATATCATTATCGTTAATGCCAGGGAACAATTTGTGGGTTTCGAATGCGATGGAGGGCGGCCGCGTCATCGACGCCCTAATTTTGGGACACGACGACGCATGTCCCAAGTCTCCTGTCTGAGTTCGACGTTGGAGGTTGGGCGTTTTCCCCTGCCTTCAATCCCGCAGCGTATTCATCCCCTGCCGGATGATGCGATCGATCAACTGTGGATAGGGCAGGCCTGCCTTACCCGCGGCCTGCGCAAAATCTTCATCCTCGGCCAGTATCGGATTCGGATTTGCTTCGATAAAATAGATTTCGTTTTTCGGCGTTAACCGCAGGTCGATGCGCGCGTAGCCGTCGATTGTGAGGAGACGATAAATGCGCCTGCATGTTGCTTCGATCCGCGTGACCAGCGCTGGCTCGAGTCCTTCGGCGAATTTGTTCTGCAAACCCCAGCGTTTGCGATATTCCTCGTCCCATTTCGCGCGGTATGTCGCAATCTTCGGTTCATCGGGTGGCACTTCCCGGAAGACCAGCTCGCGAACTGGGAAGACTTTCAGCCGCGAATTGCCCATGAGACCGACATACAGTTCGCGGCCCTCGATGTATTCCTCCGCGATCACGTCGGCGTCATGGCTCTCATGAATAAATGCCGCTCGTTCGCGGAACTGCTCGTCAGTCTCGATAAACGACGCCTGCGAAATTCCGTAGGAAGCTTCCTCTTTCACCGGTTTGACTAAAATCGGGAACTTGAGCTGCTTGGGCCGGGCAATGCGTTGGCCCCTGGGAATGACCACGAAATTCGGCACGTGGATACGATGGTAATGCAGAATTTTCTTCGAAATGCCCTTGTGTTTGCAGAGAACAAGACCGGTCGCGCTGCAACCGGTGAACGGGACGCCCTGCATTTCGAGGAAGGAAACGATGTTCTGATCGAAGCCGCGGTTATTCTTGAACTGATCGGCCAGATTAAAAATCACGTCAGGTTGGAAGGTTGCTAGCTTCTGCCGCAGCAGATCGAGATCATCGAAAATGGCGAGATGTTCTTCGGTGTGACCGAGGGCGCGCAGCGCACTCAGGACGTTGGCCTCGGTTTTCCAATCCTCCGTCTTCATTTCCTTGCTCAGGTCCTGGTCGATCTTGGTGGGCCGGATGGCGTCGAACAGGGCAAGGACCTTTAGTTTTTTCTTCACGTTATTTGGTGCGCTTAAACTTGCCGGTAAAAAGGTAATTCATCACCAGCGTAGTTATATAAGCGGAAATGTGAAACTCCTGCCATGGATCGTCGTTATGCGCACGAAGGCCGAGGTGATCGCAACGTTCGGTCAGCCGGGTAAGAAGCTCATTCACGCGGTACTTCTTCTCGTTAGTCCACTGGCAGACAGCATTGAGCAGACGGCGACGCCGCGCCCGCAGATACGAACTCGCTTTTATCCCGGCAGGTGCGGCGAAAAGTTGTCGCAGATCGGCGTCGTAAAACCCGGGATAAGAGTCTTCGTAAAACTTTCGTTTACGCGCGTAATAGGTCTTGAGCTTGAGGTTCAGACAATTGTACTCCGCCACCCGATATAGCGGCGTCTGCAGCGGCGGTTTTCCCGCCAAGGGCCGCATCAACTCATCGACGTACTCGAGTTTCTGCAGCGCTTTCCAGCCGGCGTAACGCTTCCGCCAGTCTAGCCCGGGCGTAAGCCAAACGGCGAATGTTTCCGCGAAATCTTCGTCCGGATGACTCTGCGCGTACCAATCATCCAGGTGCACCACGTAACTGCGGCTAAACGGACGTGGCCGATAAGTATCCGGTGTTTCTTCGTCGGAAGTTTGCCCGAAAACCTGCGCCCAGCGTTTGTTGCGAGGAAGATGGTAGGCGTAGCTGTAAGCGTGCGCCGTCTCGTGTCGGATTAACTTCATGAAATAGTCGGGCGTTTCGCCCTCGACCTCGAGCATCATTTTCCGTTCCAAGGCACGCAGCCGATCATGCACGAGAAAAAAAGGCACAAATATGGCGGGAATACCGACCGGCACAAACCATTCATCGCCGATGTGACACGGCGGATGAAATATCAGTCCCTTCGCCGAAAGCTCGTCGTAAAGCTGTTTGATCAAAGGCTCGAGCGCCGTCCCCTCCAGCCGCAGCCCAAGCTTGGCGATGCGACATTCCAGAAGCTGCTCGTCGCTTAATGCTGCCCAATCGGC
>Ga0207693_10001270_pt1 | contig 22510 bp, 17 predicted proteins | sample LARL81metaG_FD_184347 | JGI IMG/M metagenome (GOLD analysis project Ga0207693, IMG submission 184347) | Corn, switchgrass and miscanthus rhizosphere microbial communities from Kellogg Biological Station, Michigan, USA - LAR L8-1 metaG... | ecosystem: Host-associated > Plants > Roots >... | reverse complement strand
CGGAACAGCCCCATCGCGGTCAGGAACTTGACCACGCCCATCGCGATCCCCTTCGTCTCGGTGGGGCGGACGATGGAGACGACCGGGAACTTGCGACTCAAGAAGTCCGTCGGCTCGGGCATGATCAGGTTGGTCTGGAAGTCCTGGCCGCCGAACGGCTTCTTGTTCAGGTCTGGGAACACAAGCCCATTAGTCGGATCGGTTAGCGGCGGCGCGTTGCCGGCCTTGTCGCTCCAGGTCTGGAAGTGCATCGCCTCGGTCGGCCCGATGCTCAGCACGACGCGCAGCGCCTCGACATCGTTGACCCTCTGAGCCACTGCCGGATACAAACTGGTACCGCCCTGCTCAATCGTCGCGAAGTGGAAGCCGGCCGTGTTGGCGATTGCCTGCAAGTGCTTCGTCGGCTTGAGGTCGGCGTCGCTGCGCGGGATGGCCGGAAACCGGCCGTGCATCAACCCGGGCACAGCCTGCGCAAAGCCGTCACCGAGGTCTGGATTGCCGTGGCGTGAGCGGTACCGCGTCCACCAGCTGGTGTCGACGGTCAGCTCCATCAGGTTCGTAAGGCGCTTGCGGTTCGCGGCGCCGGCCGCCGTGCTACCCGGCAGGGTGCGGAACTGCTCGAGATTGACCGGTTCGGCTCCGCGCGACTTCAGGTAGGCATTGAGGAACGTGAAGTGCGTGAACTCGTCCTCGGTGTTGTCGTGGACGTACTGGGCCATGTCCGAGTCGAGTTCGCTCACCGCCTTGGTAAACGCCTTGTTGCCGCTGCCGCCCGGCACTTCGCCGTCCTGAATCCCACACAGCTCGTTGTACTGCTGCCACAGATCGGTCTCGAGAATCTCGGCCGCGGACAGGAACCGCAGAATCGCGGCGTCGCCGTGGCTGAGGCTGCCCTTGGCGAACGCCGGAGCGGCCGCTAGGCCGCCCGCTCCCAGCACACTGGCGCCGAACACGCCCGCTCCAGCACCGGCGATGAACGACCGCCGGCTGGTCACGGACCGTTCGGTCTCGCCGCTGATGCCTGTGGACACCTGAGATGAATCCGACGGGTGAATACTCACTGCTGTCTCCGATCTGCTCGTGCCCATCACCGCTCGCCGCCTGGTCGAGCGCTTCGTGCCACGCAGCATCGACGCGCGTCAGCGATGACGTACGTACTCCTAACGGTCGCCGAGCGTCATGGGACGAGTGCGCTCCGGCGTGATGATGCTTAAGACGCCGCTCAGGCTCTCATCTTCCCGCGGCGCCGACACAATTTCGCCTCCGTAGTGTTCAGCGGCAAGCACGCGCCCCTTGTAAGGCCGAGGTGCGGGTTCGACTCCTGCCGGAGGCTCTTCACGCTCCACGTCGCGGGCCGGAGCACGACGGTTATCGGTGAGAGCGCCCGGCTCACCCGCCGGGAGGTCGGCGTGTTCAAGTCGCGCCCGGAGTTGACGCTCCGTAGCTCAGTTCTTGCCGTCATGCACCACCACGACCGCGGCCATCCGTCCAAACCGATCGACACCTGAGAAAGGAGGTGTGTCATGTCGTATCTGCAGCGTCAGGGCACGCGCCGCGTGCCGCAGTGGGCGCCGATCCCGGGCTCGGATCAGGTCCCGAACTCCGCCGGCGGCTTCGCGTTCGAGGTCGATGACTGGGCTCGCTTGCGCCGGTTCCTGATCCTCGGCTACGAGGCCGGCAGCTACTACGCGACCGAGTGGTCGCTGACCCGTGAGAACGCGCAGGCAGTCGAGCGCTGCATCCGCGAGGACGGTCCGCGCACGGTCGCTGAGATCGTGGGCGTGAGCGAGGGCGGCCGGGCGCCGAAGAACGACCCGGCGCTGTTCGCGCTCGCGATGGCCGCGGGTGTCGGCGACGAGCGCACGCGCCGAGCGGCGCTGGACGCGCTGCCTCGTGTGGCTCGCACCGGCACGCACCTGTTCCGGTTCGCGACGTTCGCGGAGCAGTTCCGCGGCTGGGGCCGCTCGCTGCGGCGCGCGGTCGGCGGCTGGTACGCGTCGCGGCCGGTGGATGCGCTCGCCTACCAGGCGGTCAAGTACCGCCAGCGCGATGGCGTCACGCACCGCGACCTCCTGCGCCTGGCCCACCCGGCGGCCGCGGTGTCGGCCCGCAACCCGACGCTGGACGTGTCGCCGGAGCACGCGGCGCTGTTTGAGTGGATCGCCCGCGGCACCGCCACGGACGGGCTGCCGGGGCTGGTCGAGGGGTTTGCCCTGGCTCAGACGGCGGACACGCCGAAGGCGACGGCGGCGCTCGTGCGCGAGTACCGACTGCCGCGCGAGGCACTCAAGCCCGAGCACCTCACCTCCCGGAGGTCTGGTCGGCGCTGCTCGACGAGATGCCGACGACGGCGCTGATCCGCAATCTGGCGACGATGACACGCGTTGGCGTCATCGCTCCAGGCTCGGCGGACACGGCCAGGGTCGTCGCGCAGCTCGCAGACGCGAAGCGGATTCGGAACGCGCGGGTCCACCCGATCGCGCTGCTGGCCGCGCTTCGCACCTACGACGCTGGTCACGGCACCCGCGGTCGGGCCGAGTGGAACCCGGTTCGGGAGATCGTCGACGCGCTCGACGCGGCGTTCTACGCCGCGTTTGAGAACGTCGAGCCGGCCGGCAAGCGCATGCTGCTCGCGCTCGACGTGTCGGGTCGATGACCGTCGGCCAGGTCGCGGGCATCCCGGGACTGACCCCGCGCGACGCCTCGGCGGCGTCGGCGCTGGTCACGGCCGCAACCGAGCAGCGATACGAGATCGTCGGCTTCTTCGCCGGCACCGGCGGTTTGCCGTTTGACCGCGCCCGGGTCTCCGATTGCCCTGACGGTCTGACACCACTGTCGATCTCGCCGCGCCAGCGGCTCGACGACGCGGTCAAGGCCGTGTCGGACCTGCCGTTCGGCGGGACCGACTGCGCGCTACCGATGCTGTACGCGCAGGCGCTGAAGCGAGAGGTCGACACGTTTGTGATCTACACCGACTCGGAGACGTGGGCGGGTGACATCCACCCAGTCCAGGCTCTACGTGACTACCGCCGCGCCTCGGGTATCGACGCGCGGCTGGTGGTCGTCGGCATGGTCTCGAACGGCTTCTCGATCGCCGACCCGGCAGATCAAGGCACGCTCGACGTCGTCGGATTCGACACCGCGACGCCGCAGCTGCTCGCCGATTTCGCCCGCGGAACGCTCTGAGCCCCCGGCCGGAGCCGACGGCGGGCGAGCGAGGACGCGCCGCCGCCGCGCAACTCCCGGCGGCGGCGCCGCAGGTCCATGCGGGCATGGCACCACAAACCCGATCGAGAGGAGGAACCCCCCGATATCAGGCAAGCACGACGAATACGAGTTCCACGCCGACCACGAGGCGTCGTTTTGAACCAACCAGCAAGCGTCGACACGGCTACCCGTCCGAAACACGCGTAAAGCGCGGACCACGCTCGATCAAGGGCGGCGCAGTCGAGCTTTCGAACGGCTCGGCAACAACGATCCGTGCCCGTGCGGCTCCGGGCGACGCTTTCAAGAACTGCTGTCGCAACAGCGGCCGCTTTTGACGGCGCCGGCCGCCACCACTACTACCGGGAGCGCTGAGCTCCTCTCGGGGGCTCTGAACAGGTACAACAAACCAACGAAGGGGAAGGAGACAGCGGTGAACATCAAGACGTTTGGCTCGGTCGACGAGCGCAGCCTCAAGCAGCTCGAGCGCTGCATGACGGCGGGTGACGCCGACTACGGAGTCCTCTGCGCCGACCATCACCCCGGCTACAGCCAGCCGATCGGCGGAGCGATTGCCTACGAGGGCTACGTGTCACCGTCTGGAGTGGGCTACGACATCGGCTGCGGCAACAAGGCCGTGTGCACGGAGCTGACGCGCGCGGACCTCGACGGGCTCGGAGGCACCGCGTCGATCATGCGCGAGATCACGCAGCGGATCTCATTCGGCATGGGCGTGCCGGCTCGTGAGCGGGTCGACCACCCGGTGCTGGACAAGATCCGGGGCGCGGAGTTCGGGCCGCAGCGCAAGCTGGCCGGTCTGGCCGAGTCGCAGCTGGGCACGGTCGGTTCGGGCAACCACTACGTCAACCTGATGGAGGACGAGCAGGGTCGCGTGTGGGTCGGCGTGCACTTCGGCTCTCGCGGCTTCGGCCACAAGACCGCGTCCGGCTTCCTGGCGCTCGCGCAGGGCCTGGCGTTCGACGGCCGGGCGGTGGAGGGTGAGATGGACTCGCCGCCAGTGCTGCTCGAGGTCGGGACCGAGCTCGGCGACTCGTACGTCGCCGCGATGGAGCTCGCCGGCGAGTACGCCTACGCGGGGCGCGACGTGGTCGTCGGCAAGGTCCTCGAGATCCTGTCGGCGCAGCCGATCCACGAGGTGCACAACCACCACAACTTCGCGTGGCGGGAGGAGCACCTCGGCCGCACCTACTGGGTGATCCGCAAGGGCTGCACGCCGGCGCGACCAGGCCAGGAGGGCTTCGTCGGCGGCTCGATGGGCGACGAGTCGGTGATCCTGGAGGGCGTCGGTTCAGACGAGGCCGAGGAGTCACTGTTCTCGACCGTCCACGGGGCCGGCCGGATCATGAGCCGCACCCAGGCCGCCGGCCGCGTCCGCCGCCGCAAGCGCTGGGCGTGCTCCAACCGCGACTGCGACCGGCTGTTCGAGTCGCCGGATACCGGCTGCCCGGACCACGCGGACGCGCGCCTGAAGAAGGTGTGGGTCGAGGAGCAGCTCAAGCCCGGAGTGGTCGATTGGCCCGCCGTCCAGGCGCGGCTGCGCGAGCAGGGGATCGTCCTGGTCGGCGGCGGTGCGGACGAGGCGCCGGAGGTGTACAAGCGCCTGCCGGAGGTCCTTGACGCTCACTCCGGGTCGATCCGCGTCAAGCACACGCTGCGCCCGCTGGGCGTCGCGATGGCCGGCCGCGACGTATTCGACCCATACAAGGACTGAGGGGCTCGCCTGCGGGCGGGCCCCTCTGCTTTTCCTGCCCGGATGGTTGACTGCACGCATGCGTCAGCCAGAGCGACGCGGTCCCGACTTGCGCCACCGCTACACCGTCGCCGATACGGACGTGCTGTCCGACGAAGAGGTGGGCCGGTTCATCGGCGATGGAAGCGCCGATCCTCAGATCAATGTGCCGTTGGCTTGGGAGCTGCTCTACCGCCGCGAGCCGGGGCTCTACGACCGGCTGGCGCAGGCCGAGCGACTGCACCCGGCCGTCATCGATTGGCTGCCAACCGGCGTCGACCGGATCGTCGAGGTCGGTGCGGGAACCGGCCGGTTGACGCTCGAGCTAGTCGGTCGCGCGCGCGAGCTCGTGGCGATCGAGCCCGTGGAACCGTTTCGCAAGATCCTCGAACGCAAGCTCTCGCGGGCAGAACACGGCTGCAGCGCAAGCGTGATCTATGGCTTCTTCGACGAGCTGCCGGTCGCCGACGCGTCGGCGGACGTGGTCGTCGTCTGCTCGGCGTTCACATCCGCACCCGCACACGGCGGGGACGCCGGCCTTGCGGAGATGGAGCGCGTCTGCCGGCCCGGCGGATACGTGGTCATCGTCTGGCCGCTGTCTGCCGGATGGCTTGCCGCGCGCGGCTACAGCCACGTGAGCTTCCCCGGAGAGATGTTCGTCGAGTTCTCAAGCGCCGATGAGGCCGCCGAGCTGACCGAGATCTTCTATCCGGCCGCCGCGGCCGAGGTACGCCGCAACCGGTGGAGGCGTGTGCCGTTCCGAGCGCTTGGAACCGAACCGCCACGCGACCTCGCCTACAAGGTCATGCCCGAGGCCGACCGCTCGTCGCCGAATGGATAGCGTCCCCTGATCGTGAGCGTCACCCGCGGAGTCGAGATTCGCCGTGATCTTCCGTACGCGACCGTCGACGGCCGCTCACTGATGCTCGACCTGTATCTGCCAGACGACACGAACGACGAATGCCCGGTCGTGCTGTATCTGCACGGCGGCGCGTTCATGGTCGGGTCGAAGGCCAACAACGCGGAAGAGCGTCTCATCCCCGTCGCGCGGAGCGGGATCGCGATCGCCAGCGCCGAGTACCGGTTTTCGGACGTCGCCACCTACCCAGCGCAGGTTCACGACGTCAAGGCTGCGGTGCGCTGGCTGCGCGGAAACGCCGGCGACCACGGATATAGGGCCGAACGGGTCGGCGCCTGGGGCGCATCGGCGGGCGGCTACCTCGCCCTGATGCTCGGCCTGACCGCCGGCTCGCCCGAGCACGAGGGCACGCTTGGCGAGCACCGCGACGAGTCGAGTTCGGTCGACGCGGTGACGGCGTGGTTTGCGGTGGCCGATCTGCCCGTGGCGGACCTTGGCCCGCCCGCGGGCCGCGAACTACCACCGTTCATCGTCGGGCCGCCGCCGCGGCCTTCGGTGCTGGCCCGGATGCTCGGCGTTGACAGCGTCTCCGAACACGCCGAGGTCGCGCGCGCGGCCAGCCCGGCGCATCGCGCCGACGGAGCAACCGCTGCATTTCTGCTGATCCACGGCGACGCTGACGGGCTCGTCGGCGAGGATCAGAGCGAGCGCATGCACGCGGCGCTGACAGCAGCCGGCGCCGACTCGACGCTGCTGACGATCACCGGCGCCAACCACGAGGACCCCGCGTTCCACAGCCCCGCCGTGCTCGGCGCGGTAGCCGGCTTCTTCATCGACAAGCTCAGAGACACGGAGGTGTGACCAGGTGAACAGACCGAAGTTCGGAATCTTCGATCACATCGAGGACATCCCGGGCACTCCGACGAGCCAGCTGTTCAAGGAGCGGCTCGAGCTGATCAAGATGGCCGACGAGGCGGGATTTGGCGGCTTTCACCTCGCCGAACACCACGGCGGCGAGCTGTGCATGGCGCCCAGCCAGGAGGTGTTCATCGCCGCGGCCTCGCAGGTGACCAAGAACATCCACCTCGGCCCGATGGTGAAGCTGCTGCCGATGCACTCGCCCGTCCGGCTCATCGAGGACATCTGCATCCTCGACCAGCTGACCGAGGGACGCGTCGAGTACGGGGTTGGGCGCGGAGCGGTTCCGATCGAGCACTACTGGTTTGGTCGCGATTGGCCCAACTCGCGTGACCGCTTCGTCGACTCGCTCGGGATCATCCAGCGGGCGCTGACCACGGGCGAGATCTCCAGCGAGGGCAGCCGGTTCTATGACTTCCCGACGATGCCGCTCGCGACCAAGCCCTACCAGGAGCGCATTCCGTTCTGGTACCCCGGCAGCCCGTTCACCGCCGGGCGCCACGGGATGAGCCTGATGTGGCCGGGAAAGATCAACGAGGAGGCGTACGAGCTGTACCTCGACACGTGGCACTCGCACAAGCACGCCGACATCCGCATGGACGGCCCGGATGACGAGCCGCGGGTCGGCTACAGCATGCTGCTGGCGATCGCGCCCACCGAAAGCGAAGCGCGCGACATCGCCCAGCGCGGGATGGACGGCCTGATTCGCCGCACGCGCGAAAGCCACCGCTTCGACCACCTGAAGCTGCCGCCCGACGAGTGCGAGGCCGCCCAGGGCCCGCTGCGGGCGATCATCGCCAACATGGACATCGCGGTTCAGTTCGGCGCCGGCACCCCGAGCCAGATCGCCGAGCGCGTCGCGATGCTGCTCGACGACGGCATGTGCGACTACATCTGCTTCATGTTCCCGGCCGGCGACATGACGTTCGCGGAGTCTCGGCGCACGCTCGAGCTGTTCGTCACCGAGGTACAGCCGCAGCTTGAGCAGCAGACGACATCGACTCGCTAGCCGTCGTGGCGGTTCGAGCTGTCGGTGCCGTCGGGCACGACCCCGCCGGGAACTAGCTCGCCGAGCAGCTTGTCGATGCTCGCCTTGAGGTGATCTGGCGACGCTCCTGTGGCCAGCCCGTCGCGCAGGCGCACCAGATCCCCGACGAGCGCAAGCCTGTCCTCGCCGACCTGAGCCACGGCACGGGCGGTCGCCGCCTCGGCCCGGGCCATGTCGGCCGGGCGCGAGTCCCCCTCCGCAAGCGCCTCGACCGTTTGCACGAAGCGCTGCAGGATCCGGTAGAGCAGGGCCGCCGAGAAGCCACCTAGGAGCGCGAGCAATGGCCTGCGGACGCTGCTCGCGCCGCCGTTGCTGCTGATCGGGATCAGTGACGGCAGCAGGACGCCGGCGATCAGGCCAAGAATGAACCGGATCCAGTAACTCGACTCATACTTCGTGTCGTACGTGCCCTCGGCGATGTAGCGGTACGCGGTGAACAGCGCGTAGAACGCCGCGCCGAGGCCGCCGGCGGCGATGTAGAACAGCTCGTTGAACAGCAGCGGGATCCCCGACGACTTGAAAATGTCTCCGCTCGTCGAGTTCACATCCGGGGAGATCGCGAGCACGACGAACATCACGAGCATCACGATCACCACGACCAGCATCTGGCGGATCAGGCGCACGGGGCCAAGCGCCTTGAGCCGTCCCTCGCGGTGGCCTTTGCTCAACAGCAAAAGGCCGCGAGGCGTTGCCGGCGAGACGAGCCGCGACAGCGTGGTGTGAGCGCGGACCAGCTCATCGAGCCCACCGGCCGGTCCCGGGGTCGGCGTCAGGCGGGGGCGATCGGGGCCGGATGCCTCGCCGTTCTGCGGCTCCTTGATCGCCTGCAGGATCACGCTCGCACGGCGGTCGGTTTCGGCCCGCGCCCGCTCGATCGCCTCCAGGACCCACGACGGTGGGGCCTTGCCGGACCCCAGTGCGTGGCGGGCCATCGCCTCGCACTCGTCGACGAGGCGCGAGCGGACGGAGTCGGGGCCGTCGACCGAGTCCCAGATCGCCACGTCGGCCATGGCCGAACTCGACCGCCGCGAGCTCTTGCTCGAGATGGTCGAGTTCAGAACGGTCGACCAGTTGCGCATCGTCGGCTATGCCATCGTGCGTGCGGCTTGCTCAGCTGAGCCATCCGGGCGCGAAGCCGTCCGCCCCCGGGTGCTGGCGCAGGTAGCTCACCAGCCGGTCGACGAAATGGTCGTATCCAGCGGCCGTCGGGTGGATGCAGAAGTCCCACGAGATCACCCATGGATCGTGTGCCGTGTCCAGGCACTGATGGTCTTGGGCGTCCCATGGCGCCATGTCGACGAAGTGGATCCGTGTGTGGTTGTTGCCCTTGCTGGCCACGGCAGCTACCGCGTGCGCGACCGTCGAGTTGATCACACCGATGATCTCGCTCACGCGGTCGAATTTCGGCAGGTAGAACTCGATGAGCTTGCCGAGCACCTTCTGGACGACCGCGGGGTGCGGCGTGTGGTAGCCCATCACGATCACGTGGTTGCTCGGGTCTGACAGCAGGCGCTCGTACACGTGCTCGAGGTGGATCATCGAGCCAGCCTTCTCGAGCTCGCGCGCGGCGCACTTGGCCACCTGCGCCTTGGTCAGCAGCGCCACGCAGGCGATGTCGCGAGGGTTGGAGTAGAACTCGTGCAGGACCGGGTTGGCCCCCATCGTCATCAGCGTCAAGTTGGGATGGGCGTTGAGCACATCGTTCATCAGCTGGTGGTAGTTGAAGAAGGTCTGCGGCGTGTTGGTATCCCACTGTTTCGGCGTCGAGCCGGTAACCGCATAGTTGATGAAGTTGGGGATGTCCTCGCGCAGCGCGAACTGGTCCGCCCACGAGATCGCCGGGACGTCCATGGTCCCTGGCAGGTGCGCGCTGTAATCGCCCTTGTTGGAAGAGCAGCGGTCGTCGGTGTCGCCGCCGGTGCACACGCTCCGTTCCGATAGCGAATACGGCTCGCCCCGACCGTTGGTGCAGTGCGGATCGACGAGACCGCAGTACCCGAAGCCGGCGGTCACGGAGTCACCGATCGCGCGCACCACGAACGGCGTACCGACCGGCACCGACGCGGCCGCCGTGGTCGCTAGGACACCGGCGCACCCCGCGGCGAGGACGAGTGCTACGAGCAGGCCCCTCGGCCGCCCGAGATTGGATGGCTTGAGCAACACTGCGCTTCCTTTCCTTCGAGGGCTATGCGGCTAGTCGGTGAGTCGCTCGACTCCGGCTCAGGTCGCTTCCGTGTCGCCTGGCTTGAGCGTCACCGTGCGCTGCTTGCCTTGCTGCTCGTCCGACCGCACGGCTGCGACGGTCACTCTGGCCTGCACGTCGGCGCCAACGTCCGCGATCGTCGCGTCGTGGTCGAAGCTGCGCACAACGACGAGCAGCTTGCGGCCGTCCGACAGGTTGACGTCGATGTCGTAGACCATCGGCCTCGCCTCGGCCATCGGAGCGTGGCTTGGCGCCCAGCTGATCCGCAGGCCGGTTGAGGTGCGCTGGACCTTCATCGCCGGGACCTCGGACGGCTTCGGCTCTGCCGGCGAGTCATAGGTGGCCACCAGCTGCTTGCTGGTGATCTCGCCGTTCATTGTGGTGACGGCGTAGATCCGCCGCTCGCCACGCGGCCCCCCGTCGGGCGTGAACTCGATCCTGCCGCACAGCGGGCGCGACCGATCACCGGCGTCTGCGGGACACGGCTGACCGGCGGCCGGTCCGAGCTCCTGCTCGTAGTTGGCGCCCTGTTCGACGAACCGGATGTTGTGCTGTGGATCGGGCTGGTAGCTGTAGCCGAGGATTCGGTGCAGTCCGCTTCCACCGACGCCCGCCAGAATCGTGGCCGGCGCATCGACGTTGGCCCGACGAATCGCGACGATCGTAGATCCGCCCAGCGGTCGCACCGTCCACTCGCCCGCCCGGGGCGTCGCGATGTCGACCGCGGTCGTCGCGTTCCGGGAGTCCTGAGCAAACACCTCCTTGCCGGCGACGATCTTCGCCGCTGCGCGTGGTGAGCTGTACCGGGTCCCGTCGGGTGCGATCAGCTCGAGCTTCGGAGCCGTTGCGCGCCCCTGGACCTGCAGTGCGAGTACCGCAGATCCCGGCGCCACGCTCAGGCGGAACGTGCCGGCCGCGGCGGCTCGCGCCGAACGCATCGCCTGATACGGACCGATGTCGCACGAGTCGCCCATCAGGCTCGGGCTGCCGTTCGGCCAGCGAACGCCGACGCCGCCGCGCACGCGCTTGCGACGGGTCTCGGTGTGAACCTTCCACGGCTTGTACCAGACCCAGTCAGAGTCCTTGACGATCACTGGGTACGGGATGTCCAGCAGCGTGAAGCAGCCTGCGAGTCCCACCGATGAGGCGGTGACCTCGCCACTCGAGCACGCCACGCTGGCCAGGCACACCTTGCCGTTGCCGACGACGTTGAACCGCACCGGCGTCCGCGCCTCAACCCAGCCCGCGACCGAGCCGCTGACCGACGCGACCTTGAAGTCGAAGTTCGCGCTGAACCCGAAGTCGATCGTGTTGTCGGACATGTAACGGAAGAATCCGTCGGCCACAGGCCGGCCGAACACCTGGACGTTGCCCCGTGCCTCGATCACCCATGGGCGGCTGTCGGTGTACTGCAGGCTGCCGTTGACCGTCACCGGCGCGGTACCGTTGACCGTCGCGCCAATGTTGACGCCGGCGCCACCCTTGAATGCGAGCGGCGGCGGCGTGACGCAAACCGCCAGCGCGACGTTGTCGAGGTACACCCCTTGCGCGATCGGCACCGAGTTTCCGAGGTGGGTCGCCTGTCCGCCGGCGTAGCTGAACAGGCCGTTCTGGACGCCGGCGTATACGCCGATCGCGGGACGGTCGGCGGTCGGTAGAACAACCTCGGCGCTGCCGTCCCAGCGAGCCACGTTGCCCGGGCTCTGGCAGGTCAGGAACGGCTGCGCGCCGAAGAGCGGCGGTGAACATGGCGCCGTGCTGCTGCCGGCGCCGATGTAGGACAGGCACAGGTTCTTGACCTGCAGCGCCCCGATATAGGCGTTGGAGATCTGCGCCTTGACGGTGTCGGCGTGCAGCCCGGCGGCATCCACCCGCAGTCCGACAGCGGCGGTCAGACCACCCGCTTCAGCCCCCGGACCGTTCTTGAAGATGCTCGGCAACGCGAGGTTGCCCAAGAACTTGAAGTAGTGAAGGTTGTTGGTTGCGTCCCAGCCGATCCGGATTTCCGCCGACCCCGAGATCGCAAAGCCGAACAGCTTCTCGCCGTTGACCATCCCGCTCGAGATGACGGTCTTCTCCTCGCCCTTGGTCCCTGCCGGCAGGTTCCAGTTGATGGTTCCTTTGGCGATCGTGACCGCGCCGATCTTGACGTCGGGCGTCTGCACCGAGATCCGGCCCCCCGGGGGAGCCGTGGACGGGCCGGTTAGGACGAGCGTTGTGCCCGCGATCGGCGTGATCGGCACGCCGTTGACGTTCACGGTCGTGGTGGCTTGCCACTGGTCTGCCGTCACCTGTTGCAGGCATCCGGTGGTGGTCGCCTCGACCAGACCGAAGGCAACATTCGTGCTGCACGATCCAACGCCGGCCCTGGGGCCCGCGGCAAGAGCAGCCGCCGGGCTTGACCCCACGATCAGCCCAGCCAGAACGCCAACGAACATCAGCACGGGCTTCCGTGCTCGTACTCGAACCTTCATGGTCCTACCCCTTCCCCCAAGAGTGACTGTGAGCCGACGCTATCCGGTTGTCACAATCGTGTCAAGATACATCTTCACCCTGTTCAGTCAGGTCTGAACTCTGTTGACGGCATATACACAGAATACTGAGCACTTACAGTGGCTTGACAAGGTTTGACTGACTGACGGTAACTACTGCTGAACGTGCTCCATGTTGTCAACAGTTGTGACGAAAGCGGTCGGTTGTACCTTCACGACGCCGGCGAATGGCCCGTTCAGGACGTAGATCAGCAATAGCGACAACGCGATCATCCCGGACAGCATCACGGTCATCACCGCGTGGAGCCAGAGACTGCGCACCGCGAACAAGAACGAGAACAACACGACGACCACGCCTCCGAGCACGAGCATCGCCCACATCACGGTCGGTACGCGGCTCTGGCTCGACAGCAACCGCACCCGTCGGTCGTCGGTGATGTCGTTGAGCTCGGTCAGCGACTGGCCGTACAACGGGCTCGACTGCTGCAGGCCGTGCATGTCGGTGTAGGCGTGCCACAGTTCGATCAGGGCCGCGTTGGCCTCTGGACTGGATCCGCCGTTCGCCATCAGCGGCCACTCGCGGAGGATCACCACGTGCGCGTATGTCAACGCTTCATCGTGGACCTGCCGGCGCAGCACGACCGGAAAGCCGCGAGAGATCCGATCTAGGTCGGCGACCGCGTTGGCCTCCTGGGTGACCGTCGTCTGCGTGTCGGTGAAGGACTGCCACACGATCACGACCGCGAACGCCAGCAGGACGGCGTAGATCGTGCCGGTGATCGCGAAGATCGCGGCGGTGACGTCGTGGTGGGGTTTTACGACCTTGTGCGGGAGCCCCCAGCGCACCAGGAACAGACCGCAGAGCGACGCTGCGACCACCCCCACGAGGATCAACCCGCCGTCTACATAAGTCGACACCGGTTCGCCCCCATCACGTTGGTGCTCACCGCCGGCCCGGACCATCCGTGCCACTTGGTATCGAAGTGGTGCAGCAGCGCGAGCCACTGCCCTTCCGTGCGCGACGCCGGGAACGGCTCCGGATGAAGAATCGTCTCTGACGTCCAGACGACCTTGAACTGGCCGTCGGATCGGATCTGGCCGATGCGCGTCGTCTTCCACAGGTGGTGGTTCTGATCGTCGACGTACACCATCCCCTCCGGCGCCCGGTAGTTCTCGTCCCCGATCTTTTCCAGGACGTTCATCGGGCTCGGCGTGCCGGCGTCGCGCACCGCCTGGGCCCAGAGCTCGACGCCGATATACGCCGCTTCGACGGGATCGTCGGTCAGGCACCCCTGCCCGAACCGCGCCTGGAAGGACTTGATGAACGCCCGGTTCTCGGGGTTGTCCACGCTTGCGAAGTAGTTCCAGACGGCGTAGTTGCCGGCCAGCGCGCGGGCACCGATCTCCTGCACCTCCTGCTCGGCAATGCTGAACGAGACGACCGGCGTCTGGGACGCCTTGATCCCGGCCCCGCGCAACGCCCCGAACAAGCCGATGTTGCTCGCGCCGTTGACGGTGTTCAGGATCACGTCGGGGCGGGCGCGCTTGATCTCGCGCGCGATCGACGCGAAGTTCTCTCCGCCGAGTGGCACATACGCCTCCCCGACGGCCTTGCCGCCGTACAGACGCAGGTAGTCCTTGATGATCGCGTTGGCCGCGTGCGGAAAGATGTAGTCGGAGCCGACCAGGAAGAAGCGCTTGCCGCGGTTGTCGAGAAACCACTTGACCGCCGGAATGATCTGTTGGTTGGGCGCAGCGCCGAGGTAGACGATGTTCGGCGATTCCTCGAGCCCCTCGTACTGAAGCGGGTACATCAGCAGGTTCTTGTCCTGCTCGACGATCGGCTTCAGCGTCTTGCGGCACGACGACGTCCAGCATCCGAAGATCACGTTGACCTTGTCGCGCTCGATCAGCGTGCGCGCGTCGCGGGCGAAGACCGCTTCATCGCTCTGGCCGTTGAGCTGGAATACCTGGATCTTGCGTCCGTTGATGCCGCCTTGCGCGTTCAACTCGTCGATCGCCATCAGCGTCGAGTCGATCACCGGTATCTCGCTGACCGCGAGCGACCCGGTCTCCGAATGCAGGATGCCGACGCGGATCGGCGTTGAGTCGCCACTCTTCCCCGACCCGGTCTCGGCGATGGCAGCCACTGCCGCCAGTACGAGGAGAGCAACCCCCAAGACAGCGAGCGCACGACTCAACGGGCAGGCCGATGCTCTGCCTGCGTGCCCGGGCACACCAACATGACACCCCAGATCCTTGGGAGTTCACACAACAGGAAGTAGCCCCGAGTCGCCATTCCGGCGACCGCATTAGTAAGGCGCGTGTGAAGGTAGCTCTCGCCGTGGGGAGCTGTCAAGAACGGCGGTCACACTGCACAGGATTGCGGCGACGAGCATTCACGCCGGTTGATGTAAGAAGTGGAGATTTGGAATCCTGGTCACTGCTCGAAATCAACGAATGTTGTACCGCGTAACGCACTCGCCGCGTTAGGGTTCGAGCCGATGCTCGACCCGATGGAGCGCTGGCGTCAGTACGGTGAGAAGCCGGACTACGCAGGGCCGTTGACTTTCGGCGGCGCTCCATGCACGCAGGATCCCGCCGAGCTGGCTGGCGCCGACGTCGCGATCATCGGCGCACCAATGGACGACCTCGTCTCGGATCGCCCCGGGGCGCGCTTTGCACCGCGTGCGATCCGCGCGGCGAGCTGTCCCCCGGGGCCCCACCTCGAGGCCGGAGTCGACGCCTTCGAGCGGCTTCGAATCGTGGACTTCGGTGACGCACCAGTGGTGCCGGCTCAACCCATGCGCTCACACGAAGCGATCGAGCGGACCGTGCGCCAAGCGATCGAGGCGGGTGCGACGCCGGTAATCGTCGGCGGCGACCATTCGATCACCGAGCCCAACGCGGCCGCCTGCGCAGCGGCGCATGGCCCGCTGGGTCTCTTGCATTTCGACACTCACACCGATACGGGGGCCGAGGTCTTCGGAGCGGCGTTCTCACACGGAACGGTCATGCGCCGGGCCGTCGACGCGGGGCACGTCGACGCGCGACGCTACGTCCAGATCGGGCTGCGCGGATATTGGCCGGGGGAAGCCGAGTTTGCATGGCAGGCCGAGCGCGGGATCACGAGCTTGTTCATGCACGACGTCCGCGATCAGGGGATCCGCGAAGTGCTGCGCCGGGCAGTCGAGGTCATCGGCGCGGGCCCGACGTTCCTGACCGTCGACATTGACGTACTCGACCCGGCGTACATCCCCGGTGGCACCGGGACCCCGGAACCCGGGGGGATGACTCCGTTGGAGTTGCTCTGGGCGACGCGCACTGCCGCCGCCGAGCTCGACCTGGCCGGCGCCGATCTTGTCGAGGTGATCCCGACGGCCATCGCGTCGGCCGACCCTGCGGCGCTGCTCGGCGAGCGGATCGTCCGCGAGATCTTGACCGGCATCGCCCTGCGACGGGGAAAGCCGGCGATATGACGCGGCCTCAGCGGCGGAGTAGCTGCTCCTGCAGCTCGCGCAGCTCCGGGGCGGGGCTCGCGCCGAGCTCATCGCGTAGTCGTCGGCGCAGCTGCTCGTACACGCGCAGCGCCTCGGCTCCGTTGCCACGGGCCACGAGGATCTGCATGAGCAGCGCGTGTCCGCGCTCGCGGTAGGGCGCGAGCGCAATGAGCTCCCGGGCGGCGCGCTCGCCGGGCGCGAGCTCCGACCCGCCCACCCCGAGTGCGACGGCGGTGTAGCACTCGAGCGACGCGACGTGGATCTCGGCTAGCCGTTGGCGGAACTGCTCGGCCCACGGGAGGTCCTCGTTAGGCAGGAACCCGCGACGGGCGGTGAACATCGCGATCAGCGACGGGCCCCAGCCGCGCGGCCAGTCTTGTTGCGCGACCGCGGCCTCGGCGCGGTGAATCGCTTCTTCGGCTGCCTCGAGATCGATCCAGGCGTCGTGCGGGAGACAGAGCTTCATCTCGCTACGGCCGTCCAGAACCCCCGATCCGAGAACGGAGCGCAGGCGGGAGAGCAGCGCGCTGAGCGCCGTGTCGGCACCGGCGGGTTGGCGGTAGGGCCACAGCGCTTCGATCAGCCGATCCCGTGGGCAAGGAAGCGCGCGGTTGACCGTGAGGTAAGTGAACAGGACCCGGGCCTGGCCGCCGGGGAGCTTGCGGGTGAGCTCGCGGCCGTCGAGCTCGACGGCGAGCTGTCCGCAGAGCTGTATTCGAGTCGATGAGTTGTCGGCCAAGGTTGCGCCAAGGAGAATCGCAGAAGCGTGCAAACCGGCGGGACTAACGTCGCGCCCCACAACAAACGGAGATGGTCATGGCAAAGATCATCCGGTGCCAATGCGGCTTCCTCGGACGCGGCGAGACCCCGGACGAGGCAGCGACGGTGATCGAGGCGCACATGCGCGAGGATCACCCCGAGCTGGTCGGCAAGGTAACCCGGCAGGATCTGGTCGCGATGGCCGAAGAGGCGTAATCCGCCGCCGCAAGCCGGCGGCGGCGCTCAGAAAGGAGCGCAGCATGGGACCGATGCCGCCGCAGCTTCAAATGCCGGATGGGCCGCTCGTTACGGGCGACTGGCTGCAGGACAACCTCGACCACCCGCGGGTGCGCGTGCTGGATGTTCGCGGCCGCCACCCGTCCTCGGCCTTGCCGCACGCCAAGCACGCCGAGTTCGTGGCCGGCCACATTCCCGGCGCGGTGTTCGTCGACTGGGAGCACGACTTCGTCGACGCCGACGACCCGGTGCCCGTGCAAATCGCCGACGCGGAAAGCTTCGCCGCACGCGCTGGCGAGCTCGGCATCGGCGACGGCGACCTCGTGGTCACCTACGACGACTACTACGGGATCTTCGCGGCCCGCGTGGCCTGGGCGTTTCGCTACTACGGCGCGGAGGCGCGGGTACTCGACGGCGGCTGGAGCACGTGGCAGGACGAGGGGCGCCCGGTCAGCGACCAGACCGGTGCGCTGCAGCCGCGTACCTTCAGTGCGCGTACCAGGCCGCGGTTGCGACGCACGCTCGGAGACGTGGCGGCGGCGAGCGCGCGCGGTGCGGCGCTTGTCGACGCGCGACCACGTCACCTGTTCCTGGGCGAGCAGGGGGTCGCTAACACCGGTCACATCCCCGGCGCGCGGTGCCTGCCCTACCAGGAATTGGTCGATGGCGCCACCGGCCTGTGGGCCGCGCCCGAGGCGGTCCGGCGGCTCGCTCGCGACGCCGGGATCGATCCCGACCAGCCGCCCACCGAGCTGATCGCCACATGTGGCACCGGCGTCTCGGCGACGGTCGCGCTGTTCTCACTCGAGCGCATCGGCGTCCACTGCGACGGGGTGTACGACGGGTCTTTCAACGAGTGGGGCGCGGATCCGTCCCGGCCGGTTGCCTACGGTGCCGCTACCTACGACACGGAACTACGACCAGTCGCGTAGCCCGGCTAGAGCCAGGTCTGGTCGGCGAGAAAACCCCAGATCGGGTGGTACTCGTAGTTGTGCACGCGACTTGAGACGACATCGATCTCGCGCTCGTTGACTGTCGGGACCCATAGCGCTTCGTCGCTGATGCGCCTGTCGACCGCAGCCCACTGGGACGCGGCTTGACCGACGCTGTGACTCGCAAGCCGCTGGGCGCGTTTCATCTCGCGATCGAGCGTGCGCTCGCAGACGTAGCCGTTGCTCGTACCGCCGCCGCAGCCGAAGAACTGGGGCACGTATGCCGACGGGCTCGGGTACTCCGCGCTCCAGTCGCCGTCGACTGAGATTTGGAACTTGCGGCGCTTCGCCGGTGTGATGTCCGCCAGCGGCGATAGGTGGAGGCGAACACGGTATCCGAGTGAGCGCAGCACGTCTGCAAAGTACGCAGGCATTCCGGGTGGTATGTAGCTCTCATCGGTGCTCCCCCACACGTCAATGCGTTCGCCTGCCGTTCCCGATGCGCGCACGAGCTGCTTGGCTAGGGCCAGATCTGGTGCGGTGTATGAACCATCGGGACGAGGGTTGCGCGTGTACGGGCAGTAGCGGCGGTAACCGGGGAGTCCGGGCGCGGTCGGCTGGCAACTCGGCGTGGCGTAGTCGGCTCCGCCGTACATCCGGGCGATCTTGCCTCGGTCGATCGCATAGTTGAGCGCTCGTCTTACCCGAACGTCGTTGAAGGGAGGGCGATGCGTGTTGAGCGGCGCGAAGTCCACCGCGAACGCCGGGTTGGAGTGGACGCGCGCCGGAGCGAGCAGGCGCAGCTGCCGGTATTGCGCAGACGGGATCAGGCCGAACAGCCAATCGGCCCGCTGTTGTTCGATCGCGGTCACCGCGGTTTGCTGCGACGGCATGTAGTGCCACACGATCACGTCCGGATTTCCTGCGGGTTGGGCCGCGTGCGACCACTCGCGGAAGAACTGATTGCGAACGAACCGGACGCCCGCTTTGGTGAATGCCGCGATTCGGTACGGCCCGGTGCCAGGTGGCGTCGGCGCGCCTGGTCGCGGGTCTGGTGTCCCAGGCGGGATCGGCGCCGAGTAGCCCTGCTCGGTCAGCTTGAACAGGAAGTCGGGGTCGCGGGCGGTCAGGTGAAACGCGACGGTCGCTTTGCTGTCGTCGGTGACGATCCCCGGGGCGAGGTCGCAGCGGCGCTGGGTGCAGCCTGAGGCGCCGACGATGTCGGTGAAGAAGGTCTTGCCCGGTGAGTTGGCACGGAACATCCGCTCGAAGGAACGCCGAAAGTCGCCTGCTTTGACCTCCCGGCCATCGGAGTAGCGGATGCCGGAGCGGAGCTTGAATACGTAGGTCACGCCTCCGTCGCGTGCGCTTGGAAGGTCGAGAGCAAGGTTCGGAACGAGCCGCAGGCCGCTGCTGCCCCCGCTGTGCTGGAAGGTCACCAGCGTGTCGTAGGCCAAGCCGATGAACTGGGGACTGAAGGCCCCGTTGTAGAAGGCCGGATCGACTGACGCATCCCGTTGGGTCGTGGCGAGTACCAGGGTGCCACCGTGGTGCCGCGCTGTGTCCGAGTCCACGCCCACCCAGAGCCGGCCGGCATCCATCGCGAACGAGGTCGGGGATCCGCCGACCAGCGTTGACGTGGCTACCCGATTCGCACCGGTGTCGATCCGCATGACGGTTCCGGAGTACTGATTGGCCACCCACAGCGATGCTCCGGAGGCGGCCAGTGCGGACGGACCGCTGCCGACGGAAATCGTCGCTGTGAGCGCTCGCTTGCGTGGGTCGATCCTCGAAACGGTGGCGTCCAGGTTGTTTGCCACCCAGAGCGCGCCTGCGGCGAACGCGAGGCTGACCGGACCGTCACCCGTATGGAGCCGCGCGACGACGCGGGCGGACGCGGGATCAAGCGCCTCGATGTCTCCGGTGTCATATCCCGTCACCCACACCTTGCCCGCTCCGATCGCGATCGCACTTGGACTTAGGTCCATGGAGACGGTCCTGCGCACCGATCCGCTGGTTGGATCGATCTCGAACAGCTTGCTTTCGACTGCGTCGGCGATCCACAGACGGCCACGGGCATATGCCATGGCGTTGAGGTTCGATCCCGGAATCGTGACCGTCTGGGTGACGCTCCCGGTGCCCGGATCGATCCGGACGACGGTCGCACCGACCGCACTGGCGACCCAGATCGCTCCACCGCCACTGACGACGGCGCCCGGCGCCGCACCGGCCGGGATCCGGTCGACGACGGCACCCGAGTCTGGCGCAACGCGCAGGACCGATCCGCTGCCCGGATCCGCAACCCACAGAGAACCGGCGCCGCTGGCGACCGCGCCGACCGGCGCATCTAGTGGGGCGGCGGCCACGAGCTGGCCTGAGCCGGTGTCGATGCTCACCAGGCCGGGCGCCGCTCCGAGGGTTGGCTTGTGTGGCGCAGCGGTGCCAGAGGTCAGGACGAGCGCGGTCGCGAGCGCTGCGCACAGACCGACCGCAGCGAGGCCCGCGCGTCGACCGCGACGACGAGGCGTGCGGTTCGCGCCGGTGCGCTGCCGCGCCGCCAACGAAGCGTCGTGTTGGAGGATCCGCCGCTCCAGTTCTCGAAGCTCAGGGCCCGGCTCCAAGCCGAGCTCCTCGACGAGCCTGGATCGCAACGTTCGATACGCGTCAAGCGCAGCGGATTGGCGTCCCGCCCGGTACAGAGCGACCATCAGTCCTGCGGTCAGCCGCTCCCGTAAGGGGTGCTGTGCGACGAGCATTTCGAGCTCCGGCACGAGCTCGCTCCCCCGACCAGTAGCGAGCTCGGCATCGATCCGATCTTCAGATGCCGCGAGTCGCGCCTCCTCGAGTCGGGCGATCTCGCGCTGCGCGAAGGCGTCATAGCCGAACTCTTCGAGCGGAGGGCCGCGCCAGAGCTTCAGGGCGCTCGCAAGCAGTTCCGCCGCCCGGTGTGAGTCGCCGGCCTCGAGTGCACGGCGGCCTTCGGCGGCGAGGCTGTCGAAGCGGTCAGCGTCCACGGCATCCGGGTCCACTGCGAGCAGGTAGCCCCGGCCGCGCGTCTCCAGGGTGCCTGTGCCGAGCACCTTGCGAAGGCGGGAGACGTACACCTGAATGGTCTTCGTCGCCGTCGGCGGCGGGTGCTCACCCCACAGCTCGTCGACGAGGCGGTCGAGCGAGACTGCTTCGCCGCGGTGCAGCAGCAGGACCGCCAGCAGGGCACGCTGCCGAGAGCCGCCCAATTCGAGCCGCTGCCCCCGCTCGATCGCCTCGAGCCGGCCAAGTATTCGAAACTCCATGCCCCGCTGCCAACCGTATAGGACCGCGCGTGCGGTAGCCACATCGCCCGTGTTTGCGGGCGTTTACCGGATTGCTACCGGGCAGCGACAGCGTGCCGCCCGCGCCGCAGGGACATTCGCGGCGATGGGTTGGTAGCGGCTTGTGGACCTTGGAGGGAGCGACGTGATGAGAAACCTCGGACGGACGGCGCGATGCGCAGGCACAACGATCGCGGTCTTGGCGACGCTGTCGCTGCTTGGCGCTGCCGCGGCATCGGCTGCCACGCTGAAGGTATGCCCGCACGGGTGCAAGTACAGCCAGATATCCGATGCGGTCGCCGCCGCGCACAACGGCGACACCGTCAGCGCTGCATCTGGCGTGTACCACGGCGGCTTCACGATCGACAAGGACCTGTCACTGGATGGGGCGGGTGCCGGACAAACCATCGTCAGTGGCGGCGGCCCGGTGATCACGGTCGGCGTGCTTGACGCTTCGGAGGAGCCCACCGTTGCGATCGATGGCTTGACGATCACCCACGGCGTCACTGACTCATCGTTTGGCGACCCCTTCCAGGCGGTCGGCGGCGGCGTTTGGGTTCCGCCGTCGCAGGACTTCGGGACAGGCGCAACGCTGCGGATGACACGCAGCGTGATCACTGGCAACCGTGCTGCCCCCGCCTCATCTGTGCCCGCAGGCCACTCGTGCGGGACCAGCGGAGAGTGCTTGTTCGCGCACGCGGGCGGTGGAGGACTGGACAGCTGGGGCAACGTGACGATCGACCGCACCGTGATCAGCGACAACCAGGCGGGCGGCGACCCCACGAGCGACGCAAACGGAGGCGGGATCTACGCGCAGCAGGGAACCCTCACGGTCTCCAACAGTTCCGTGTTGGGCAACCGAGTGGTGGCGCCCAAAGGCAGTGGCCGGTTTGCCGAGGGAGCCGGGATCATGTTCGACACGTTCTTCACCCCGGACCCGGGATGCGCCGCGCCCGCGCCGGCGTGCAAGCTTGTGATCAGGAACACGGTGGTGAGCGGCAACGCCTCGCGACTGACCAGCACGTACCCGATCCAGGACGACGATGGCAATGTGATCGACATGAGCGCCAACTCCGGTGGGATCCATGTCGGCGACGGCATCGACACCACGATCGTGGGTGCTGATATCTCCCACAACGCCGTGACCGCGTCCGACCCGGTTGGGGAACCGTCCGGGATCGACAGCGCCATGATCGTCGGCGACAGCCCGTTGCAAATGATCGGCAGCCGGGTCGAGGGGAACGTGGTGACGACCGACTCGGCGACGGCCCGCGACGTTGGTCCCGTGGGGTCCACG